>ERZ791837.1632-NODE-1632-length-14028-cov-2.630001_pt1 | contig 14028 bp, 5 predicted proteins | sample MGYA00510292_ERZ791837 | MGnify/ENA primary metagenome ERZ791837 (study PRJEB30046, sample SAMN00715259) | human gut metagenome | study: EMG produced TPA metagenomics assembly of the A metagenome-wide association study of gut microbiota in type 2...
CTGTTCGACGTCCCCGACGGCATCGCCGTCGAAATAGATCAGCAGTTCGCCCCGCGCGGCATTCGCGGGAGCATTGACGATCTTGCGCATGGCGGCCGCCGGAGCCTCCTTGCCGCCGCTCTCTTCCATCGGGTCCGAGGCACAGCCCGCAAGGAACAGCAGCGCGAGCAGTAAAATTTTCTTGTCAGTCATGGTAGGTGAATTTAAAAAGGGAACCGGCCTCGCGGGCCGGCTCCCCGGTGATAGTCGTACTGTCCGAACGACAGTTTTTTATTCGGTTATTTTCGCGCCGGTCCTGCGGGTGAAGTCCGCACTCCGGGCGGCGATTCCCTGACGGAATTCCACCTTGGCCTTGGCGGCGCCCAAAGCGGGCATGCCGACGATTTCGCACTCACGGCCACGGTCGGCAGGCATTCTGTTTTCGCCGACAATTACTTTCGCAAGCTCCGGCCCGCGGAGTTCCACGTAATTGCCGGGCTGCACGGAGAGCGCCTTTACCACGGAAGCCATATCGGCGGCCGGATACAAATCCGGGTCTGCGAGCAGGAGCCATTCATGGAAGACGATGCCTCCTTCGCCGCCGGAGAATTTGTTCGTCGCAGGATCGTAGCCCGCATAGATTCCGAACCACATACCCGTGAACGTCAGATTGTTCGACGCCTGAAGCTGGGGATTGGGCACGAAAGCCACCAGTCCGTCGGCCACCGGCGCGCCCAGAAGCAGGCCGCGTCCGCTGTAAACTCCGTCGTCACCCTCGGCCGTGTAAGCCACGTTCACGAAGTAATCCGTTCCCTGAAGCGTCACGTTGCCGATCAGCTGCGGAGCGAGTACGTAGAGAAGGCCGCCGCTCCACGCCATATACTGCGATTCGCCGGCATTGAACGCCTGAGGAGCGCCCGTAAGTCCGGACACCTTCACGTAGTCGCTGAATACGTTGTCGAAATCCGCATATCCGGAAGTCGTTCCTCCGTCTTCGACGACTACCTGTCCGAAGTACTGACGGGAGGTGTTGCCGGTCTTGTCATAGGCATCGACCGCATAATAATCCCACGTTCCGCAGTAGCCCGCCTTGGTCAGGCCGTTTTCGACATCGTCGTACGTATAGTGTATCTGCAGCGGATCCGGTTTGCCTGCCGTAGTCTGTTGCACGCTGTACAGTTTGCCGTAATAGCCGTTGTAAGCCCACACCAGCAGCACGTAATCCGTACCGGCGTTCAAGCCTTTATGAAGCAGCGAGAGACCCGTGTCGTTGATCTTGTCAATTTCTTCAGCCGTAATTGCCTTGCCGGACGTTTTGGCTATTTCAATCAGGTCCTCGCTGCTTTTACCGGTCAGGTCGGCACTCTTGAAGAGTCCCATGTAGCCCGATTCGATATTTTCACCGAATATAATGGAGCGGATAGAGTTTTCGGGAGTGTGTCCCTGCGCTTCGAACTCCCACGTAAGCTCCGTACGGACGCTCAGCACGACGGGTTTGTCGTCGCCGGCCTTGACGTAGCCGAATGACAGGAATTCGTAGCCCTGAAGCTCGCCCGCCTCATCGTAAATGTTGGCAACGACGGTGTATTTGCCGGTCTCTTCGAATTGGGCCACGATGGTTCCGTCCGCCGTGATCTCCTTCGACTCGACCGTTCCCGCGTCGATGCCCGCCGAATTGGCCTTGGCGATGGCGTCGCCGAAGACTCCTTCGAAGAAGGCGTATTTCACCTTGGCGACGTCGGCGCCCAGTTTGGCTGCGATCTCGACCTTGCCGTCGGCCGGTTCGCTGTCGGTCAGGGCGAGCGAATAGTCGTACTCCTCGGCTCCCGGCAGCATCAGACGCTGCATGCCGCCGGCGTTGCCGACATACCAGCCGTCGTCGCCGAACATCAGCAGTACGCTTTTGGCCGGGAATGTGATGACTCCGTTCACGTTGGTGCCGTACCCGCTGCCGTTGAATCCGTTTTCCGGCACCTGCGAGGCAAAGCTGACAATACCGTCGCCGCTGTTGAGGAACACGCCCGTAGACTGTTCGGGCAGCCAGACCTTATCCGGATTCGTCGCGTCGATATAGGTAATGACGTCTGAACGGTTGCCCGACACTTGGGACGGAGACATGTTCAGCAGCGAAGCCAGATACTCCGCCGAGTAGACGTTGCTGATGCGGTAGTAGCCGGGGTTGTCGTCGCGTTCGTAGATCTCCACCTCGCCTTCGCCGTAACGGTTGGGAATTCCGTAGGCGGAGCTGAGAATGTCGTCGCGCCATTTGCCCTTGGTCTCGCCTTTCGGCCCGGTCACGAGGTTCCATTTCACGCGGGTGACGGAAAAGCTTACGCCCGAAGCCTTTTCACCGTAGATGAAGGCGTATTTCTTGTCTTCGATCTGGATGTTGCAGGAATAGGTCGTACCGATTTCGGCGTCGGGGAAAGAGACCTGAAAGGTCGTTTCCGTCGCCCCGTCGTCGAACGAGATTTCCGAAGCGGAGAAGATCGCGTCCTCGCTGCCCGAAACGGTCACGGGAACCGTGATGGCGTCGGCGTCATTGGTACGCATGGCCGTGAAGGTCAGTACCGTCGGATCGGCCGGATCGAGTTCGAGGTCCGCGGCGTTGTCCTGCGAGGGGAAGTAAACCCCGTAGCAGCCGTCGGCCTCGGATTCGCCGCGGGTGTAGGTCGGATCGTCGGAACACCCTGCGAACACGAAAGTCGCAATAAGCGCGTATAAGAAATATTTGATTGCTTTCATATGTTTTTCGGTTTTAAATCATCCATGAAAACTTACGTTACTGCACCCACGGATCGATGATTCCCACGGGATTGGGGTTGTTCTGCGATTCGAGCGCGGTGTTCTGCTGGGTCTCCGTTTCGGGGATACAGAAGTTCCACCACGGTGCGCGGCCGTCGGTCGAGAAGCGGCAGTCCGAAGGTACGTTCGTGCCGACGTAGCCGGTTTTCAGGCTGTAATTCAGACGCTTGAAGTCGTAGAATACGACGCCTTCGCCCCATAGTTCGATACGCTTGTTCCAGATAATCTCCTCCACGACGTCGGCAGACGACACGGCCGAGGTGCTGAATTCCGGGTCGCGCTTGGCCATGAAGGTTTTGAGCAGCTGGAGACCTGCGGAGGCGTCGGCGTGCGCCGTAGCCTCGGCTTCGATCAGGTACATCTCCTCGACGCGCATCATCGGAATATCGGTAACGTTGCCGACGGAATAGGTCGCCGTCTCGCCTTCGGCGGGATGGAATTTCAGGTTCGCATAGGCCGGGAGGTTGGCGAACTGCGCCGCCGTCAGGTTGGTAATGTCGCTGTAATCGGCATATTTGGCGTCAGGCCCCACGAACGCGCGCTTGCGCCAGTCGGTGTCGGATATTTCGTTGTAGAAATTGCTGGTAACGCCTTCGAAAACGTATTTACCGCCATACCCCCACGTAGCCTCGCTCGAACGCCATGCCGCGAAATTCACGAGGTTGGCGATGCCTTCGGTAGACTGCGGGAGGTACCACATCCACGAATTGTTGGCTTTGTTGAAGCCCGTTTTGGGGTTCAGCCACTCCGCTTCGGTCATGATCGTGCATTTCGAGGCGTCGATGGCCTTGCGGGCATACGTCGCGGCGTCGGCATACTTCGACGAATCGAAGCCGCCCAGCCAGAGGTAAGCGCGCGCCTTGATGCCGTAGACCACGGCCAGACTCGGATTGGTCTTCGACGAAGAGGTGTAGTTGGCCAGCAGCGCCTCGGCGTCGTCGAGGTCCCTGAGGATGAATTCGAACATTGCCTCGCGCGTCACGCGCGGATTGTTGCGGGCCATATCCTCGGTGGTGTTCTCGTCCACGATCGGGACGGTCAGCCCCTTGACGCCCGAAACGTCGGTGTACTTGTTGTCGAGCGGATCGTACAGTCGGGCCAGATCCAGATAGAGCTGGGCGCGATAAGCTTTGGCGAAGCCCAGATAGCTTTTCTGCGCTTCGGAAAGTTCCACGCCCGCCAGCAGGCCGACCACGTCGTTGCTCGATTTGATGAACGTATAGTAGCAGTTCCACGGGAAGCGGCATACGGTCTGCGTCGGACCGATCAGAATGCCCGACTGCCAGTAGGTGAACCAGTCATATCCCGAACCTTCGTCGCCGGAGGAGCATATCACGTCGCCCGTGGCGGCGTCCGTAGCGCACATCATGCCCGGATAGCCGAAGTCGAAGCCGTAGTTGTTCGTCCTGCCGTACACCGAATAGGGGTAAGTCATGTTGACGGGGATGGCATTGACGATGGCCTCCACCGCAGTCGGCGAATCGCTGACCTGTCCGGAAGTCGCGCTGTCGGTGGGGAAGGTCTCTTTGATACAGCCCGTGAGCGCCATGGAGCAGACAAGGGCGAGTGTCGTTGTTTTCAATATGTTTTTCATTTCAATCCCTGTTTTATCCGTTAGATTAGAACTGTACGGTTACACCGCCCGAAATAGTGCGGATCGGCGAGTAGTTGGAGAAGTTGGTCGCTCCCGTGAACGAATAACGCGGGTCGAGTCCCTGACGCTTCGACCAGTAGACCACGTTGTCGCAGGCCAGATAGACGCGCAGTTTCTGTACGCCGAATTTCTGGGTGATCTTCGACGGCAGCGTATAGCCGACGTTGATGTTCGAGATGTTCAGGTAGCTCGCGTCGGTCAGGAAACGGTCGGAGACGCTGGTCGTATACTGATCGCCGTATTGCAGACGGGGAATGTCCGAGCCTTTGTTTTCGGGCGTCCACGCCTTGAGGATGTCCTTGTGGTAGTTGGTGCCGACGGTGGTTCCGTAGGGCGACGACATGAAGCTGGCGTAACCCGAATCGTAGACCTTGCCGCCGATCTGGTAGTTGAACGAGATCGAGAAATCGACGCCGTAGGCCGAAACCGAGGTCGAGAAACCGCCGTATACCGAAGGAATCGCGCTGTCGTGCAGGTAGCGGGTCGCGGAGGTGTAGTCCGAAGTCTTGGTCCGGGTGATCTTGCCGTCGTCGCCCTTCACGTCCTTGTACCAGAGCGAAGCGCCCGTTTCGGGATCGACGCCGGCGTAGGAACGCAGGTAATAGGTGTAGAGCGGCAGCCCTTCGCCGACGAAATAACTGCCGTCGATATAGCCTTTGTAGCCCTCCACGGTCGTGGATTTGTGTTCGGGAGCCAGATAGGTGACCTCATTCTTCACATGGGTCAGGTTCAGGTTGAAGCTCCACAACACGTTTTTCGTGCGGATCAGGTCGGCGTTCAGCTCCACCTCGACGCCGCGGTTGACCATGTCGCCCACGTTTGCGTAATAGGACGAGTAACCCAGCGACGAAGGAACCGAGAATGCGAAGAGCATGTCCGAAGTCTTGCGGTTGAAGAAATCGACGCTTCCGCTCAGGCGGTTGTTCCAGAAACCGAACTCCGTACCGATGTTCAGGTTGGTGTTGGTCTCCCACGTAATGTTGGGATTGCCTTTCTGCCCGAAGAGCACGGCGATTTCGCCGTTGTTGTTCTCGATCGAATAGGTGTCGGTGTAGAGATAGTAGCCGATGGTGCTGTTGCCGATGTTATCGTTGCCCTGCGAACCGTAGGAAGCCTTGAGCTTCAGCAGATTCACCCACGGCGCGTCGAACCAGTTCTCCTGATTGAGGAGCCACGCGGCGCCCACCGACCAGAAGTTGCCCCAGCGGTGGTCGGGGTGGAAGCGCGACGATGCGTCGCGGCGGTACGAACCGCTCACGAAGTAGCGGCCCGCATAGTCGTACTGGGCGCGCATGAAGTAACCCTCCGAGTTGTAGTCGTCGATGTAGGAGTGGGCGCCCGCGCCGTCGACGACGGCTCCGCCAAGCTCCTCGTTGTCATAGGAGAAGAGTTTCGACTTGGTGCCGCTCAGGTAGTAATATTTTTTCTGATAGTACTCGTGACCGACCATCAGCCCCACGTTGTGCTTGCCGAAGGTCTCGTTGTAGTTCAGAATCTGCTGAAGGTTGTAGGCGATGTCGCGGGTGTGGTACTTCGAAATCGTACCGCCCGCCTCGGCGAACTGACCGTAATACTGGTTGTTGAGATAAGTCGTGCGGGTTTCGTCGATGTTGGTGCTGCCGTTTACCGTCAGCTTCAGCCCCTTGTAAAGCGAGATGTCCACGAAGCCGCTGCCCGAAAAAGCGTTGCCCTCGGCTTTCTTCTTGTTGAGCCAGCTGGTCTGCAGTCCGTTGGCGCCGGGCAGCAGCGGACGGGTCAGGCCCGCATTGCCCTTGTCGCCGTAGTCGTACATCTGATAGCCGTTGTCGTCCACCATGATGCGGCCCGAACCGTCGCGGATGTATACCGGATAGATCGGGGGCATCTGCGACGAGAACGCGAAGATGTTGGCCGTCGAGGAATCCGATCCTTCGTTCGAGTTGCCGTTGCTGCTGCTGAAGTGCGCATACGACATGTTGCCGCCCACCTTCAGCCACTTCTTGGCCTGATAATCGGCCTTCAGACGCGCGGTATAGCGCTCCAGCGCCGAACTTTTGATAATACCCGTATTGTCCAGATAACCGAGCGAAGCGTAGAACGAGCTGCGCTCCGTCGCACCGGAGATGTTCACGTTGTATTCCTGACGGAACGCCGACTGGTAAGCCTCGTCGATCCAGTCGTCGGGCGTCAGCCAATACTCCTGTCCGTTGTAGATGATCTTGCGGCCCAGCGTCGCGTTCGGATTCAGCTTGCCGTTGGTGCCGATCAGCGCCTGCCCTTCGGGAACCGTATAGACGTTGTATCCCAGACCGCCTGTGCCGTTGGAAGTCAGGCCGCTGCTGGCCAGCGCATAGGCCTTCGCCGCCGGATTGGTCTGCGCATAATAGCCGTAGAGCGCCTTGAAATGCGTCTCGTAATACTGCGCGGGCGAGGTGATCACGTCGTACTCCTCCAGCGCTTTCGAGTTGACGCCCCACTTGGCGTCGATCGTCACGACGGCGTCGCCCGACTTCGCCTTTTTGGTGGTGACCATAATCACGCCGTTGGCGCCGCGGGCGCCGTACAGAGCGTTCGAAGCGGCGTCCTTGAGGACGGTCATCGTGTTCAGGTTGTTCAGGTCGCCTTCATAGGGCATGCCGTCCACAATCCAGAGCGGCTCCTTGCCGGCGTTGATCGAACCGAAACCGCGGACGCGGATCGAGGGGGTCTTGCCGAGATCTCCCGACGTGCTGGAGGTCTGCACACCCGCCACGCGGCCGATCAGCGCCGTCGCCACGTTGGAAGTCTGCACCTTGGCAATCTCATCCGATTTTATGACGGCGGCCGAACCGGTGAAAGCCTCTTTCTTAGCCGTACCGAAAGCCACGACGATCACGTCGTCGATCGCTTGCGCATCCTCCTTCATCGTGACGTTGATCCGGGTTTTTCCGGCGATAGGCAACTGCTGCGGCTCAAAACCGACAAACGTCACCACGAGCGTGCCGTTCGCCGGAGCCGAAAGCGTATACTCGCCGGCCGTGTTGGTCGTGGTCCCCAGAGAGGTCCCATCCACAATGACGGTCGCGCCTGCAACCGGATGTCCGTTTGCATCGGAAACTGTACCGGAGATCTGCCTATTCTGGGCCGTGGCATATGCCAAGAACACGAATACGGCAATTAACGATAGTACAATTTTTCTTACCATAAGCGTTAATTTTAATTGATTTTAAAATAAAAAGTCAACAGGCACAGTCTGGACACCATAAACACTTGATAATCAGCAAATCAGACCAGAATCAGCCCAATCCAGCAAAAATTAACATAACCAGCTGTAAATCAACAAACTACCGTAGGAAGAAATATTTTTGCGCCCCAAGTTACGTTACTACGCCGTAACCGGTCGGAATATGGCAACACGGGGAAAATAAGCTGTTTAGGCGCAATCCTGCGTCATATGGTTGTTACTTAATCATTACCTTTAAAGCGGTTTGTGTATTGTATAGGTTAATGAAAAAAGGTTGTTAAAAACAATGAGAAACACGTTTAAGGTTCTATTCTACATCAAGAAGAATGCGCCTCTGCGGAACGGATACGTCCCTGTCATGGGACGTATCACGATCAACGGACAGCGGACGCAATTTTCCACACGTCTCTCGGTCACTCCCCTCAGTTGGGACACTGCGCAGGGACGGGTCGCGGGGCGCAGCAGCATGGCCGTCCGCATCAACGAACAGCTGGCCAATATCCGGTTCCACATCGAAAGATGCTACAACACGCTCTTTTACGAACAGGCCTTCGTTACTCCGGTGATGGTCAAGGAGATGTATTTCGGCGGCAATCACAAGCAGGAGACCGTGGTCGCCTTCTTCAAACAGCACAACGACGAATTCAGACGCATGGTCGGCGTCAGCCGCAGCAAGACCACATATTATAAATATAGGTGTGTATGCCGGCATCTGGCGGACTTCGTCTGGGACAAATACAACCGGAAGGATTTAATGTTCAAGGAACTCAACCGCGAATTCCTCACGGGCTTTCATTCCTACATCGCGCAGGAGTGCGCCCATAAGAAAAATACGACGTGGATCTACATGATCGCGCTCAAACATATCCTGATGCTGGCACGCAGCAAGGGATACATGAACAAGGATCTGTTTGCAAATTACAAATTACAGAGCGAATTCGTAACACGCAATTACCTATCCATGAGCGAGATAAACAAACTGATGCAGTACGAGGGCGACACTCCCACCTTACAACTTATCCGGGACGCATTTCTGTTCAGCTGCTTCACGGGCTTGTCTTATATTGATATAAAGGACCTTACGCTGGAAAACATCCAGCAGGTGAATAAACAGTTATGGATCAGTACGACACGCCGCAAGACGGGTTCCGAGGTGAATGTCCGGCTGTTCGAAGTGCCTTACAACATCCTGCTCAAACATAGGCCGATGACCCGCAACAAGCGGATTTTCGCCCTTCCGAGCAACGGCTGGTGCAATGCCTGTCTCGACAAAATCATGTCCGAAATAGGCATTATGAAGCAGATTACATTCCATTCGGCCCGCCATACCTTCGCCACGACGATCACCCTGTCGCAGGGCGTAGCTATTGAGACGATCAGCAAGCTGCTGGGACATAGAAACATACGCACCACGCAGATTTATGCCACCATCACGCACTCGCAGCTCGACGGCGAAATGGAACGTTTGTCGAAACGAATCAACTCGCTTTACCGCAATTTGATCCCTTCGGATGCGCCCGAAACGGGGACAAAGCTCATCTGAGCGCCGTCATCCGCCCCTTGCGCCCCTTCCCGGAGGGAAAATCACCGGAAATCACCGAAAAGGCCGAAAACAGGCGGTTACAATCTGTACCCCGCCCGACACTTTGTCGAAAAAACTGTAAGTGAGCAACATTAATCCGCAGAATATGTGTAATAGTAGTAAATTATTTTAAAAATTTATTTGTATATGAATCGCCAAACGTTTATCTTTGCTTGTGAACTTTTTATTTTAAAAAATTAACTAATAGATTAACGCTTATGGTAAAAAAAATCCTACTATCGTTAATTGGAGTACTTGTGTTTGCAGCGGGGGCATTCGCCCAAGCCAAACAAGTGCGCGGTAGTGTCGTTGATGAAAACGGAGCGGCCGTGATCGGCGCTTCGGTTATCGTCAAAGGTACGACCATCGGTGTATCCACCGATCAGCAGGGATTTTTCGTTATGAACAATGTTCCGGCGAAATCCGAGGAACTGCAAATCTCCTATTTGGGGTATGTTACGCAGGATGTGAAGATCCGTCCGAACATGCAGATTACCCTTGTTCCTGACGAGCAGACTATCGAGTCCGTCGTGGTTACGGGTATGACCAAGACCGACAAACGTCTCTTTACGGGTGCGGCGGACCGCCTTTCCGCCGAGGATGTGAAACTTTCGGGTATGGCCGATATCAGCCGCGGTCTGGAAGGCCGTTCGGCCGGTGTCTCGGTGCAGAACGTATCGGGTACTTTCGGTACCGCTCCCAAGATCCGCGTCCGCGGTGCGACGTCGATCTTCGGCAGCTCGAAACCCCTCTGGGTGGTCGACGGCGTGATTATGGAGGATGTGATCGACATCGACGCCGACGCACTCTCTTCGGGTGACGCCACGACGCTGATCAGCTCCGCCATCGCAGGTCTGAACGCCGACGACATCGAGAGCTTCAGCATTCTGAAAGACGGTTCCGCAACTTCCATATACGGTGCACGCGCAATGGCCGGCGTGATCGTCGTCACGACCAAGAAGGGTCGTGCAGGCGAGAGCCGCATCAGCTATACCGGCGACTATACGTTCCGTATGACGCCGCGCTACGCCGATTTCAACATCATGAATTCTCAGGATCAGATGTCGGTATATCAGGAAATGGCCGCCAAAGGCTGGCTCAACAACTCGACTATCGCAAACGCCTCTTCGAGCGGTGTTTACGGTAAGATGTGGGAGCTGGTCAACACGGGCAAACTCGAAAATACGGAGGCTGCGCGCAACCGCTACCTGCGTAAGGCCGAGTACCGCAATACGGACTGGTTCAAGGAGCTTTTCCGGAGTTCGCTGATGCACACGCACTCGATCAGCCTCAGTTCCGGTACCGAGAAGTCGCAGTACTACGCTTCGATGAGCGCCATGTTCGATCCGGGATGGACCAAGGCCAGCGAGGTGGAGCGTTATACGGCGAACCTCAATGCTACCTATAATATCTTCGACAATCTGACGCTGAACCTGATTTCGAGCGGTTCTTACCGTAAGCAAACGGCTCCGGGTACGCTGGCGGCGACGACCGACGTGGTATTCGGCGAGGTGAAGCGCGATTTCGACATCAACCCCTACTCTTATGCCATGAATTCGTCCCGGACGCTCGATCCCGATGAATTCTACACGCGCAACTACGCTCCGTTCAACATTATCGACGAACTTGGGCGTAACTACATCGATCTCAACGTCGTGGATACGAAATTCCAAGCGGAGCTGCGTTACAAGCCCGTCACGGGTCTCGAACTGAGCGCACTGGCCGCCATCAAATATTCGGCTACGACGCAGGAGCACAATATTACGGACTATTCGAATCAGGCCCGCGCCTACCGTGCAATGGCTACTACGGTGATCCGTGACAACAACCCGTTCCTGTATACCGATCCCGACAATGCGTATGCAGTGCCTATTTCGATCCTGCCCAAGGGCGGTATCTACAAGCGCCGCGACAACAACATGCTGTCGTACGACTTCCGTTTCGCCGCTTCGTACAATACGGAGATCAACAACCAGCACATTATCAACCTCTACGGAGGTATGGAGGTCAACCAGAGCGACCGTCACGAATCTTGGTTCAACGGCTGGGGTATGCAGTACTCGATGGGCCTGATCCCCTTCTACGCCTATGAGGTATTCAAGAAGGGCAAGGAGGAGAACACCGACTACTTCGGTCTGGCCGACACCCATTACCGCAACGTCGCTTTCTTCTTCAACGGAACCTATTCGTGGAAAGGCCGCTACACCCTCAACGGAACCTTCCGTTACGAAGGAACGAACCGCATGGGTAAGAGCCGCAGCGCCCGCTGGCTGCCGACATGGAACGTCGCCGGTGCATGGAACGTACACGAAGAGAATTTCTTCGAGGCGCTGCGTCCCGCTCTGTCGCACTTGTCGCTGAAGGCTTCCTACTCGCTGACCGCAGACCGCGGCCCCAGCTTCGTGACCAACTCGCGCGTCGTCATCACGAGCAATACCCCGTGGCGTCCTTCGGCCGGTGTTACCGAGTCGGGTCTGACGATTTACGACTTGGAGAACAGCGAGCTGACTTACGAGAAGAAGAACGAGGTGAACGTCGGTATCGACATGGGCTTCCTGAACAACCGCATCAGCCTCGCAGCCGACTGGTACAAGCGTGACAACCACGACCTGATCGGTGTGATCAACACGCAGGGTATCGGCGGTCAGGTGATGAAATACGGTAACGTCGCCGGTCTGAAATCTTCGGGTGTCGAGCTGACTCTTTCGACCCGCAACATCGAAACCAAGAATTTCAGCTGGTCTACGGACTTCATCTATTCGCACCTGAAAGAGGAGGTGACCGACCTGATGTCGTACAAGCGTGCCATCGACCTCGTATCGGGCACCGGCTTCGGTATGGAAGGCTATCCTTCGCGTTCGATCTTCTCGTTCGACTTCCAAGGCCTGAACGATGAGGGTATCCCGCAGTTCATCAACGAGAAAGGCCAGCTTACGACCACCTCGATCAACTTCCAAGAGCGTAACAACCTCGGACACCTGAAGTATTCGGGTACGGCCGATCCGACGGATTTCGGTAGCTTCGGCAACATGTTCCGTCTCTACGGCTTCAAGCTCAATGTCTTCATCACCTACTCGTTCGGCAATGTGATCCGTCTGGATCCGGTCTTCTCCGAATCCTACAGCGACCTGCTCTCCATGCCGCGCGAGTTCCGCAACCGCTGGATGCGTCCGGGCGATGAAAACCATACGGATATTCCGGTTATCGCCAACAAGCGTCAGGTCGAGAAGGACAACTACCTTTCGCGCGCTTACAATGCCTACAACTATTCGACGGCACGTATCGCCAAGGGCGACTTCATCCGCATGAAGGAAATTTCGCTGACCTACGACTTCCCGAAGCGCTGGATCAAGAAACTCCGTTTCTCGAACATGTCGCTTAAACTTCAGGCAACGAACCTCTTCCTGATCTATGCCGACAAGAAGCTCAACGGTCAGGATCCCGAATTCTTCAATACCGGCGGTGTTGCGGTTCCGGTGCCCAAGCAATTTACGCTGACGCTGAAAATCGGTTTATAACAGACGCTAAAGATGAAAAATATGAATACGAAAAAAATAACCACGCTAATCGTACTCGCGGCTGCCCTCGTGGCGCTTCCCGCTTGTAACGACTTTCTGGATGAGATGCCGGACAACCGAACCGAACTCGATTCGAGCGACAAGATCACCAGTCTGCTGGTTTCGGCATATTCCGAACATACCTACCCCGTAACCTGCGAATACGCATCGGACAATGTCGATGAAACGGCATTGGTTTCACCGGACTTCGAACCCGAACAGGAAGAGTATTACCGCTGGCAGGACGTTACGGCGGCCGTTACCAACGAAGCGCCGCAGGCCGTATGGAGTCAGTACTACATGGCTATTGCCGCCGCCAACCAAGCGCTCGACGCCATCAAGGAGCTGGGCGGCGCCGACACCCCGCAGCTGAAAGCCGCCAAGGGCGAAGCGCTTATCTGCCGTGCATACGCTCATTTCTGTCTGGCCAATATGTTCTGTCAGGCCTACAATCCGCAGTATGCGTCGGAGGACCTTGGCATTCCCTACATGGAGAAAGCCGAAACGATACTCGACCCCAAATACACCCGCGGTACGCTGGCCGACGTCTATTCCAAGATCGACGCCGACCTGATCGAGGGTCTGCCGCTGATCACCGACGAGTTCTACTCGGTGCCGAAGTACCATTTCAACCAGAAGGCCGCCTATGCCTTTGCAGCCCGTTTCTACCTCTTCTATCAGAAGTGGGACGAGTGTATCGCCGCCGCGAAGGTAGTGCTGGGAAGCGCTCCCGAAACGATGATGCGCGACCTTGAGGCGAACGGCAAACTGGGACTGCAGTCGGCCGACGGACAGACCCTGCTCCGCACGATGGACTATATCGACTACTCGCACAAGTGCAACCTGCTGCTGCAGACCTCGATAACCGATGCTCCCGGCATTTCGTTCGGTCCTTACAATGCCTACACCGGTTTCTCCCACGGTAACTGGCTGGATCAGACCGAAACCTTCCGCGCTCCGACGGCTCCGTGGGGCAGCAGCTACACGCTCTACTCTGCGCCGTATTCGATGAATACCGGTAAAGCCGACAAGTGTTTCGCATGGCGTGCGCCCTACCTCTTCGAGATCAAGGACCCGGTAATGCAGACGGGACTCGCGCATACGGTTTTCCCCGCATTTACGGCCGAAGAGACGCTGCTCTGCCGCGCCGAGGCTTACATCATGAAGAAGGAATACGGACCGGCTCTGAACGACATGAACCTCTGGATCAGCAAATATGTGAAGTCCGGCGCCCAAACGCTCACCGAAG
>ERZ791837.1642-NODE-1642-length-13944-cov-4.232126_pt1 | contig 13944 bp, 7 predicted proteins | sample MGYA00510292_ERZ791837 | MGnify/ENA primary metagenome ERZ791837 (study PRJEB30046, sample SAMN00715259) | human gut metagenome | study: EMG produced TPA metagenomics assembly of the A metagenome-wide association study of gut microbiota in type 2...
CGCAAGCCAGCTCGCCGCACCACATGGTCTTATAAAAGCCGTTGGTGCCGTCCGCGACCTTGTGCATTTCGTCCATATCGTGGGCAACATAGGTATTGGCTTCGCGGTTGGCCAGGGCCTTCTGGTACAGGCTGTCGTGGATCTCGGCCAGCAGGCGGGTGATCTCGCTTTCGAGATTCTCCAGCTTGACAAAGGTCTTTTCACGATTATCCCGGCGAACCAGCACGCACTGGCCGGCTTCGATATCCTTGGGGCCGATCTCCAGGCGAAGGGGTACGCCCTTCATCTCATACTGGGCGAACTTCCAGCCGGGGCTGTTCTCGGAAAGATCTATGTCTGCACGGAAGTTCTTTTTGAGGCGCTCACACAGGGCGGAAGCGGTCTCGGCAACGCCCTCCTTATGCTGGGCGATGGGGACGACCATGACCTGGATGGGAGCGACAGCGGGGGGCAGCACCAGGCCGTTATTATCACCGTGGGTCATAATAATGGCGCCGATGATGCGGGTAGACATACCCCAGCTGGTCTGGTGAGGATACTGCAGGGTATTGTTGCGGTCGGTGAACTGGATATCAAAGGCACGGGCAAAGCCGTCGCCGAAGTAGTGGGAGGTACCGCTTTGCAGGCTCTTACCGTCGTGCATCATGGCCTCGATGGTGTAGGTTTCTTCGGCGCCCGCAAATTTTTCCTTATCGGTCTTGACGCCCTTAACAACGGGGATGGCAAGATATTTCTCGCACATCTCTGCGTAGACATTCAGCATGCGCACGGTCTCAGCCTTGGCTTCCTCGGCGGTTTCGTGCATGGTGTGGCCCTCCTGCCACAGGAACTCGGCGCTGCGCAGGAAGGGGCGGGTGGTCTTTTCCCAGCGCATGACGCTGCACCACTGGTTATACAGCTTGGGCAGGTCGCGGTAGCTGTGGATGATATGGGAATAGTGCTCGCAGAACAGCGTTTCGCTGGTAGGGCGCACGCACAGGCGCTCCTCCAGCTTTTCCTCGCCGCCCATGGTGACCCAGGCGACCTCCGGGGCGAAGCCTTCCACATGGTCCTTCTCTTTCTGCAGAAGGCTCTCCGGTATGAGCATAGGCATATAGACATTCTGGTGACCAGTCGCCTTGAACATGCCGTCAAGAATATGCTGGATATTTTCCCAAATGGCATAGCCATAGGGGCGGATGATCATGCAGCCGCGGACGCTGCCGTAATCGACCAGCTCGGCCTTTTTAACAACATCGGTATACCACTGCGCAAAATCGTCCTCCATCGAGGTGATCTCGGCTACCATTTTCTTTTGATCTGCCATAGTATTTCTTTCTCCCTTTCAGTAGGATATATACCTTTATATTATACGGGTTTTTGCGTCATTTGCAAGGGATTGCGGGGATTTTGTGGGGAATTGGGAGGCGGGAGGCCAAAAGAAGCGGGCGGGGGGAGGTACGGCCCGGACACGGCAGAAGCTTGCGGAGGATGCCGGCAAAAAAACCGCCGCGGGCAGGGGCTTCAAAATTTATTTACAATATTTCACCTTTTCGTCACGGCATTTTTACCGACCTTAAAAAAACAGGTCAAGCATTGTTCACAATTTAACGGTATACTAGGAAGCAGTCAAGGGGCCAGGCACCCCACAGAAAGGCAGGTCAGTTCCATGACATATCCGAACGACAACTTTAATGACCGCAACTTTACCACCGGCAATACCGATCTTCCCACCGGGGAGTATCGCTATGATAAAGACAGCATCCATCAGGATGCCGCGTCCGGGCAGGCGCAGCAAACGGCTGCTTCGGGGTATCATCCCTCGGACGCAAACAAAAAATCCACAGGACGGGGCAAAAAGGGTACGGCGCTGCTGCTGGCAGGCTGCCTGGTGCTCTCGATGGTGGGCGGCGCAGGCGGCGCTGTGATCGCTGCCAAAAGCGGCCTGCTGGGCACCGGTTCCACCGTTCTGTATCAAGGGGTAGAGGTCCCTTCCACCAACGGTTCCACCGTCGGCGTCAGTTATTCCGGTGTGGTGCAGCAGGTGGAGGACAGCGTAGTGGCCATCACCACCGAAAGTGTGGCGACCAACTACTTCTTCCGGCAGTATGTCACCCAGGGTGCAGGCTCCGGCGTGGTGCTGACGGCGGATGGCTACATTGTGACCAACTACCATGTGATAAAAGGCGCACAGCAGATCACCGTGACTGCCAATGACGGCAGCACCTATGCCGCCACCCTGGTGGGTACCGATGAGGATAACGACATCGCGGTGCTGAAGGTGGACGCCAAAGACCTGACCCCGGCTATTCTGGGCGACAGTGACACCCTGAAGGTGGGCGACGCCGTGCTGGCCATCGGCAACCCGCTGGGTACCCTTTCCGGCACCGTCACCGATGGTATCGTCAGCGCGCTGGAGCGCCAGGTAACGATAGACGGCAACAACATGACCCTGCTGCAAACCAGCGCGGCTGTCAACCCCGGTAATTCCGGCGGCGGTCTCTTTAATGCCAGCGGAGAGCTGATCGGCATTGTCAATGCCAAATCCACCAGCGATTCCAGCGGCAATGCCGTGGATAACATCGGCTTTGCCATTCCTATCAACAGCGTCAAGACCATCATCGAGGATCTCATCAGCCACGGCTATGTGACTGGTCAGATCGTGCTGGGTGTCAGCCTGGTGGATATCACCGATGAGCGCACCGCCCGCTACTACGGGCTGGACAGCACCGGCGTGTATATTCAAAGCGTGGAGTCCGGCTCCATAGCGGATAAGGGCGGCCTGCAGGCCGGCGACCGGCTGCTGAGCTTTGGCGGGGTGGAGGTTTCCACCGCGGATGATCTGAAGGCAGCGCTGGCCAGCCACAGCGTAGGCGACCGAGTGGAGATCAAGGTCTCCCGCAATGGCCGGGAATACACCCACAGTGTGGTACTGACCGAATATGTACCCAGCAGCGCCACCAATTAACTTGCCAACTTCTCCATACTCCTTTTCAATATTGCATGCAAAGCCTCCCCCGTAAGCCGCGGGGGAGGCTTTGCTGCGGCGGAAAAAAGAAGAAACTATGGGCTTTGGGCTTTTCCTTTGGCGGAAAATGTGGTAAAATGACAGCAGAACACAAAACTGCCGCCGATGGCAGTAACTAACGGGAGGTTTGACCATGAGATTTTGCCCGAACTGCAACAGTGCCGTATATGATGACCGGGCGGAGCTTTGCCCAGAGTGCGGCAAGCCGATGAACCAAAATGTATGCCCCAGCTGCGGCCGGCGGCTACAGCCCGGCCAGAAATGTCCCCACTGCAGCGACTGCTGCGCCCACGGCGAACGCTATACCGTGCGAAACCAAAGTCCCGAACAGACTGTCAGCGGCGGACTGAGTATGTGGGCCTATATGGGGCTTATTCTGCTGGCGATGGTGCCGGTCATTGGGCTTATATTTATGATAGTGTGGGCGTGCGGCGTGAGCAGCAACCCCCAGCTGGCCCGCTTTGCCCGCGGCATGCTGCTGGCCAAGGCCGCACTGTTCCTCATCGGGATCATCTTCTTTTCTGTGATGATCGCTGCCATGCAGCCGCTGCTGAATGAGCTGGAGGACTGGCTGAGCTACTACGGCGATGAATACGGCTACTATGATAACTTTGATGATTCCTACAATTACAATTTTGGCGATGACTATAATGCTGGTGATAACGGCGATCTCTTTGGCGATGACTGGCCCGATTTTTACGGGGAGGAGGCCCCGGCTGCCAATGCCGCGTAAATCATAAAGCAAAAGCCCCCTCCGGGTGTACCGGAGGGGGCTTTTTTATGTGGGATCACTTTTTGAGGGTCTCGCGGCTGCCCTTCCTGGCAGCGGCTGCTACCAGCCCGCCCAGTGCTACGATAGCCAGAAAGTTGGGAATAACCATCAGCTGGTTAAACATATCGGAAAGCTCCCAAGCTAGGTCATTGGATACGCAGGAGCCGAGGAAGATGAGCGCCACAGCGATGATGGAATAGACCGGGACGGCCTTTTTGCCAAAGAGGTATTCCACATTGATACGGCCGAAGAAGTTCCAGCCCAGGATGGTGGAGAAAGCGAAGAACATAAGGCAGATGGCCACGAACAGACTGCCGGCGGTATTACCCATGATGCTGGAGAACGCCAGCTGCGCCATATTGGTCTTGCTGACACCTTCGGCTGCGCCGGAGGCAAGGATCCCGTTGCCGGCATACAGGGTGGAGATAACGACCAGAGCGGTCATGGTGAGGACGACAAAGGTATCAATGAAAACGCCGATCATGGCCACAACGCCCTGCTCGTGCGGGCAGCTTACCTTAGCCATAGCGTGGGCGTGGGGAGTGGAGCCCATACCGGCCTCATTGCTGAACAGACCGCGCTTGACGCCCTGGCTGATGGCCTGCTTGAGCGCAAAGCCAAAGCTGCCGCCGATAATGGCCTGCGGCTCGAACGCATAGCGGAAGATCATACCGAAGGTTTCGGGGACAAAGCGGATTCGGGCAATCAGCACCACCAGACCGCCGATGAGGTACAAGCACGCCATCACGGGAACGATCTTTTCCGCCCATGCGGCGACACGGTGGCTGCCGCCCAAAAATACATAGGCGGAAAGCGCTGCAACAACGATGCCGATGACCCATGTAGGAATGCCGGTCGCATTGGAAAGGGATTCCCCGATGGAATTGGACTGCACCATGCTGCCGATAAAGCCCAGCGCAAGGATGATGGCTACGGCGAAGAAGCCGGCCAGGAACTTGCCGAAGCCACCCTTAAAGGCACGCTTGATGTAATAAACCGGGCCGCCGTGGACGCTGCCGTCCGCATTGACCACACGGGTCTCCTGCGCCAGCACCGCTTCCGCATAGATGGTAGCCATGCCGAAGAAAGCGATGATCCACATCCAGAAGATGGCACCGGGACCGCCGATGAGGATAGCGCCGCAGGCGCCTACGATATTACCGGTACCTACCTGCGCGGCAATGGCCGTGGCCAGCGCCTGGAAGGAGGAAAAGCCGCCCTGCTGCTTTCCGCCATGGAGATTGATGTTGCCGAATACCCGGCGCATACCCTCGCCAAAGCAGCGCACCTGCACAAAGCGGGTACGGATGGAGAAATAAAGGCCCGCGCCCACCAGCAGGATGATGAGGATATAATCCGAGAGATAGCCGTTGATCTTTTGTACGATGCTGAGCAATGCTGCTTCCATTTGTTTCACTCCTGATTAAAATATTGCAGTGAAAAAAGGATAATAAAAAGGCTGCCCGTCTTTTTTAAGCGGCAGCCTCTGAAGAATAGCGAGCGATCAAACAAAAGATGCTTTGATGACCGCTCTGTCCTTTTGCCTGAGAGATTCGGCGGAAAAACCGCCTTGCACCTTCGGCACTCAACTCAATGAGATTCTCCAGAGCCCCCTCCATATTCAGTCTCTTACGATTCTGAATGTTTCTGCGGGGTCGCTATCGTTATTCACTTGATGTTATTCTACACCATTTTGCAGCTTTGTCAAGAGAAAAATGCAAAATGCGTTATTCTTCCGTGCGGATGCACCGCACCGTTACTCGGGCACGGCCATCGTAGGTGCAGGTAAACAGGGTAAGATCCCACTCCCCAGCCCGCATTTCCTCCACGGCGGTCTCCGGCAGGGTCTCCACCCGGTCCACCGTATAGCGGTAGGTCTGCCCGGCTGCATCGGTAAATAGGACGGCATCTCCGGGACGCAGGGTGTGCAGCGCGGCAAAGTGCCGCCGGTAATTGTGCGCCGCTATGATGATATCATCCCCGGCCAGGGTACCGGCATAGCGGCAGGGTGCCTGGCGCAGAAAATCCATCTCCCATTCGGCCCCCACCGGCAGCTCCAGCGCCAGGGTAGGTAGAGAAAGGATGCCCAGATACTCCTCCCCCTCCAAAGAGACCGTCAGCTCTCCGGCGGGCAGGGTAGGCATCGACGCTGGAGACTGTCCGATGCTATGTGCCACGGCAGGCAAAATCTTTTGGGTGGCCGCCGCGGCACGGCGTTCCTCCCGCAGATTAAACCCCAATAGGAATGCGGCGGCCAAAATGCACAGGCCGCCCAAAATGATGCAAAACCGGCCGATATGCTCTCGTGTCATGTCGGTTCCCTCCGGCGGCGCAGGCGGCAGCCCACCGCCACCAGCAGCACCCCTATGGCTGCCAGCAGCGTGATAGGCCATTGCAGCAGGCCGGTCTGCGGCAGCTTATCCCCTGGGGTGGGGGCCGGGTTATCCGGTATGATGATGACCGGCGGTTCGGGGGTACCGGAGCGATCCAGCTTGGGCTCTACCGTTGCAGCGTACTGCCACCCGCCGCCCGCCTGTTGGGCCGGCAGCTCCAGCAGCACCGGGGTGGTGGTATAGGTGCAGCCGCCCTTTTGGTAGGGAGCCGCGCCCAGCAGATACAACCCGGTGGGCAGCCCCTCTAATGCAGCTTTGCCATCAGCCGCGGTGGTAAGCTGCTTTTCTGGGGAAATGCTTTGCTGCTCCACCCATTGGTCCAGCAGCCCGGCCGCCTGCCGCCAGTCGGCGGCATCCCGCAGGTTCCCCAGCACAATACCGCTATCCTCATAGGCCGGCAGCAGGGTGTGCTCTCCCTGCGGAGAAAGCGCCGCCACCCGGTACAGCGAAAAGCCCATGCCGCTTACTGGCTTATTCTCATAGTGACAGTCAATGGTCAACGCGCACAGCGCGTCAGGATCGGCTGTCTGTGCTATCGCGGGGAGACACAGCAGTATGATCAGGATCAGGGCCAGAACGGCTCTGAGACGCTTTTTCATCAGTTCTCCCCCTTTCTATCACATTGCCCTCTTCGGGCCCGGTTTTCTTTTTCTTGCGGCGCAGCAGCGCTAGGATGAGCAAAATAAGCAGGAACAGCAGCAGCGCGCCGATCAGCAGCTTGCCCTTCCAGCCCAAGCTGTGTACTACCTGCTGGGTCACGGTCACTTCCACCGTTTCCTCCACGGTCTCAAGCGGGATGCGGTGCCCGCGCACCAGCAGCCGGTGGGTATTTACGCCGTAGGGCGTACAGGTCACCAGGGTAACAAGGTCCTCCCCTTCCACCGGGTACAGGTCCTTTACCTCATCCGGCTCCACCACCAGGATCTGATCCACCTCATAGAGGAGCTGCTCCCCCAAAATGCGCAGGGAAAAATGGTCGCCCAGCTGCATTTGGTCCAGATCGGAGAAAAGCAGCGCCGAGGGCAGCCCCCGGTGGCCGGAAAACACCGCGTGGGTGCCCTCTCCGCCCACCGGCAGGGAGGTACCGCCTAAATGCCCGATGCCATGCTGGAGGACCTCCTCCGTGGTGCCGTGGTAGATGGGCAGCCGCACGCTGATGCGCGGGATCTCGATGTAGCCCATAATGCCGCTGCCATCGGGATCCAGCAGGCCCCAGTAGGGGTCCCCCGCGGGCAGCTGCCGCCCGGTAAAGGCATCCCGGAAGGTGGGACTGAGGTTTTTATTGTATTCCTGCGCCGCTTCCCACAGCGCGGAGTGATCCTCCGGGGCAAGGGTCGTGGTGCTTTGGGTGTAGTGGGAGATCAGCTGGTTCTGCCGGTGCTGGTTCCACAGGTCGCTGGCCACCGGGTAAAATAGAATCCCCAGCCCCAGCAGAAAAATGAGGATGGCCAGCACGGTGCCCAGCCGGTTTTGTCTTTTTTGTTTGGCTTGTTTTGTCGTCACGAATGGTACTCCTTTGGCAGTAATGCAGCAGGGAAAAAACCGCAAACCGTTGCAGCGGGCTTGCGGCCTTTTCCTTGCCGCCCATCCCGCCGGGGAGAGAAAGAGGAAAAACCCGGCGGGACGGCTAGAAAATGAGGAGGATGGCAAATTACAGGGTGGTCTTATTCTGCTCCTGCTCGTCCTCACGGCGACGGCGGGCAAACAGGAAGAACCACAGCGCCGCACCCATGCACAGCAGGCCGATCACCGTGAACATCACGGTGCCGACACCGCCGGTGGTGGGCAGTACGGGGGAGGAGCTGTTCATGAGATCCACTTCATAGCGATTCGATTCGACAACTCTTTCTCCGCGCTGAACCAATGCGCGGTCCGCATCTTTTAGGCTGCTGAAGCTGCATCCCTTTGCAAGGGTTTTGACCAAACTTTCATTGGCATCCCGATCCGCAGTCAGTTCCAGCTTAAAGCCTCCCTGGGGAGCATAGTAGCCGGAGGGAGTCTTGGTTTCTTTGACATAATAGGCACCGACATCCAGGCCGCGGATAGAAAGAATATTCTTATCATCGCCCATATTGGCGTCCATCTGCGTCACGGTATTTGCCTCGCCCTCCAGCGCGGGGCGGTAATAGGCTTCGGTGCCCCCGGCGGCCTCCACCATTATCATATTGATGGCCTGGGTCATCGCTTCATTGGCATACAGGGTAAAGCCTGCGCCGGAAAGGGCCTGATGACCGGAATCTGGATCTTGGGCGTTATTCAGCTCATTGGATTTTTTGAAAAGGGTAAAGTTGTAATTATATACAGTCGCTGTGGAGCTGGCCGTAGTCTTGGTGTTATCCGGCTCCATAGAAAATTTATAGTTCAGCTTGGCGGTGGCGGTGGCTTCGGATTCAGTGACTGCCTCCGGGGCAACGGTGGCCTTGAAGTGGAGATAAATCAGCCCTCTGCCGGTGGCACTACGGATATTGCTGTAATTCAGCTCAACGGTCAAATTACCGTCGGCACCTACGGTAGTCCCTTTAATAGCACCCTCTACGGCGTCGCTACCCGCATTGGGCAGGGTGGTTGCTTTCATGCTGTCCGCTACATAGTTCAGTCCGGCCAGCTGGCAATTTGCAGTCAATTTGGTGATGTTGAAGGTGTTATCGGTGTAGGCCGGAGTGGAAACCTCCATATAGAAATCCATCGTTTCGCCAACCCGGCCACCGGCGGTTTCCTTCCGTTCATCTATACCGCGGCTGTCATCATTTACCCGTACATTGATAGCTGGACCTTCCTCGTGCTTAAATACAGCGGTCAGGTCATCGGCGAGCTCACTGCCGGCGGCATACACCTTTACATTCCCGTTCTTCACCTGCACAAACACGGTAACAGGCATATAGGTACGGTTATTCGCAGCAGTGGTAGATACCAGCAGCAGATAATAGCCGGGCTCCAAAGTCATCTGAACCTTGTTGCCGGCATCGGCAACCTTTTCCACCGGATTGGATGGCAATGTAATAGTAGGACTATCCAGAAGTGAGTGACCATTCATCAGGACATAGCTAGCCATCATGCTGGTCAAGCCTTCCTTGGTGGTATCCTTCAATACATTTTCCGGCAGCTTATCGGGCTCCTGATGTTGCAAAAAGTTTATAAATCCATCGTGAAATATGTATTTGTTGTAGTTTTCATCATACCACCCCAGCTTGTACGCCTTCACGGTATCGCCATTGGCCACCCCGGTAAAGGTGATCTCACGGGAATAGTTCTCCTCCGCCACGGCGGGCACCGCCATGGCCAGCAGCATGGCCAGCGCCAGCAGCATGGCCAGCGCCAGCAGCAGCCCCAGGCACTTTTTCATTGTCTTTTTCATGTTACTTTCACTCCTTTGGTATCATTGTTATCCACAGCGGCTTCCCCTTGGCAGGGGGCGCTTATTTCACTTTCTTTCGGCCTGGCAGCAGTACCCCTACGGCCATCAGGGCCGCGCCCGCCAGTGTAAAGGGCACCGTTCCGGTGCCGCCGGTGCTGGGCAGGATATGCAGCTCCTTCAGCTCCAGGGTCAGCAGATAGGTGTATTCCTCCCCCTCGCACTGTTCCAGCTGCCATGCGGTATTCACTGTATCCAAATAGGTCAGCGTGCCGTATTCGGCCTTTAGGTTGGGGGCGCTGTCCTCCGGCACATAGCCCGTGGGGGTGCCCGCCAGCTGGATGATATAATCCCCGGCAGGCATCTGCTCCAGCAGGGCCGCGCCGGCTTCATTGGTTTTATACAGCATCGGGCTGCCATTATCCCGCGTCACCCGCAGCACCGCCCCGGGGAGTTCCTCTCCCAATGGGCCCTGCACTTTCAGCTTCAGCCGCAGCCGGGAGGTATTCTTCACCTCGGTAACGGTGGTGCCGCCCGGTGTAGAAATGGTCGCCTTCCCCGCCGCAATCTTCACCGTCCAGGTGAGCTCCGCCGCAGTGTAGCCCACAGGGGCGGTGGTCTCCCGCAGGTAATAGGTGCCGGCCGGCCACTTTTCCTCAAACTGCACATCGCCGTTTTCATCGGAGGTGGCTGTTGCCAGCCGCTTGGTACATTCCGCATCAGCATACAGGGTAAATTCCGCGCCCTTTAATGGGTAGCCCTTTTCATCCACCTTTTCAAAGGCGATCTCGCCCCGGATGCCCTCATTATTGACCACCAGCAGGGCCTCCTGCGCAAAGTGCTGGGTGCCATCGGCGCCCTGCCACCAGTGCTCCTCCCGGTATTCCTTATCCTCGGCCTGCCGGTACAGGGCCTTGGCATAGGTCACCAGGTAATCCGCGAAGCCATCCTCGGCCGCGCCGGGGTCACGGTAGGTATCGCCTATTTTGGTCACCCGCAGCGTGTAATCAGCCACCGTGCCATCCGTAAAAAGCGGCAGATTTTCCCAGGTGTATTGCCATTCGTTTTCCTCGTTCAGCTCCACGGTATAGGCATCACCCGGCAGCGGCGCGCCATCGCGCCACAGCTCCACCGTCACAGGCAGCTTATCCCCCGTGGCGGGCCAACTGCTGCGGGCCGTCACACTGATGAGCATTCTGGGTACATTTAGGATGACCACATTGTCGGCATCGGCATTCTGCAGCCAGCTGCCGGTCGAGGGTGTTATCCCTTCCGGCAGCGCTTTTGCCTCCGCATGGTAACTGATATTCCCTCCAGTATTTTGGGCGACCGTCACCTGCACAGTACCGGGGCCAAAGTACCCCGTCGGCAGCGTTTCGGTCAGAGTGTAGGTCCCTTCCTCCAGCCGGATGGTAAAAAAACCGCTGGCATCGGCAATGATCTTGCAGTCGGCGATCTGCTCGGTATAGCCCTCCTCCTGCACCACGCTGTAAAGGGTGGTGTTCGGCTTGCGGTACAAGACCACTTCTGCGCCGCCCGGCCGGGACAACTTATACTCTACCTTTGCCAGCCCGTTGCCGGTAATGGAATCCTGTGTTTTTACGCTCAGTGTCCCCACCCCGACATATCGGTTCTGCAGAGCCACTGTTTGTACTGCGGTATTCGGCACATCGTTGCCGTAGGCCACCGCCGTAATAGTAATGCCGCTTTCCTCCGGGTAGTCCTGATATCCCCCCGAAAGTCCCTGCGGGTGATTGCGGATGAGATAGCGGTTGTTCACCCGCCATTTGTCACCCTGCAGCGTATGGCCGGTTTCTTTTATCGTGTAGTCCCGCCGCTGCTGGGCCGGGACTTCCCAGGTGTAGGTATCGGCCTCGGCATCATAGCGGGTATAACCCAGCTTGCCCTGTTCCGTTACCGCCTTCGCAGGCTGCGGCACTAGGGTAAAATCGGTCACGCTGCTGCCGTTTTCGGTGTGGGAGACAGTAATGAGGAACTTATCCCGTACCTGTTTTATCGCCTCAGCATCCCCCGCAAAGGTCTTTGTCACAAAAAAGCGGGTGCGCTTGGCCACCAGCACACCATCGATATGCCAGCCATCGGAATGCTCAAACTTGACCATGTTCCAGCGGATCTGGAAGTAATCCGAATTGAGCATCTCCGCGGGGATCTCCACTCCGTCCACCTTCATGGTAATGGTATCGCTGTGGGCCCGCAGGTAGGCAAAGATCGTTTCCTCATTGGGGAGATCCTCCAGCCTACCGCCCTGCACCGGGTTATTCACCATGTTGCGGATCGTGTCATCCACCGCGTAGGCATTGTCGCCATTGGTTGCCCGCGCTACCAGCGGCTTTACCACACCCTCCGCATTTTTATTGGAGTACTCCGCCGGGATATTGTCCGCCCCCAGCATCCGGGTGGTATATAGGGCGGGCGTATAGTCCTTTTGGTCCTCCCATTGCACACCGTCATCCACCGAGCCCCTGATCTCTCCATTGAGATGCAGGAAAAAATGTGTGGTAATTGGGCGTTTCAGCTTATCCTCGCCGCTCCATTTTGCCCGCAGCGTCACTTCGCCATCGCTGCCGGTATAGTGCTGCAGGTCTGCGGCAGTCAGCTTTGTACCGGGCTGCAGCAGCACCTCTTCCGTTACATTGGCCACCCGCCAACCTAAAAAGGAATAGAACAGTGAGCGGTTATTGGCTTTTTCGCCGGTCAGCTTTACCTCTATCCGGTCAATATCCGGGGCCAGCAGCGTGTAGTCTCCGTCACCCGGTTCCACCAGCAGGGTTTTTTTGCCCTTTACCATCGCGCTTTGCTGGGGCGCCTGCACCGAAGGCTCAAACTGGCCAATCTTGTGCTGCCAGCCGTCCGGCTCGGCCTCATATTTTATTACCAGGGTATCGGTATGCGGGTAGAAAACCACTGGCTGGCTGATTTCCCCGATGGTATAGGTCACACTGGTTTCGGTCTGCCTGGTCGGCTCCAGCTCCAGATGCGTTCCGGTCAGGCCATCCATGGCGTCCCAGGCCATACTGGACACGGTATTTAGGGTAATGCTCACATTCTCCCCATGGAAAGCAATCTTCGGCGCGGGCGGCTCCTGGTACACCCTGTTCAGGTCGTCCTCCACCGTCACCGTGTAGAACATATTCTCCGCCAGCAGCGTTTCGTCGCTCAGTTCTTTTTTATCAAGGAAATAGCTTTCGGCACCTTCTTCATTCGCGGGCAGGTAGTACAGCCGGATCTCGGTCCGGTGGCTCAGCGGAATCTGCCAGCCGCCGTCCTCACTCTTTATGGGAGCGGCATCTGCCCACATTTCGTTGGGGTCATAGCTATCGGTGTGCGGGAAGAACCGCTCCCCGTGATAATTCGCCGCCTTAAAGCCATAGACGCTATATACTTCCTCCAGCTCCGCCGCCGTTATATAGTAGCGGAGCTTTCCGCTGCCATCGGCATATTGCGCGGCGGTTTGCACCGTGGTCACCGGGTACCAGATGCCATCCCGTGCCGCATAGCATTCCACCGTGGCGGCCGCCGCACGGGCCTTGTCTTCAGCGGGCTGCGCTTCGGCCGGCTGCTCATCCGTCTCTTCCTCTTTTGTCATGGAGTCTTCCGGTTCGGGCAGGGCCTCCTCCGGAGCAGGAACCAAAGCCGGTTCTTCCTCCGCCGGGGCGGCATCCGCCACCGTGTAAAGGCCCGTTGGCAGCATGGTAAACAGCAGCGCCAGCACCACCAATAGCACCGAGACCCTGCGGGCCCGGTGCCGGCGATGTTCCTTTTCGCTGCTGATTTTGGTATGCATTATTTATCCTTTCTGTTCTAATTTTTGTAAATATAAAAGCTGACTGCGTTCTTTTACTCAAGAATGCAGTCAGCCGGTCATGCGGTTTCCCGTTTAGACGCTTTACTTTGCGTCCCTGCCTTTCAGCAGGTTTGCCAAGGATCATTCAATTTATGGGAATCGTTCCTGTTTCCTTAGCGTTATCTTAACATCAACTCACAAAGAATTCAAGAGAATTTTTCATCAAAATCTCATTTTTCATTATTTTTGTTCAATTATTGCATTTTATTTGCTGGCGCTCATCTTACAATTGTGTGTTTTTCCTATATTCTCGCCTTTTTCTCCTTCAGATATTATAAAAATGAAATAATATCCTTGCAAAAAAGCCCGCGCTCCCCACATCCTCCTCCACAGCAAAAAAGCCGCAAGCAAATCTTCCTCCCCGCAAGGAAGGGGTTGTGTGAAGGGGGAACCTTTGCGGGGTCCCCCTTCGCGTCAAATTAGGGCTGAAGCTCTCGCCCTTTAGAAAAGCCCGCGCTCCCCACATCCTCCTCCATAGCAAAAAAGCCGCAAGCAAACCCTCCTCCCCGCAAGGAAGGGGTTGTGTGAAGGGGGAACCTTTGCGGGGTCCCCCTT
>ERZ791837.1644-NODE-1644-length-13928-cov-2.842644_pt1 | contig 13928 bp, 11 predicted proteins | sample MGYA00510292_ERZ791837 | MGnify/ENA primary metagenome ERZ791837 (study PRJEB30046, sample SAMN00715259) | human gut metagenome | study: EMG produced TPA metagenomics assembly of the A metagenome-wide association study of gut microbiota in type 2...
GCCGTCATCTTATATTAATGAATCTGGCAATAACATTACCGAAAAGGCACTTTCATATTTTATGCCTCTTATTCAGGGCGAGCCGAATATTATTATGAAAAACGGTATACCGGAACATTTTCTTATCAGAGACGATATTTTGAGATAAATGCAAATTTACTGATTACCTGATGTAGTTCTGGCTGCATCAGGTTATAATGTTTTGTTAAAAAATTTCGATTGACAAGAAATCGAAATTGTGTTATAATTTTTATGTCGGAATTTAAGAACAACTTCTAAGATTGCTGATAATACTAAGGGGGTCTAATCTAATGCTAATATTTGAAAAAGTACAGACAGATGCAGATATTACAGAGTGTGCAAAGCTTGCAGCTGAAATCTGGAATCAGCATTTTATTTCTATCCTCTCTCAGGAACAGATAGATTACATGGTCAGCAAATTTCAGTCTGAAAGAGCATTGCATGATCAGATCGAAAACGAGGGATATACATATTACTTTTTTGTTGCAGATGGACAGCGTGTAGGTTATTTCGGTATATGTCCTAAGAAAGATAAAACTATGTTTCTCTCGAAGATCTATATGAAAAAGGCACATCGTGGAAATGGCTATGCAACACAGGGCTTTGAATTTATAAAGAAACAGGCCAGAGAACGTGGCTGCTCAAAAGTATGGCTTACAGTAAACCGTTATAATGAAAGTTCTATTGCAGTTTATGAACATTGGGGAATGAAGCGTGACGGTGTAAGGACGGCAGAGATTGGAGACGGCTTTATAATGGATGACTATGTATATAGTTTTTCGATAGCATAATGAATTTATAAAACGGCAGCAATATATTGCAGTCGTTTTTTCTTTACAAAAAGATTGTGAAAAAAATATCAATCCAAGTGTTTTGCTTTTCTTTTATACATTTATAACTTAAAAATCTGTGAAAATATATATTTTACTTAAAATTACTTGAAAGAATGAAGAAGTTATGGTATAATATTATGTGGCGTAGTATGGGTGAAGCTCTGTCCTGTCGAAAAAGCATCCGTCAGGTTCAGGTTTGCTGATAGTGCAGGCATCTATGTGAAAATTCGAAATTTACATAGATTCACGAACTGCCTTCAAATCGGCAGTTCTGCGGACAAGCAGCTGTAAACTAAGTTTGTGGGCTGTGATTCAGGTCATATACGCATACATCCAAGGCACTTGACATAAGTTAAGAAAAGAAAGTAGGTTTTAGAAGATGGAATATCGTATTGAACACGACTCCATGGGCGAGGTAAAAGTACCTGCCGATAAGTATTGGGCAGCGCAGACCGAGCGCAGTCACGAGAACTTTCTTATCGGTGTTGGCATTGAGACTATGCCGAGAGAGATCACACACGCATTCGGTATCCTGAAAAAGGCTGCTGCAATGGCGAACAACAAGCTGAAGCCTGAGAAGATGACTGACGAAAAGCTTGCAGCTATTTCCGCTGCTTGTGATGAGGTTATTTCCGGTGCTCTTAACGAGCACTTTCCACTGGTTGTGTGGCAGACAGGAAGCGGCACTCAGTCCAACATGAATGCAAATGAGGTTATTGCTAACCGTGGTAACGAAATTGCAGGAGCTAAGCTACTTCATCCTAATGATGATGTAAACATGAGCCAATCCTCAAATGATACTTTCCCGACAGCTATGCATATTTCTGCTGTTATTACTATTGAGGATAAGGTTTTTCCGGCAATTGACACTCTGGTGGAAACACTTAAGCGTCTTGAAACTGAAAATGAAGGCATTGTAAAGAGCGGACGCACACATTTGCAGGACGCTACACCTATCTCCTTCACACAGGAGATCAGTGGTTGGAGAAGCTCACTTGAGCGTGATAAGGAAATGCTGGCATCAGCTCTTCCGTATCTTAAGACACTGGCACTTGGCGGTACAGCCGTTGGTACAGGTCTTAACACTCCAAAGGGCTTCGACATTGCGGTGGCAGATGCTGTAACTGAGCTTACAGGTAAAAAGTTTGTAACTGCAAGCAATAAATTTCACGCACTCACCAGCAAGGACGAGCTGGTTTATGCACACGGCGCACTCAAGGCACTTGCTGCCGATATGATGAAGATCGCAAACGATGTTCGTTGGCTTGCAAGCGGTCCGAGAGATGGTCTGGGCGAAATATTTATTCCGGAAAATGAACCGGGTTCATCTATTATGCCGGGTAAGGTAAATCCTACTCAGTGTGAGGCTGTAACAATGGTTGCTGTTCAGGTTATGGGTAATGATGTTGCGGTAGGTATGGCTGCATCTCAGGGTAACTTTGAGCTGAACGTATTTATGCCGGTATGTATCTATAATTTTCTCCAGTCCGCAAGGCTTCTTGCTGAATCTATTATGTCATTCAACAAGAACTGCGCTGTAGGTATTCGTGCAAACAAAGAGAAAATGCATCACAATCTGCATAACTCTCTTATGCTTGTAACAGCACTGAATCCTTATATTGGTTATGAGAATGCTGCTAAGACGGCAAAGAAGGCATATAAGGATAATATCTCTCTGAAGGAAGCTTGCGTAGAGCTTGGTTTCCTTACAGCAGAACGCTTCGATGAAGTTTTTCATCCGGAGCAGATGATATAAGTCAGATGCTGGCATAAATTTAATGAAAGGTAGTTTTGCTATGACATTCAGTTATTTTCCCGGCTGTACACTGAGAACAAAAGCTAAGGAACTTGACCGGTATGCTCGTATCAGTGCAGAAGCTCTGGGCTTCACACTGGAGGAAATTCCGGACTGGCAGTGCTGCGGCGGTGTTTACCCAATGGCAAAGAACGAGATCGCTTCAAAGCTTTCTTCTGTTCGTGCCCTTGCTTCTGCAAAGGAAAAGGGTCAGGCATTGGTAACACTTTGCTCAGCTTGCCATAATGTTATCAAGCAGGTAAACAATGATATGAAAACCGACAGCAATATTGTGCTGAAGGCTAATAATTATCTAAAGCTTGATGAGCCTTATCAGGGTGAGACAGAAGTTCTTCACTATCTGGAGGTGCTTCGTGATAAGGTAGGCTTTGACAATCTGAAAGCTGCTGTAAAGAATCCTCTTACTGGAAAGAAGATCGCTGCATATTATGGTTGCCTGCTGCTTCGTCCGGGCAAGGTAATGCAGATGGATAATCCTGAAAACCCAAAAATTCTGGAGGATTTCATAAGAGCGATCGGTGCAGAGCCTGTACTCTATCCTCAGAGAAATGAATGCTGCGGCGGATATATGACTCTTGAAGATAAGTCCGCTGCACAGAACCGCAGCAGAACAGTTATGGACAGTGCCGCAGAGCACGGAGCAGAAATGGCTATCACTGCTTGTCCGCTGTGTCTGTATAACCTCAAAAAGAACAGTGGCAGTGAAGTCCCGGTAGTATATTTCACCGAACTTCTTGCACAGGCGCTGGGTCTTGAATAAGGAGGAGCAAAGATGGCAGATTTAAAAGAACAGGTTCTGACTACAAGCGGCGTTAATCCGCTCAAGTGTATGCGCTGCGGCAAGTGCTCCGGCACTTGTCCTTCATATGATTCAATGGAATATCATCCGCATCAGTTTGTATACATGGTTGAAAAGGGTGACATTGAAACACTTATGAAGTCAGAGTCCATTTATAAGTGTCTCTCTTGCTTTGCTTGTATTGAACGCTGCCCCCGCAGTGTAGAACCGGCAAAGCTTGTGGAAGCAGTCAGACTGGCTGTTATCCGTCAGCAGGGACAGAATCACCTGAAGCCGCAGCAGATTCCTGCTATGCTGGATGAAGAGCTTCCACAGCAGGCTATTGTAAGCGCATTCAGAAAGTACAGCAAATAAGGAGGCATAAGCGATGCGTAGAATTGGTGTTTTCGTATGCCACTGCGGTACTAATATTGCGGGTACTGTTGACGTAAAGGCAGTTGCAGAAGCTCTTGGTAAAGAGCCGGCAGTTGTTTTCTCAACTGATTATCCCTATATGTGCTCAGAGGCAGGCCAAAACATAATCAAGGAAGCGATCAAGGAACATAAGCTGGAAGGCGTTGTTGTATGTTCATGTTCACCGAGAATGCATGAAGCTACATTCCGTAAAACAGTACAGGCAGCTGGTCTTAACCCATATCTGCTTGAGGTCGCAAATATCCGTGAGCAGTGTTCATGGATTCATAAGGATAAGACAGAGGGTACAGCAAAGGCTATCGTTCTTGGACGTGCAGCTATTGCAAAGGTTCAGCTCAATGCTCCTCTGATCGCAGGTGAAAGCCCTGTTGTAAAACGTGCCCTCGTAATAGGCGGCGGAATTGCAGGTATTCAGACAGCTCTGGATATTGCAGACGCAGGCTATGAGGTTGATATTGTTGAAAAGCAGCCTACTATCGGTGGTAAGATGACTCAGATCGATAAGACATTCCCGACTCTGGACTGTTCTTCATGTATTCTTACTCCTAAGATGGTTGACTGTGCTCAGAATGAGAAGATCACCATTTATTCTTACAGTGAAGTAGAAGCTGTTACAGGTTTTGTTGGTAACTTCTCTGTTAAGATCCGCCGTAAGGCAAGATATGTTGATGAGACAAAGTGTACAGGCTGCGGCGTATGTACTGAAAAGTGTCCTGTCAAGAATGTTCCTAACGAGTATAATCTCGGTATGAATAATCGTCATGCAGCATATATTCCATTTGCTCAGGCTATTCCGAATGTAGCTGTTATCGATGCTGCTCACTGTAACAAGTTCAAGACAGGCAAGTGCGGTCTTTGTCAGAAACTTTGCTCTGCAGGTGCTATCAACTATGAGCAGGAAGATACTATCATCGAAGAGAAGTATGGTGCTATCGTAGCTGCTACAGGCTACAATCCTATCTCTGTAGATAAATATGATGAATTTGCTTATTCTCAGAGCAAGGATGTTGTTACATCACTTGAATTCGAGAGAATTCTTAAGGCTGACGGTCCTACAGAGGGTCATCTCCAAAGAATGTCCGACGGCAAGCAGCCTAAGACTATCGTATTCGTACAGTGCGTAGGCAGCCGAGATACATCTGGATGCGGTAAGGAGTATTGTTCCAAGATCTGCTGTATGTATACTGCTAAGCACGCTATGTACTGCCGTGAAAAATATCCGGATACTGAAGTATATGTATTCTATATAGATGTTCGTACTCCGGGCAAGAACTATGATGAGTTCTATCGTCGTGCTGTTGAACAGTATGGCGTACATTATATAAAGGGTATGGTTGGCAAGGTTTCTCCAAAGGCTGACGGCACTCTCCACGTTCAGGCATCTGACCTTATTTCCAATGAGCAGCTTCACATCAGTGCTGATATGGTGGTACTGGCAGCTGCGATTGAGCCTGATAAGAGCGCACGTCCTCTGGCAACAATGCTGACTGCAAGCATGGATACAAATGACTTCTTCACAGAAGCTCATGCTAAGTTGCGTCCTGTTGAATCTCCTACAGCCGGCGTCTTCCTTTCAGGTGTATGTCAGGGTCCTAAGGATATTCCTGAGACTGTTGCACAGGCTGGTGCTGCTGCTTCTAAGGTTATCGGCCTCCTTGCTAAGGATAAGCTTTCATGCAACCCTTGCGTATCTCATTCCAATGAAGCTATGTGTAACGGCTGCTCTACTTGTGCAAATGTTTGCCCATACGGTGCTATTACATATGAGGATAAGGATTTCAGCCGCAGAAAGGACGGTTCAATGATTCGTCGTGTGGCTGTGGTTAATGAAGCTGTTTGTCAGGGCTGCGGTGCTTGTACTGTTGCCTGTCCGTCAGGTGCGATGGATCTTAAGGGCTTCTCAACCAGTCAGATTATGGCGGAGGTAGACGCAATATGCAAGTAAATAATGAATTCAGACCTAAGATTGTTGCATTTTGCTGCAACTGGTGTTCATATGCAGGTGCTGATCTTGCAGGTACAAACCGTGCAAATTATCCGGCTGATGTAAAGATCATCCGTGTACCATGCTCCTGCCGTGTAAACCCTATGTTTATCCTGCGTGCTTTTCAGAGGGGCGCTGACGGTGTTATTCTCTGCGGATGTCATCCGGGTGACTGTCATTATACAACAGGCAACTACTATGCACGCAGAAGAATGACTATGCTTTTCTCTATGCTGAGCTATCTCGGTATTGAGAAGGAGCGTACCCGTGTTGAATGGGTATCCGCTGCGGAAGGTGCTAAGTTTGCTGCAACTATGAATGAGTTTGTAGAAACTATCACAAATCTCGGCGAGAATAAGAGATTGGAGGATCTGAGATGCAAGAAGTAATGGTAAAGAGAGCCTCCGAACTTCTGGCTGACGGTACTGTCTCAAGAGTTCTGGGCTGGAAAAACGGTGAGTTCGTTTATGACCCGACTCCGGCTGTATTTGATAGCGCAGAAGCACTCAGTGCATTTGTATATAATGACTTCTGTGCAAGCAATCTTTCTAAGTATCTGATCGCTCTTTCTAAGAAAGACGGAAAAACTCTGGTATTCCTGAAGCCCTGCGATTCCTACAGCTTCAATCAGCTGCTTACTGAGCATCGTATCGACCGTGAAAAGGTTTACATAATCGGTCTGGAATGCAGCGGTAAGGTTGACGAGGCTAAGCTCAGAGAAGCCGGATGCGAGGGTATCCTCAGCGTTAAGACAGAGGGCGACAACATTATCGTAGATACACTATATGGTGAAAAGACTCTTCCTAAAGCTGACTGCCTTGGTGAGAGATGCGTTACCTGTAAGAGTCGTAAAGTCGTTGCTTTTGATGAAATGATAGGCGAAAATGGCGAAGTTAATTCTGAGTGCGGAAGATTTGATCAGGTTGCAGAACTTGAAGCTATGACTCCAGATGAACGTTATGAATTCTGGAGAGGCGAACTTTCTCGTTGTATCAGATGTAATGCCTGCCGTAATATCTGTCCGGCTTGCAGCTGTGAGAACTGCGTATTTGATAACCCGAAGTCCGGTATTTCCCAGAAGGCTGCCGCTGATTCATTTGAAGAAAATATGTTCCATATTATTCGTGCATTCCATGTTGCAGGCAGATGTACTGACTGCGGCGAATGTTCAAGAGTTTGCCCTCAGCAGATCCCGCTGCATCTACTGAACAGAAAGTTCATCAAGGATATGAATGAATGCTACGGCGAATATCAAGCTGGTGCAGAGGCTGGAAGCCGTGCTCCTCTGGTAAATTATACACTTGATGACTGTGAACCGAGTGTTGTATATGAAAGAGAGGCGAGCAAGTAATGAAAAAGATTTCAATTGATAGATTAAATGAACTTTTTGCTGAAATTGCCGCTTCAAAGGCTCTGTATATGCCCGTTGATGACGGAAAGAAGGGCGCAAAGTATTCAAAGTGGTCTGAAGGTACAGAGTACTCAAAGGCTGCAAATACAGCTCGCAGTGCCAAGGATTTCTTCTTCCCACAGGTAGAAGACATGGCTTCCTTCAATGTAAACGGCAAGGAGATCGAAGTTATTGACACAAGAGAAGAGTGCGAGGACTTTGTAGTATTCGGTGTTCGTGCTTGTGATGCGAAGAGCTTTGAGATACTTGACAGCGTATATCTTGTTGATCCGGTAGACAGCTACTATGCAAGCAGACGTGAGCATGGTATTATCATGACTATGGCTTGCAATAAGCCTACAGATACTTGCTTCTGTTCTGCATTTGGCATTGATGCTGCAAATCCGATGGGTGATGTTTCCTGTTGGATGAATGACAGTGAGCTTATGCTTTCTGCTAATACAGAAAAGGGTCAGACTCTGCTTGATTCTATCAGCATTCTTGAGGACGCTGATGATAATGCAGCTGATGATACAAAGGCTGCCATAAAGGCTATTCTTGAAAAGCTTCCTCTTTCCGGTCTTTCTACAGATGGCATAAAGGGCAAAACCCTTATGGAAGTGTTTAATTCAGATAAATGGGCAGAACTTTCTGAGTCCTGTCTGGGATGCGGTACTTGTACATTCGTATGTCCTACCTGCCAGTGCTATGATATCCGTGATTATGACACAGGTCACGGTGTTATGCGTTATCGTTGCTGGGACAGCTGTATGTATTCAGATTTCACACTTTGTGCACATGGCAATACAAGAACAACTCAGCTTCAGCGTTTCCGTCAGAGATTCATGCATAAGCTAGTATATTATCCGGAGAACAACGGTGGCGTATTCGGCTGTGTAGGCTGCGGCCGCTGCCTGAGAAGCTGCCCGATCTCAATGAACATCGTTAAAGTTATGAAGACACTGGAGGGCTGAAGATGAGGGAAGAAACTTTAATTCCGAAGGTTGGTGTCGTAACTGACATCAGACAGGATACACCTGACGTCAAGACTTTCCGTGTAGTCGGACTTGACGGTAAGAAGGTATTTGAGCATATTCCGGGACAGTGTGCTATGCTCTCCGTTCCGGGTGTCGGCGAAGGTATGTTCTCCATTACCTCTTCTCCGACTAATACTGAATTTATGGAATTCAGCATTAAGAAGTGCGGCTGCCTGACAAGCTGGCTTCATATGATGGATGTTGGTCAGCAGATCACTATCCGTGGACCATATGGAAATGGCTTCCCGGTTGAAAGCGCACTGAAGGGCAAGGATCTGCTCTTTATTGCCGGTGGTATCGGTTTAGCACCACTGCGTTCTGTAATCAATTATGTACGTGACAAGAAAGAAAATTATGGCTCTGTACATATCATTTATGGTTCACGTTCTATGGACGACCTTGTTGACTATAAGGAGATCATTGACGAATGGTGCAACGATGCAGGCGTAAAGGTCGATCTTACTATCGACCGTCCTCAGGAAGGTTGGGATGGTCACGTAGGCTTTATTCCCAGCTTTGTTGAAGAACTTAGTCCTGATCTTTCAAGAACTGTGCTTATCTGCGGACCTCCTATAATGATCAAGTTTACACTTGATGGTCTGAAAAAGCTGGGATTTGAAGAATCTCAGGTTTACACTACAATGGAACTTCGTATGAAGTGTGCTATCGGTAAGTGCGGACGCTGCAATATCGGCAACAAGTATGTCTGCAAGGATGGTCCTGTATTCCGATTTGACCAGCTCGCAGAACTTCCGGATGAATATTAATGGTAAAGGAGAATTATCATGGAACAGATGGTTAATGTTTTCATCATGGGCAAGAAGTACGAGGTACCAGCTTCTCTTACCATCATGAAGGCTTTTGAATATGCCGGCTATAAGCTGGTAAGAGGCTGTGGCTGCCGTAATGGTTTCTGCGGTGCTTGTGCAACTGTTTACAGAGTGCCTGGTGACAGAGAGCTGAAGGTATGTCTGGCTTGCTCTACAAAGGTTGAAGAGGGTATGACTCTCACACAGCTGCCTTTCTATCCTCTTATCAAGGAAATTTATGATATTGAAGAGGTTAAGCCTACAGAACAGGTTATGATGCAGCTTTATCCTGAGATCTACTCTTGTATCGGATGTAATTCCTGTACAAATGCCTGCACACAGGAACTGAACGTTATGCAGTATATTGCATACGCTCAGAGAGGAGAATATGAAAAATGTGCAGAAGAATCATTTGACTGTGTAATGTGCGGATGCTGTTCTACACGTTGTCCTGCAGGTATTTCACATCCACAGGTTGCTATGCTGGCAAGAAGACTTAACGGTAAGTACATAGCTCCGGATTGTAAGCACCTTAACGAGCGTGTAGAGGAAATCGCAAACGGTCAGTGCGAGGATGCCATCAGAGCAATGATGGCTCTTGACGATGCTGCTGTACGTGAAAAGTACAACACACGTGATATTGAGAAGTAAGGGGGAAGCTCAGATATGTATACACAGGAAATGCTTGAATCCATAAAGAAGGTTGAAGCTGCAAGAGAAGCAAATGCAGCTATGGAACCGAGAAGAATGACTGCTGAAGAGAAGGATGAGCTTCTCAAAACATATCACCCGGACTATCGTAAGGATCAGTTCGGTACTATCAAAGTTGGCCCGAATAAGGGTCAGGCAGCTCCTCTGGAGCTTATCGATATTCTGGAAGGCCAGAGCAGTCTTCTGGGCAACAAGCCGGATCTTTCATGTCCGGATTATGAGACTGATGTTCTGATCATCGGCGGCGGCGGCGCAGGATGTTCTGCTGCTATTGAAGCAGATAATGCTGGTCAGAGAGTTATGATCGTTACAAAGCTGAGAGTCGGCGATGCTAACACAATGATGGCTGAAGGTGGTATTCAGGCAGCTGATAAGCCAAATGACAGCCCTGCACAGCACTTCCTCGACGCATTCGGCGGCGGTCATTTTGCAGCTAAGAAGGAGCTTGTATACAAGCTTGTAACAGATGCTCCTTACTGTATCAAGTGGCTGAGCGAAATGGGCGTTGAATTCGATAAGACAGCTGAAGGCGATATGGTAACTACCCACGGCGGCGGTACTTCCAGAAAGAGAATGCACGCAGCTAAGGACTATTCCGGTGCAGAGATCATGAGAACACTCCGTGACGAAGTTCTGAACCGTAAAATTCCGGTAGTAGATTTCACATCTGCTATTGAGCTTATCAAGGATGACAAGGGTCAGTGTGCTGGTGCTGTACTGAAGAATATGGAAACAGGCGAGATCCTGATTGTTAAGGCAAAGACAACTATCCTTGCTACAGGTGGTGCAGGAAGAATGCACTATCAGGGATTCCCGACTTCTAACCACTACGGTGCAACAGCTGACGGTCTGGTTCTGGCGTACAGAGCCGGTGCTAAGCTTCTGTATCAGGATACTCTTCAGTATCACCCAACAGGTGCAGCATTCCCAGAGCAGATCTTCGGTGCGCTTGTTACCGAAAAGGTTCGTTCACTGGGTGCAAAGCTTGTTAACGTAAACGGTGAAGTATTCATGCACCCACTGGAAACAAGAGACGTTGCAGCTGCATCCATCATTCGTGAATGCAACAGAGGCAACGAAGTAAAGACTCCAGAGGGTCAGGGTGTATGGCTGGATACTCCTATGATCGAGCTGAAGAATGGTGAGGGTACTATCGAAAAGAGAATCCCTGCTATGATGAGAATGTTCGGCAAGTATGGTATTGATATTCGTAAGCAGCCGATCATTGTATATCCTACACTGCACTATCAGAACGGCGGTGTAGATGTTGATGATACAAGTGAGACTTGCGTACCTAACCTGTTTGTTGCAGGTGAAGCTGCTGGCGGCGTACACGGCAGAAACAGACTGATGGGTAACTCACTGCTTGACGTTATCGTATTTGGTAGAAATGCAGGTATTTATGCAGCTAAGAAGGCAGCAGACGTAACAGTTGGCGAGATGAATCTTGACCATGTTGATGCATTTGAGAAGATGAAGGAAGAAGCTGGAATTAAGAATGAAAAAGTTTCTCCTATTCTTCTGCCTGATTACACACGTAAGGCATAATTGATTCTGAAACATAATTAAATACTGAATAATTAAAATGGCTGTTGCGGTATATGCAACAGCCATTTTACATTTATTTATTGCTTAATAAATAGTTGTTTTTATTGTGTTTATGGATTATTATTCCACATTGGTTAGCAGCATTTCCTTCATGAAACAGAGATCAAATACGTTGATAGTATAACTTTTATCAAGGTCAGCGGCTTCCCAATTTATAAGTTGTGTTCCATCATTTACGAGCCACTTCTGGAGCATTACTGCATCAGCCATTGTGAAAGTACCATCATTATTACAATCGCCGATAACTGGAACTTGCCATTCAAATATCGGATAACCATTATAGAAGGATTCATTTGGATTGTCTACAAACGGTACGCCTAAATTAGCAGCAATTCCTTTGACAAGATCTGTAGAAAAAACAGCAGTATTATCTGACGTTGCGTTGCTTATCATAGATGTGTTTGCTGAACCATATTCTGCATAACAGTTATTTAAAATGACAGTATTTGTTACTCCTTCATTTCCCGGTATACATTTACCAACAATACCACCACTATTTGTACTGTTCATAGTGCCGTCGGCATGGTAACAATTTTCTATTAGTGCTTTAACCGTAGTTGCATTACCAAACTGAACAACTCCTGAGATACCGCCGGTAGCGTCATTAGAATAGCATTCTCCAAGGTGATAGCAGTTTTTTATCGTACCACCCATCCATATAGTACCGGTAATGCCGCCTGCTGATGTATTACCGGTAATATTTCCAATAAATGCACAATTTTCTATGGTTGCACCGTAATGGAGACCGCCTGCAATACCGCCTGCACAACCGCCGCCTGATGAAGATTCTTTTGTATAAATCAGACCTTCAACTGCCAGATTTTTTATAACTGCCTGTTCACCTCGCACGTATCCAAACATACCTGAATATTTATAATTTTTATTTGCGATCAAATTATAAATAGTATGCTGATTGCCGTCATAAACTCCGTAGAACATTCTTGACTGATAGTTATATGCTCCCATTCCTATTTGTCCATTCTCATCATCATAACCTAAACCTATAGGAGTCCATGGTTCATTTTGCTGTAAAGTAATATCCTCAGTCTGAATATAATAAGCATGACCGTAAGTTGGATTAAAGTGCGTACTGTTGACAAGATCACGCATTGCTTTTAGTTCTTCTGCATTTGTAATTAAATACGGATCGCTTTCTGTACCACTACCTTTGAAAGTATATGGATTTCCTTGCCATTCAAATACAGGATAGCCATCATTGATTCCATCAATGCCATCTATATATGGATAACCAAGTTTACTTGATGCCTCTTTTAATGATTTCATATCCAATTCATCGGATCCACTAAATGAACTATTATTGACAGCGCCATTGCAAGCAGTATTGAGATAATAGCAATTATTAGTTGAAAACGTATTCGCATTATTAGATTGAATAAAATAACTTCCACAAATTCCGCCACTATTATCTTCACAATTTATAATACCGGTAAAATAGCAATTTTTTAAAATGCCGTTTTTAGAGTTTTGATCTGCACCAAGATTGGCAACACCTATAATACCTCCAGCTTGATTTACTGATGCAGTAATGGTAGCATTACAGTAACAATTTTCTATGTTCATACCGCCCCAAACAGAACCTACAATTCCGCCAACAGATACATTCGCAGTTACGGAACCGGTAAAATCACAATTTCTGATAGTACCTCCATAGGCTATTTCTCCTACAATACCTCCAGATTGAGATTCTGTATTGTTGACTATTCCGTTTACACTAAGATTTTCAACGATACCATTTGTATGAATATGTCCGAATAATCCTTGATATGGATTGTTTCCGTTAACCAGTAAATTTGTAATTTTGTGATAATTTCCGTTGTAGGTACCGTCAAATATATAATTGAGATCATATGTGGTACCCGTCCAGTATTTACCAATCGGTGTAAATTTTTTGTTTTCCAAATTTATATCATCAGTTTGGATATAACTTAATTTACCGTAAGCATTATTGTAATTAGTCGGATTGTTTGTAACTTTTGCCAGTCGAAACAGATCATCAGCATTAGAGATTTGGTATGGATTGCTTGCCGTTCCTTCTCCATTAAATGGATTACTTACTTTAACATTATAAGATGTTGTTTTAGTAACGCCGCCCTCTGTGTATGAAATGTTGACTGGTCGGGTTCCAACTTGGTTGGAATCAAAAGTTACTTTGAAACCTGAAGTTATATTTTTCGTAGATTTATCTGAATAAGTTACTTTAACTACAAGTCCGTTTGTATTTATCTTCTCGTATCTCCAATACTCGGTTTTAGTTGCAGAAGTTGAGATGGAGATAGATGAAAGTGTTTTAACAGATTTATTATAGGGACCGTTAGAATAGTACACCTGTCCACTATACGTACCAACAGGATTAGCTATAATTTCATTAGAATAATAGCCGGATCCAGTTGTCATTCTAAAGTGCAGATGCTTTCCGGTACTTATACCAGAACTTCCCATTGTTGCAATTGCCTGACCGGCAGCAACCTTATCGCCTTTGGATACC
>ERZ791837.1650-NODE-1650-length-13887-cov-2.341310_pt1 | contig 13887 bp, 10 predicted proteins | sample MGYA00510292_ERZ791837 | MGnify/ENA primary metagenome ERZ791837 (study PRJEB30046, sample SAMN00715259) | human gut metagenome | study: EMG produced TPA metagenomics assembly of the A metagenome-wide association study of gut microbiota in type 2...
GACTATTATAATGCCACTACCAAGAATTTGCTTTGGAATGTCGTGATTCCTTCGATAACCGGTTTCAAGTCGGTTCGAAGCAATGTGGGAAAATTGAGAAACCAAGGCTTGGAAATTGTGCTCAATACCATTCCTGTCAGAACAAAGGATTTTGAATGGTCGTTGGGATTTAACTTTGCAACCAATCAAAACAAGATTATCTCATTGTTGGGAGAAGATAATGATAAAGATGGGAAAGAGGATGATTTGATATCAAGTGGTCTTTTTATAGGAGAATCAATAGGTACGATATATGGGTACGAGATAGAAGGTATTTGGCAAATTGCCGATAAGGAGAATGGCAGCATTATGGAAGGTTTTTATCCCGGTACCTATAAGATAAAAGATCAGAATAATGACGGGAAAATATCCGCTGATAAAGACAGGGTAATACTAGGACATCAAGAGCCTGCTTATACTCTTGGCATCAAAAACAGGCTCAGTTACAAAGGATTTGATCTTAATCTTTTTATTAATGTAATCCAAGGAGGGAAGAAAGGATATATGAGCTACAATAAACGTCCGGATTATATAGGTAATTCCATAGGCAATGCAGAAAATCAAAACTGGACGAATGCATATGATTATTGGTCACCGCGCAATTCGAACGCTAAATTCGCAACAGTATGGTCTTCACCGACGATGGAGGGAGAGATTGTACAGCAAAGGAGTTTTGTCCGTTTGCAGGATGCTTCCTTAGGATATACTTTAGAGCAGAAATTCATCAAGAAATTGGGTATTGACAATCTCAGGCTCTTTATGAGCGGGCAAAATCTGTTGACATTTACCGGTTGGGATGGTTGGGATCCGGAAGTCGGTTTAGGAATTGCGTCAACCGCTTATCCTGTTATGCGAACATATTCTTTGGGTATAGATATAACTTTTTAAAGATAATAAAATGAAACTAAATAGATTAATCATTGGATTGTTATCCATATGTTTTGTCGCTTCTTGCGATGAAAGTGCTTTTTTGAAAGAAGAACCGTTAGATTTTTTAGGTCTTGAAAATGCTTATAAATCATACGATGATTGTCAAACAGCCATCAATGGTCTTTATGCCAAGGTACGGGCTAATTTCTATAATAGTGATTTCATTTTTTTCATGAGTACGGATGTTGCCAAGAATGCGCGTCACAATAACAATTTTATGGGAAATATGAAGGACTGGATGATACCCGAACAAGCAGGCATTGCTGATTTGTGGGATAGGGAACACAAACTGATAAGCAATGCAAACACTTTGATAGACAGGGTGGCTGCATTGTCGATTACTGATGAGCAAAAATCTCTTGTTACAGCAGAAGCCAAGTTCTTCAGAGCTTTCGGATACAGGACGTTGGTGTATTGTTTTGGAGGGGTACCTCTTGTTCTGGAGGAAAATAAAGTTCCCAAAACGGACTATACACGCAATACGAAAGAAGAAGTATTGAAAGCCATGAAAGAGGACTTTGAGGAGGCCACAAAAAAACTTCCGGATATTGAAGTTGTGGCAGATGGAAAAATATCCAATCTGGTAGCCAAACACTATTTAGCGGAAACTCTTATTTCATTGGGTGAATATTCGGCTGCAGTCAAGTATTTGAGTGAAATAATCGATGCTCCCCATGTCGCATTAATGAAGACTCGTTTCGGATCACATAAGAATGAAGCAGGAGATGTGTTTTGGGATTTGTTCAGAAGAAAGAACCAGAATCGTTCAACTAACGGGAATACAGAAGCACTTTGGGTTATTCAGATGGAAGTGGATACGGAAGGAGGATATCTGGTTTCGACTAAATACCGACCCTACTATCTTGAGCGTTTTGCTGCTCCTGTCACTTATTCATTGAAGGATCCCGAAGGAAAGGTGGCATTTTTGTCGACGAACGGCCGTTCCGATTTGAATGTAGGAGGTCGTGGCGTATCGAACATGTGTAATACCGATTGGTGGTTGAATGATTTGTGGGAGAACGATTTTGATAATGACATACGGAATTCCAAGTACAATATTGTCCGTAATGCCTATTATGATTTGCCTTCTTCCAAATACTATGGAAAAAGTGTGTTCGGCGAAGACTCGTATAGTAAGACTTTGAAGGAAAATTGGTGGCGTTGGTTTCCATGGCCGTCAAAAATCACTACTCCGGGAGAGCATCCTGAAGCATTGTATGAGGATAAGGAGAACCTGCTTTTGAAATCGACGGCTGGTGGTACCTATCTTGACCAATATATGCTTCGGCTGCCCGAATGCTATCTTCTTCGTGCCGAAGCCTATCTGGATATGGGGGACAAGGACAAAGCTGCCGCTGATATAAACGTGGTAAGAAACAGGGCGCATGCGAAAGATATCGTTGCGGAGGATGTGACTATCGATTATATTTTGGATGAACGTGCACGGGAAATGGTTTACGAGGAGTTTCGCCGTATTACACTGGGACGTTTGGGAAAATATGTGGAGCGTACACGTAAATGCAACGAATACAATGGTCTGCAAATGGAAGATTACCACGAGCTGTTTCCCATTCCATACAGTGTGATTGAGGCTAACAAGAATGCGGTTCTGGAGCAAAATCCCGGATATTCCGATTAATTAATCTTTAACTATACAATTATGCTACGTTTACTAATTGTTTGTTTAATGTTTGTTTTAGGCACCGGAGTTTCTTCCGGTGCCCAGAAAGATACAATCAGGGTTCTTTTCATCGGGAATAGCTATACTCATTTCAACAGAATGGTACAGACGGTACAAGAACTTGGGCAAAGTGTGAATGTGCCTGTCTATGCTCAAAAGGTGGCTGTCGGCGGATGGTTTTTGAAACAACATGCTGCCAGTTCGCATACAATTGACGCTATTAAACAAGGTCGTTGGGACTATGTCGTGTTGCAGGAGCAGAGTTTGGCAATGGCATGGGAGTATGAGTACTTGCAAAAACAGGTTATGCCGTCAGTTGTAAAATTGGACAGCATTGTCCGGAAATATAATACGGAAGGAAAAGTGCTGCTCTACATGACGTGGGGACGAAATAATGATAGTTTTGACAATATGCAGAAGCGTATTACGGGTGCATATACTTCCGTGGCAGACAGCATAGGCCGCGAATGTATACCTGTGGGGCTGGCTTTTGAGCGGGTAAGGAAAGAACGCCCCGAATTGAGTATTTATCAGTCTGATGACAGTCATCCCACCCATATTGGAAGTTATTTAATTGCCAATATGTTTCTTTCTTATTTCACTTCCAAGCAATATGTGAGCCATTGCTACGGTCGGTTAATACAGGAAGATGCACTCTATTTGCAGCGGGTGGCTCAAGAAGTTACCAAAAACTGGAAAAGAGACAGGACGTTCCCGCTCCTTGGTCATTTAAAGCCTAAATCGGTGGCCGATACACGCAATCATTTGACAATTGGCTGTGAGGTCTTAGACCGTGATTATGCGGATTATGAACAATACAAGAAATACTTGGCCCCATTAGGTATGCGTAAGATAAGGCTTCAAGCAGGATGGGCAAAAACGGAGAAGGTGAAAGGGCATTATGATTTCAGATGGCTCGACACTATCATAGACGACGCTTTAGGACGCGGACTGGAAATCTGGTTGGAAGTTTCGTACGGAAATCCTATATATCAAGGTGGAGGAACTCCTTTTTTGAAAGGAGGATGGCCTGTTTCGGAGGAAGGAAAAACTGGATGGAATAATTGGGTGCGAGCATTGGCGCAACATTATAAAGGGAGAGTACATGAATGGGAAATCTGGAATGAACCAGACATAAACAAGGAACTGGGCAAGGACTATGAAAGCCTTGCAGAACTGAATATTCGTACTGCGGAAATCATTAAGGAAGTAGATCCTAAGGCTAAAATTGCAGCATTGGCTCTTGCGTTGATTACTGATACGACATTGACTGAAAATTGTCTTAAGGAATTTAAGAAACGTGGTAAACTGGATTTGTTCGATTGGATTTCGTATCATCAATACATGTTCCGTCCAGAGGACATGTATCCTTTGGTGGAGAGGCTTCGGACAGTAGTCGGTAAATACTCATCTCACATAAAGCTGTGGCAGGGAGAAAGCGGTGCCCCGTCAAGAGGACGGATGGGGGGAGCACTGAGTGCTTATGACTGGACTGAAACCTCTCAGGCCAAATGGGCGTTAAGGCGGATATTGGGTGATCATGGACGAGACATTGCAACGGGAATATTTTGTATTTCAGATATGAATTATGCGGCAACTGATGCCATTAAAAAGAAAAACGTGAAGGGATTGCTGCAAACAGATGATGAGAAACGGGTGATACGTCCTAAAATGGCTTATTTTGCGGTTCAGAATCTGATGTCGGTGTTTGATTTATTCAACTACAGGCTTGATGCGGAAAAAATCAGTCTGAATCGTGATTATTCATGTAGTAAATTCTTGTATGAGACAGAAAAAGATGGACTGCAATCATGCCTGTTATGGTGGGACGATTCTACTCCATTTAATTTTAATGCACCTATTCCAACGGAAGTAAGAGTTAAAAGTGGAAAGTTTGAATGTCCGGTAATTGTAGATATTCTTTCGGGAACAGTTAAAAAAATACCTGAGGATAAAATTACGAAAAAGGGGAATGAATACATCTTCAGTGGCATTCAGATATATGATTCACCTATATTGATAACGGATAAGAGCTTGATTCAATTTGACAAATAATATGGAGTTACAATTACAGGAACTGGATTATTGGGCCATTGGTGTTTATATATTATTGATGGCAGGGATAGGGTTATCTTTCGGTTGGTTTATCAAAGATGTCGGTGCTTATTTCAAGGGAAATGGCACTATCCCCTGGGTGATGGCTACCGTTACCAATTTTATGGGATTGTTCAGTACGTTTGTCTTCGTGGCTTATGCCGGGATTGCTTACGAGTACGGGTTGGTCTCTGTTACGGTATTTTGGTCCACTGTACCGGCATGTATCATTGGCAGCCTGTGGCTTGGCGGACGTTGGCGGCGGACTGGTTGCGTCACTCCCATCGAATATTTGGAACAGCGTTATAGTTTCTCTGTTCGTGAAATAATGACGTGGGTAGGATTACTGGTGAGGCTGTTAGACAATATGGTGCGGTTGTATGCTATTGGTGTGTTCATTACTGTAGTCACTCCTCTGTCATTGGAATGGGCCATCATCATTTCGGGTGTAATTGTTACGCTGTTCAATATTATTGGCGGTATCTGGACTGTAACGATTATGAGTACGGTACAGTTTGTGATCTTAATACTTATCACCTGTGTACTGCTGCCCGTGTCCTTACATGAAGTGGGAGGTATTGGTGGACTTTATCAACAGATCCCTGAGAAGATGACGTGGTTTAATGGTCCCAAAGGAGCATTTTTCTGGTTGGCAATCTATTATGTAATGACGATGATAAAATACAATGAGAACTGGACATTTATTCAGAAATTCTTTTGTGTGAAAGACGAAAAAGCAGCTAAGAAAATGGGAGTTCTGACGGGTATCCTCTTTTTAGTGTTTACCCCGATATTCCTCATTCCGGCTGTTGCTTCTTCTTTAATAGTTCCGGAACTGGAGAATCCGGAGATGTCCTATATATCGGTTGCCATTCGCTTGCTTCCTGCCGGTATTATGGGTATCATGTTTTCTTCGATGTTTGCGGCAACTATGTCTTCACTGAATGCCGAGTACAATGTTATGTCGAGTGTTTTTACAAAGGATGTATATCAGCGGTTGTTTAATACGGAAGCTGCTGAAAAACGCCTTCTGGTTGTGGCTCGCTGGTCTACATTGGTTATCGGAGCACTGATTACAGTAGGTGCTATCTATATCGAAGGGTTTGGAGGAGCTTTTGAAGCCAATAAACTGTTTACGGGAATATTCTGCATTCCTATAGGTATTCCTTTGGTATTGGGTATTGTAAGCCGCAAGCCGAATGCCAAGGCGGCTATAATTACGATCAGTGCTGGAATAGTAGTAGGGATTGTCTTGAATGCACTTCCCGAAGTGGATTGGGAGATGGCAACACTTATCGAGTTAATAGTTTGTTTGGTTCTTTATTATCTGCCGGTTTATGGGCAGATGGATATGAAAGACAAAGTGAAAGTGGATGAACTGTTTGATGCCTTGAGTGTGAATATAGACTCTAAAAAGGTTCCTTCCATTTCATCGCAATATGTTAAAGCACTGATGATATTACTGTTGGTATCTCTTGTTGTATCCGGTGGGCTTTTTATAGGAATGAGCATTCCAAATCTGCATTCTATGGGTGGAGATTTGAGTTTATGCGCCGGCATTTTGAGTCTTTTACTGGCAGTGACTCTATGTGTCGTTTATAAATTGAAAATAAAAAAGTAAATAATGAAACTAGCATGGTATTTACCTACTTTGCCATCGGTAAAGTGGAAGATTGCAACCCAATTGGGTGTAGAATATGCGGTAGCGGCATTGCCTGCCGAACGGTATTATATGAAACCGTGGGATTTCAAGGCTCTGCTTTATGCTAAAGAGAGTTTGAATGATGCAGGTCTAAAGCTTGAAGTGATTGAACCGGCTCCTCCCCATTATAAGATTAAGCTGGGATTGCCAGGCAGGGATGAAGAAATAGAGATATTCAAGCAAGTACTGAGAAATATGGGGGCTTTGGATATTCCTGTTTTATGTTACAATTTCATGCCTCAATCCGGCTGGTATCGCACCTCTTTTGCTAAAAAGGGGAGAGGTGGGGCATTGGTAACGGCATTTGATTCAAAATTGATGCAGGCAGCTCCTCAGTTGACTGAAGCCGGGACACAGACTGACATACAGATATGGGATAATTATAAATACTTTATGGATAAGGTATTGCCCGTAGCAGAAGCGTGTAAAGTGAAACTGGCTCTTCATCCGGATGATCCTCCGGTACCTTCCTTGCAGGGAGTGTCGCGTATCTTTAGAAATGTAGAGAATTTCGACAAAGCCTTAGAACTTTATCCCAGCGATTACAACGGGATAACATTTTGCCAAGGTTCTTTTGCAGCCATGAATGAGGACATACCTTCTTTGATAAGACATTTCGGTCGGAAGATTTTCTTTGTCCATTTCCGAGATATACGTGGAGATGCAGATGCTTTTGAAGAGACATTCCATGATGAAGGGCAGACTGACATGAAAGCCTGTATGCGTGCATATAAGGAAATTGGGTTTGATGGAGTGATCCGTACAGACCATGCTCCTGTTATGGCTGGTGAGTCAGGAGAAAATCCGGCGTATGAGATGCTGGGACATATATTTGCGACAGGATATTTAAAAGGTTTATTAGAAGAATAAAAATGATTATGGACAATAATTTAATGAAGTTAGAGAAATTGATTGAGAAATTGGATAGGATAGATGGTATAGAGTTTCCGATTTCAGATCAAGAATTGTGTGAACGTTACGAAAATCTTTATACAGGAGCCGTAAACGATGTTTTGCGTGAAGCCACATTGATGGATCAAGCTTTGCCGATTACTATCTTGCCATTGCAGTTTGAAATGCGCGCGGCAGGCATCGCATTCACTATTCGCAGTAATCCGGACCCCACTGTCAAGGGGGAAATGGATATCAGGGCACAGATGCTGGATGATATGCCGAAAAATTGTTGTGTGGTATGGGACGCAGGTAATGAAGATGAAGCAGCTCATTGGGGAGAGGTAATGACAGCTTCCGCTATAGCCCGCGGAGCAAGATGTGCTGTGGTCAACGGTGGGCTGCGTGATACGATTCAGGTATTGAAGCAAGACTTTCCTATATTCTACCGCTACCGCAGTTCGAACGGTTCTTTAGGGAGAACCAAAATAACAGGATATAATATACCGGTTAGGATTGGAAAAGTTTATATAAAGCCGGGAGATGTCATTTTTGGTGATGTGGATGGTGTGGTAGCCATTCCGCGTAGCATCGCCTATGACGTATTGTTGAGAGCTGAAGCTATCAAGCAGCAGGAGAGGGAGATGCGTACTTGGGTACATGAAGGCTTTTCTGCTCAGGAGATGGTAAAGAATGGTGGCTATTTTTAAAGCAGCTTGAGTATGGATAGTTTTATTAATGAGGATTTTCTGCTGACGACCCGTATTTCTAGGCAACTCTATCATGAGATTGCTGAAAATCTTCCGGTTATAGACTTTCATAACCATCTGGACCCGCGAAAACTGGCAGAAAATCATAAATTCGTTGATTTGGCAGAATTGTGGATTCATGCTGATCCTTACAAACATCGTGTGATGCGTATAGCCGGTATTGACGAAGAGATGATTACAGGGGTTGGCATATCCGGTAAAGAACGGTATGATACGTGGGCCTCCATATTCACACGTACCATTGGTAATCCTTTGTTCCATTGGTCATGTCTGGAGTTAAAACGCTTTTTCGGTATTGACGAAATCTTGAATCGGGAAAATGCGGGGGAGATATGGAAGGTGTGCAATGACATCCTCCGGCAGCCGGGATGGGGAATGCTGGACATCTTGAAGAAATGTCGGGTGGAAATGTTATGTACTTCCGATGATTTATTGGCCGATTTCACTTGGCATCGCGAGGCATCCCTACAACCTCAGAATATTATAGTGAAGCCTTCGCTGCGGGCGGATTCGGTAATTTCTTTTACAACTCCTTCTTTCAAGGATTTCGTTTCGCAGTTAGCGGAGCTTTCAGGTATGAAAATAAAGTGTCTGGAAGATTATCTGAATGCAATAGATATTCGTCTGAACCTTTTTTCTGATGCAGGATGCGAGTATGCCGACCATTCTTTGGATGCGGGTTTCAGGTTTGTACCGGTTTTATCGGGAGAGGCTTCGTCCTTATTCGGTAAATTGTTGCAGATTGGGGAAATCTCTCCTGCGGAAACGGTGAAATTACAGTCGTATGTCTTGTTGTTCATGGGGCGCTGCTATGCACGGAGAAACTGGAACATGCAATTACATATTGGGGCCAAACGGGATACCAATACTCAGTTGCGGACACGGCTTGGTCCGGCGGGAGGATATGCAGCGATCGGTTCGGCGTGCGATGTGAACAGTTTGGTTTGCTTCCTAGACACATTGAATGAGGAGGATTCGTTGCCTCGGACCATTTTGTATACATTAAATCCGGCGGACAATGCTGTTTTTGCCACACTGACCGGTTCATATTCGGGCAGTGGTATTTTAGGAAAAGTGCAATTTGGTCCTGCCTGGTGGTACAATGATCATTTGGAAGGAATGACGCAACAATTGCAGTCCCTATCTTCTTATGGACTTTTGAGCTGTTTTGTCGGTATGACGACAGATTCACGGAGTGTACTTTCCTTCTCGCGTCATGAATATTTCCGCAGGGTGCTTTGCCGGTTTATCGGTGAAAAGGTAGTCGGCGGAGAGTTCCCGTCGGATATGACTTTATTAGGCGATATAGTAAGAGACATTTGTTATAGAAATTGTAAAAATTGGAGGAAATAGGTATGAACAATATAAAAAAAGAAGAAGTGGCTGTCGTTACGGGAGCCGGTGGTACGTTATGTTCGGAGTTAGCTGTAGACTTGGCTCGGAAGGGCTATCGAGTAGCCCTTATAGGTCGTAGTCTGGAAAAGTTGCGGAAGACGGAGAAGATGATAAAAGAGGCGGATGGGAATGTTTTGTCTGTTTCGTGTGATGTTCGTAATTTAGCGGAAGTAAAGAGGGCACATGCTTTGATTAACGAACAGTTTGGTGCATGTTCGATTCTTATTAACGGGGCGGGAGGTAACCAGCCGGAGGCGGTGACTAACATCAATGAATTTAACGAACGGGAATTGGAAGAGGAGCAAGGAGAATTGCGCGGTTTCTTTAATCTGGACATGAGCCGTTTCTTGGATGTGATTGATGTAAATATTATGGGCACGGTTATTCCTTGTCAGGTTTTTGCCCCGGATATGGTTCGGTTGGGCAAAGGATGTATCATCAATTTTGCATCAATGAATACTTATCGGCCTTTGTCGCGGGTACCGGCTTATGCCTTGAGCAAAGCAGGTATTGCAAATTTCACCCAATGGTTGGCTGCCTATCTGGCACCGGCCCATATACGTGTGAATGCCATTGCTCCGGGATTTTTTCTGAATGACAGGAGCCGTAAGCTGTTGATGACTCCGGATGGTAACTTTTCGGAAAGGGGAAGTAACATTTTGCGTCAAACACCCATGAAGCATTTTGGGGAAGCGCAAGAGCTGGTAGGTTGTATGAACTGGCTTATCAATGAAGAAGCTTCCGGCTTTGTAACCGGCATTACCATACCAATTGACGGAGGCTTTCTGGCTTGTAGCGGAGTCTGATTTTAAATTTTGATTAATGAAATGTTTATTATGAAAAACAAGTTTGTAATTCTACCGATTATTGTGTTCTTTAATTTTCTTGCGCTGAATTCACAGCAAATACCGAAGCAGGAAGAAACTTTGAAACACATGCTGTTGGCCAATAATTATTTTATGGTCAAATATCCGGATCCTTGTCAACCTACATTTGTACAGACCTTACGGCCAAGCAATATATGGACGAGGGCTGTATATTTTGAAGGTTTGATGGCTTTTCATGCCATTTATCCCCAAAAAGAATTTTACGATTATGCTTTGAAATGGGCGGAATTCCATAAATGGGGGTTGGATAAAGGGACTGTTACTCGTCATGCAGACAATCAGTGTTGTGGGCAGACTTATATTGATTTGTATAACATTTGCCCCGATGATCCCAATAAAATCAAGGATATAAAATTATCCATTGACATGATGGTGAATACACCTCAGAACGATGACTGGTGGTGGGTAGATGCCATCCAGATGTCTATGCCTGTATTTGCTAAGTTGGGCAGACTGACTGGAGAACAATCTTATTATGACAAGATGTGGGATTTGTATTCATTCACACGCAACCATCATGGCGATAAGGGGTTGTACAATCGTAAAGACGGGCTTTGGTATCGCGACAAGAGATTTGCCCCGCCTTATAAAGAGCCTAACGGACGAGACTGCTACTGGTCCAGGGGCAATGGATGGGCATACGCTGCGCTGGCGCGTGTCATGAATCTGATTCCCCGAAAAGATAAGCATTACAAGGATTATCTGAAAGACTTTTTGCAGATGAGCAAGGCCATTAAACTTTGCCAGCGCGAAGACGGTTTTTGGAATGTAAGCCTACATGATCCCGGTAATTTTGGTGGAAAGGAAGGTACCGGTACCGCTTTATTTGTATATGGTTTGGCATGGGGAATAAGGAACGGTATTTTGGATCGTGACGAATATCTGCCAATGACCTTGAAAGCTTGGAATGCTTTGGTAAAGGACTGTATGCATCCGAATGGTGCATTGGGATATATGCAAGGGAGAAGTAATAGTCCTAAGGCCGGTCAGCCCTTAACTTACGATTGTATACATGAACCGGAGGATTTTGCAGTAGGCTGCTTTTTGTTAGCCGCTTCGGAAATATATAAATTGAAATAGCATAAATAGTATGTATAGAAAAATTTTATTACTTATATGCGGGCTGTTGGGGAGTGTCTCTCTGTTACATGCTCAGAAACTGGTCAAAGCTGGTATGGGATATAGCAGTACGTCTGTTAATACTGCCATTTTTCGGACAAACTCCGTTACTTCGAAAGGAAATATGCAATTTATTGCCTATTATGACGAAGATGGATATCTGACGTTGGGAAAACGCCGTTTAGGAAACGACCGTTTTGAAATACTCCGTTCACCTTATAAAGGAAAATGCGAGGATGCCCACAACGTTATCAGTATTGGTATCGACGGTAAAGGTTATCTGCATGTGGCTTTCAATCATCACAATGCTCCGTTGCAATATTGTAAGAGTGTAGAAGCTTATTCCCTCCGGCTGGATACGTTGCAATCTATGTTGGGTAAAGATGAAAGGAAGGTGACCTATCCCGAATTTTATACATTGAAAAATGGTGATTTGCTGTTTGCTTACCGTTTGGGTAAGTCCGGTCAGGGCAATCTTGTACTGAATAGGTACGATGTGCGGAAAGGCCAGTGGAAGCGCTTGCAGGATACTTTGATTGATGGTGAAGGACAGAGAAATGCATACTGGCAAATGTGTGTTGACAGGAAAGGAACCATACATGTTTCCTGGGTGTGGCGTGAGACGTCTGCTGTAGAGACGAACCATGATTTATGCTATGCCTGTTCCAAGGATGGAGGAATCACTTGGCAGAAGTCAACCGGTGAGCGGTATCATCTTCCCATTAATGTGAGAAATGCAGAATATGCATTTAAAATTCCTCAGAAAAGTGAGTTGATAAACCAGACAAGTATGGCTACTGATAAAGAAGGCAATCCTTTTATTGCCGCATATTGGAAAGAACCCGGAGATGCTTGTCCGCAATATCGATTAGTCTTCATAGGAAAAGGAAATTGGCAAATGGTAAAGGTTGCCGATAGGCATACGGATTTTACGTTAAGTGGGCGCGGTACCAAGATGATTCCTATGTCACGTCCTCGTTTGGCTGTTGACACCCGGGGAAAAGGAATATATTATATATATCGTGATGTAGACCGTAATAGCCGGGTGACGGTAGCATACTCGGGTGACCTTTCAAAAGGGAACTGGAATGTGAGCGATCTGACGGATTTTTCGGTTGATGCATGGGAACCAAGTTATGATACAAATTTGTGGAACAAGAGGGGAATGCTGCATCTTTTTGTACAATGTACCTCACAGGGAGACGGAGAGAAAGTGAAGCAATCGGTTCCCCAACAAGTATATGTATTGGAAGTAGATACAAAACAATAAATAATTATGAAACGAGAAGCATTTAAAATGTTTTTGAAGCCGGGGTGCGAAGCTGAATATGAAAGAAGGCATGCACAGATATGGCCCGAATTGAAACAATTATTGTCAGAACCATTATACAACACAATGGCTGAACTGGATGAGATAAACAGGAATTTAAACAGGAAAAGAGGAAGCCGTAATGTCAGGAAAGAAAAAGAGTGAAACCAGGAAGATAAGGTCTTTGGAGAAAATCAGACAGATAAATAAAGTGTCTGTATTCTATGGAGACAAAAAGGTGGGTGAACTTGCTATGACTCCTACTCAAAGGTGTGCTTTTGAATATGATAAAGAATGGCTAAAGTCCGGTTTTTCTATTGCTCCAAGGCAATTAGACTTGAAAGAAGGTTTGTTTATTGCCCCCATAGAACCTTTCTATGGCAATTTTGGAATTTTTGAAGACAGCCTGCCTGACGGGTACGGGCGTTATCTTTTAAACAGAATATTGCAAAAAGAGGGGATAGATGATACCAGCTTGACTCCTGTGCAACGTTTAAGTATTGTTGGCGCTTCCGGAATGGGGGCCTTATCGTATGTGCCTGAATTATATATCGGTGAGCCAAAAGGTCTACCGGAATTAGATTATATGCAAAATTTAGCTCTCGAGGTGCTTGCCGAGAAAACGGATAAGGATGTCGATGTTCTTTATTTTAATAGTGGTAATTCAGGTGGCTGTCGCCCAAAATCACTTTATAAAGATGAGGAAGGAGACTGGATATTGAAATTCCGTCATATCAATGATCCGAAAGATATGGGTAAAATGGAATATCAATATAATAAAGCTGCTCGTGCATCAGGTATCAATGTGCCTGACTTTAAACTTATTGAAAATAAATATTTTGCTACAAAACGATTTGATATAGAAGATGGTCAACGTTTACACACCGCAACAGCCGGAGCTTTACTTAACCAATCTATCCATTATCCGGCATTGACTTATGAGAATTTATTGGCTTTAACCGGGGTCATCACGCAAGACCCTGTTCAGGTGGAAGAAATGTTCCGAAGAATGGTCTTTAATATACTGGCTGAAAACAAAGACGACCATGCTAAAAACTTCAGTTTTTATT
>ERZ791837.1658-NODE-1658-length-13811-cov-3.854100_pt1 | contig 13811 bp, 4 predicted proteins | sample MGYA00510292_ERZ791837 | MGnify/ENA primary metagenome ERZ791837 (study PRJEB30046, sample SAMN00715259) | human gut metagenome | study: EMG produced TPA metagenomics assembly of the A metagenome-wide association study of gut microbiota in type 2...
GGCAAAATATATTGCGGTTTGTTTAAATACGGACTTGATATCATAGATATATCCAACCATTCGATCAAACATCTCAACCACCAGCAATTAAATCTTGACGAAGAAAGCGTATATTCCCAGTTGATCGATAGCCGGGGCCGTCTTTGGGTAGGAAATGCCTGGGGGTTATCCAGGGCAGAAGCCGGCTCGTTCGATTTTACCCGGATACCGGAGATCGGGCTCGATTGGATCGTATGCATGCTGGAAGATAAAAAAGGACAGATATGGCTTGCCTCGATGGGGAGCGGTGTATGGAAATACAATCCGAAAGATGATTCTTATAAAAAATATGTCAATGACACTCAGGACCCTGCCAGCCTGAGTTCAAACTCCGTCAGTTCCATCATGGAAGACAGCAGAGGACAGATATGGTTCTCTACCGACCGGGGTGGCATCTGCCGGTACAACGAGGCGGATGACAACTTCACCACGTTCTCCAAAGAACAGGGCCTACCTGACGATGTAGCTTATAAAATACTGGAAGATAAAAATCATTATTTCTGGTTCGGGACCAACCAGGGGCTCGTCAAGTTCAAACCGGAAACCGGAGATATCCGTGTATTCACTACCCGCGACGGTTTAGTCGGCAACCAGTTCAATTATAATTCGGGACTCAAAGCAAGCAACGGCAAATTCTACTTCGGAACGATCGACGGACTGATCGCTTTCAATCCGGATGACGACCAGCGGACCGACTCCATTCCTCCGGTCTATATCACGAAGTTCAGCATATATAATAAGGAAGTAACCGTACATACCCCCAACTCTCCGTTGAGCAAAAGCATCCTGCATACCGACCGGATTACCTTGCCGTACGACCAGTCGAATATCAGTTTCGATATAGCACTGCCCTCTTATTCATCTGCCCGTAGCAAGGAATGTTACTACAAAATGGACCCGCTGGACAAAGATTGGGTAAAAACCAGTAATAACCAGAATATTTCGTATGCCAAACTGCCCCCGGGCAACTATACGCTCCTGGTAAAAGCTGAGATTGAAGACGATAACCAGCCGGTTACCTCACTCCGTATCGTCATCCTTCCTCCCTGGTGGCTATCCTCCTGGGCTTATGCCGTTTATGCGATCCTGGTACTCTGCCTGATATATGCTTGGTTCCGCTGGTACAAACGCCGTAAGGAACGGCAGATGGAAGAGAAACAGAAACTCTTCGAGATAGAAAAAGAGAAGGAACTCTATGAGGCTAAGGTAGAATTCTTTACGGAGATAGCCCATGAAGTGCGCACGCCGCTGACACTGATCAACGGTCCGCTGGAAACAATCCTCGACATGAATATCCAGGACAGCAAAATCACGCGTAACCTGACCGTAATTGCCCAGAACACCAAGCGCCTGCTCGAACTGACCGGCCAGCTACTCGACTTCCGGAAGATCGGGGCCAACAAATTCAAGATGGATTTTGCCTGGACCAATGTTACGACTCTGCTGAAAGATACCATCCTGCGCTTCGAACCGACCATCGTTCAACAGGATAAAAAATTATCGGTCGATATTCCCGAAGAAGAAATCACAGCAGCTATCGACCGCGAAGCCGTTACCAAGATATTGAGCAACCTGTTGAACAATGCACTCAAATATTCGGCCCATACCATTCGTATCGAACTGAGGCGTGAAGAGACCACCTTCAGTATCCGCGTCACCAGCGACGGAAACCGGATACCTGCCGAACTCAGCCAACAGATATTCGAACCTTTTTATCAGATCAATAAGAAAGAAGGGGCAACGACAGGCGCCGGTATCGGCTTGCCACTGGCCCGTTCGCTGGCCATGCTTCATTCCGGCAAACTCTGGCTGGATACCGAAAATAGCGACAATTCGTTTGTCCTGACCCTGCCTCTTGCCCAGGAGAAAGTGCGGCAACAGGAAAACTCCGTTATTCAGGAAGAATTCATATTTCCCGAAGAAGGGACAACCGTCAATGTGGAAAGCCGCAACTATACGCTCCTGTTGGTGGAAGATAACGACACCATGCGTTCGTTCCTGGCAGAGAAACTGCAAGAGATGTTTGTTACAGAGACGGCCCCCGACGGAAAAGCGGCTTTGGAAATCCTGCGCAATCATCATATCGATATTGTCGTCAGCGACATTATGATGCCTGTAATGGACGGAATCAAACTGTGTAAGAATATCAAGCAGAACATCCGTACTTGCCACATTCCGGTCATTATTCTGTCTGCCAAAACCGATATAAAAGACCAGTTGGAAGGCTTGCAAGTGGGTGCGGATGATTATATTTCCAAGCCGTTCGCCATTACCGTCCTCACTTCAAAGATACAGAACATGATGCGTACCCGCCGGCACATGCTCGAGAAGTATGCCAAGTCGCTGGAAGTGGAACCGGAGAAAATTACTTTCAATGCCATGGACGAAGAGTTGCTGAAACGTGCCGTGAGCATTGTAGAGGAGAACATAGACAACATCGAATTCTCCACCGATGAATTTGCGCAGAAAATGAATATGAGCCGTTCCAACCTGCATTTGAAGCTAAAAGCGATTACCGGAGAATCCGCTATTGACTTTATCCGCAAAATCCGGTTCAAGAAAGCGACGGAACTGCTGAAAAGCGGACGTTATACAGTGGCCGAAGTCAGCAGTATGGTAGGATTTAATTCGTCGTCTTATTTTGCAACATGTTTCAAGAAGTATGTGGGTTGCCTGCCGACGGAGTATATAAAGAAAGCTAAAGGATAAAAGTTTAATGTATAAGCTCTCTGATGAAGTTTATACATTCCCGCCTTTCACCCTTTCACTTCTTCCTATTCATGCGGGATAGCGGGTGAAACCATGGAATAAATATATTCATCCCATGGGACGAAAAGGTTTAGCTAGTAAGATGAATTTATTCGTCTTGCAGGATGAATAAGTTCATCCTGCAAGACGATTTTACGTGTAATAACCCCACACGTCAGTACCCGAAACACCACGTCTTTACGAGTAAAATGCCACACCTCAACGTTCATAATGCCTGCGGTTTGCCAAGCAAATGCCCGGACTTTGGGGAGATAAGGTGTGGCGTTTCAAGTACTGCTATACGCCGACACTAATGGCACTTATATAATCAGGTTTCACCCGTTATCCCCTATGAATAGGAGGAAGTAAAAGGGTGAAGGAAGTATGAGCAAACATTATTTTCCTATGATAATATCCTGTTTTCCTACGATGATAATCTGATAAAACAAGTATAATCCGACACTGTCCTATTCACCCAAATCACCCTCTCAGAGCATCTTACGCCACTCTTTTAGACAAATCTAATATTTCATTCAACAACTTTGATAATAAAATTCTGATTTCAAAAAAAAGATAAACAAGATATACTATTATTTAAAATCCAATGTAATATATTTGCGGCAAGAAAAATTAAACTTTTACTAATAAAAATCAACTTAAGTATGAAGAACACTCTTTTTATTTGTTTGTTCGCATTATGTGCATTCTCCGGATGCGTTGACGATGAAGAAGATTTCTTAGCAGGTGGCAACACCAATCCGGAATTGACCCCTGAGAACAAAGAGGACGCAGTATTGAATGCTGCCGTATTTGACCAACTCAACCTCGACTATCCCGGTCTGGAGAGAGTAAAAAAACACCATGAAGCAGGAGAGGATTATCTGGCGGCAAGTGCATTGCTGGAATACTATCGCATGAGAAAAAATGCAGAAAACCCGTTATTATCATTAGTAAACATTGAACTCAAAAAAGACACTAAGGACAAAGACGGTAACAGCTATAATGACGGCGACCAGAAAACCGCCGACTTCGCGTTAGAGTATCGTTTCTATGTTAAAGGTTACTACGATGGTAAAGTCGAAGACAGAAAACCTTATTCTGTAGGTAAAGCCGGCGCAATCAACTGGGCGAATAATCCTAAAAATGATACAGAATACCCGAAGCAACTTCACCGCCATCAATGGTTTCTTCCCCAAGCTAAAGTTTATCGTGTAAGTGGTGATGAAAAATACATCAATTCATGGATAGAAGTGTACGGCGACTGGATTGCACAAAACCCGCAACCCGCTACTGAAGCAGAAATAGGAGAAGGCCCATGGTGGCAACTCCAAGTAGCAACTCGCCTTATCGACCAGGTGCAGTTGCTGGAATACTTCAAACACTCCGACAACTTTACCCCTGAATGGCTCACCACATTCCTTGCATCATTTGCTGAACAAGCGGATTTTCTTGTAAAATACCCCTATAAATCAAGTGGTAATATTTTAGTAACACAAGGACAGGCGTTGATTACTGCCGGTATACTGATACCTGAATTTAAAAATTCTCAAACATGGATGGACAAGGGGTACAGCATTGCAAATGCAGAAGTAAAAAATCAATTTATGTCCGACGGTTGGCATAAAGAAATGTCACTCCACTATCATATTTCTGCCGTAGCCGATTTTTATGAAACAATAAGACTGACCAAAGCCAACAATCTTACAAATAAGTTAGACCCTGATTTCAATGAACACCTCCGTAAGGCAGCAGAAGTTTTAACACACTTTACCTACCCTAACTACTTTAAATCAGGTCCTGACAATGATTACATTGTACCTGGCTTTAACGATTCTTGGAAAAGCAACTGGAAACGTTCTACTATTTCTAAAAACTTCGATAGATATGTTGAGCTCTTCCCAGACAGCGAAGAATTCAAATATATGGCAACAGCCGTCAATGGCAACACTCCTCAAGGAAGCCACCCCGACACTGAAATAAAAGTATTTGAAGACGCAGGTTATTATGTAATGCGCAACGGTTGGGAAACGTCATCAACAGTGATGATTTTCAGCAATAACAAGAGTAATGACATATCTACCAACTTAGACCGTTGGAGCCATAACCAACCCGACAACGGAACATTTGAACTCTACATCAATGGACGGAATTTCTTCCCAGATTCTGGAGTTTACAGTTACAACTACAACCTCAATTCAAATGATGGGCAAGAGCGTTTATGGTTCCGTAATAGTGAAAATCATAACACACTGACTTTAGGAAAAGTAGAGATAATAGATAAAAAGAACAATCAAGCATCAGACTTTAAATATGCTGCCGGCAAACTTTTAAAAGCAGACAATGATGTACTAGTATTCGAAAATAAAGGTTACGACAACTTAACACATCGCCGCTCTGTATTTTATGTAGATAAATCATACTTTGTATTAGTGGATGAAGGTATCGGTAACGCAGCAGGAAAGTTGTACCTGAACTTTCATTTATGTGACAAAAAAGAGGATGTAGTTGTAGATGAACAAGCGAAAGGTGCACATACAGTATTTTCAAACAATAATATCATTGTACGTACCATTACTGATGACAACTTCATAAAGGGTGCAACAAGAAATGGACGTGTTTCATTCTCAAGTTCAGCAGGAGATGGCTACAACGAACGCACTGCCTATTATATAAATTCCAATAAAAAAGCCAATGAAACAACCCGTTTCATCACTGTTATTCTTCCGGTAGATAAATATACAGGGAATGAAGAGATTAAAGCTACATTCGGTGAATGTACCGACAACAGTGTTTCTGTAAATGTTACAGTTGAAGGAGAAACTAAGACTTTATCTTATACTTTATAATAAACCAATAACTTTCAAAATATGAAATCTAAATTGTTAAGCACATTCAGCATGCTACGAGTTCTGATGGTAGCTGCATTAACTGTGTTCTGTGTCTCTTGTGACAAGACGGAGACTACGGATTCAACGGGCTTTATTCTCTATTACATGGGAGTGACGGATATAGGTCCGGGTATGTCGACATACACATTACAATCACCTGCCTATAAAGGTAGTGCACCTTATGATTTTACAATCACAAAAATTACACTTGACGATGAATCTTTCAGTAATAACGACAACTTTGTGATCAATCCCGAGACTGGTGAAATCACCATACAAAACACCAAAGAGATGTCTTCAGGTTTATACAGTATCAGCGTAGGCTGCTATTCTAACGGTAAATTCTTTGATTTCAAAGATGCTATACAGGTAAATATGTTACTTGCTGTACCTGAGGGGGTAACTGTAGAGCCTGCCGAAGTTCTGGTGAACCAAGACGAAGACAATTGGGCGGAATCCAGTGCGCAAGTAACAACCGAAGCAGATAAACACGTAAGTATCACGGGGTATGCTATTGCACAAAATGAAGCAAAACCTTATTTGGCTTACTTCACTTTCGACCCCAACACTAAAGGGAAGATCATCATCCGCGAAAGCGAAAAAGACAAACTGATTGCAGGAGAAAGCTATACATTAGATTTAAAGCTTACTACTAAGGCAGGTGAACATATGTATGACAATGCTGTAACTTTTAAAGTTGTTTCCAAACCACGAGATTTATTCTATATGGAAAAAGAAGCATTGCCTGACCTATTTGAAGCAGGTTCTGAAAATAAGTCTGTCGTACCTACCATTGCAGGTTCGAAAGAAGATCTGAAGTTTGCCATTAAATCTGTAACTCCTGAAACAACTGCATTCACTATTGATGAAGCAACTGGGCAAATTAGCATCCCTGAAGGTAACAATTTGGAAATCAGCGAAACTCCTTATATATTTACTATTACAGCAAGCAATACATACGGTAGTAAAGACTTTGAGAGTGTATACTCTGTAAAAATTGTAGCATTCATTGATCCAATTCAGCCCGAAACTTTCAAATATACTCCAATAAACAAACTTTATCAATTAGGTGGTAAAGCCGAAAATAATAAAGTCGATCAAAATTTTGTTGGTGGTGCTCCTACATTTGTATTTGATGCAAGTAATACTGAGGAAATTAAAGCACAGATAGCGCAAGAATTTATCACACTGAATTCAGCAACCGGAGAGATTGCAATTATGGACAAACAGACTTTAAGCACAGGAAAACATGAAATTAAAGTCAGAGTTAGCAATAAAAAGAATGAAGAAGGTGTAGTAGCAGCACTTGAAGTAAATGTGGTTCCAAATCCGAATGATTTTGAATATGTAAGTTGGGGAACTAATGTAGAGAATAACATCCCAGCTAATACAAATGGTAGTAAAAAGAATCCTATCAATACGGATACCTACGAAGAGAAAAATCCTGAAAACAGAAATCAATTCCGGTTTATTCAGGGTAGAGATGTTGTAGATATTCCTTGCCGAAAAATAAAAATGGTAGAAGATAATACTAATACAACATTTACATATAAAATTTTACGTGACAATTTTATTGGACATGAAAACATCATTAAAGGAGCTGAGGTAAAAGAGGATGGTACCATATATTTCACAAATTTAGCACAGAACAAGAACTTTGCAGATGGAAGTAACAATGCAAAAGGGTGCATTTTCCAAATAGCTGTCACAGCCAAAGGAAATGGAGCCCCTGCTGTAACTAAAAATATACCTATTTTTATCAGCACCCCTAAACCAACTAAAATAAGATATATCCATATTATAGACCAAGATAAGATTAATTATGCATTGCTCTGTACACCATTTGTGATAAAAGTCAATCCCAAAACTGGTAGATATACCCCTTTTAAAACAGAAATGCATGTTATTGGAGCAGATAACATAGAAGGAGTTCAGACTAATTTCAGCTTATATACTGAGAAGTTAACTAACTACCAATCAAATTTCATTTGGGATTACAGAGACGATTTTTCTTATTGTAACTTCGATGACAATGCCGGACATGGAACAGGGAATAATACATCTGCAACCAATCTGCTGAATCAAATATGGTCTAATGTTGGTGTAGCACTAACTACCAACACACCATTCCGCTACTATGACCATAAAGCTGAAAAAGTAGATGCACAAAGTACCAAAGCAGCATACATAAAACCAACCAGTGATGGATATCAAGTAATTATTAACCCAGCTGTATGGCAAGCAGCTGATGGCAAATATCCATATGGAGCTATGTTAGGAAATATGAGATTCACTTTAAATAATAGCCTAGAAGGTTTTGACAAAGGAACTTTATGTGCATCACAATATTCGCTCATCTTATGGTTTGATGAAAATTTTGAATAACTTAAAACAACAATACAATTATGTATAAACCAACATATCACACACTGAGCAAAAGAGGGTATATCGCCCTCTTGGCTCTCCTCGTTTCCATCGTCACCTTTGCGCAAGGTGTGACAGTGAAAGGAACTGTGCTCGACGAGAACCAAGAACCCTTGATTGGTGCCACCGTACAAGTGAAAGGCGAAAGTACCGGTGCCGCCGCCGATCTTGACGGTAACTTTACCCTGAAAGCTAAGAAGAATGCTACATTGGTAGTAAGCTATATCGGTTATTTGACGCAAGAAGTACGCCTGCAAGGTAAAACGCAGGTAACTATCCAGCTAACCCCCGACAGCAAAACCCTGGACGAAGTAGTAGTTGTGGGTTACGGTACCATGAAGAAAAGCGACTTGACGGGTTCCGTTGCTTCCGTAGCCTCTAAAGACATCGAAGGCTTTCAGGCAAGTTCTGTGGCAGGAGCTTTGGGTGGTCAGATTGCCGGTGTGCAAATCACCTCTACCGATGGTACTCCAGGCGCAGGTTTCAACATCAGCATCCGCGGTGTAGGAACATTGACGGGAGACGCTTCCCCCCTCTACATCGTAGACGGCTTTGAAGTATCCAGTATCGACCACCTCTCCAACTCGGACATTGAATCTATCGAAGTATTGAAAGACGCTTCATCTTCCGCCATCTACGGAGCACGTGCTGCCAACGGTGTTGTATTGGTTACTACCAAATCTGCCAAAGTAGGTAAAACAACCGTTACCTACAATGGCTCGGCTACTTACCGTAAGATCTCAAAGACATTAGACGTGCTTTCTCCGTACGAATTTGTAAGATTGCAAGGCGATGTTGACGCTAAATTCACAGATACCTACTACAAGATAGGCGATGAGACAGAAGGAGTACCTTACAAATATCAATCACTCGACGACTACATCGGCGTAACCGGGGTAGATTGGCAAGGCGAAACGTTCAACCCCACTTGGTCTCAAGACCATAACGTAACCATCATGGGCGGTACCGACAATACCAAGTATAACGGTTCACTCTCACGCTACGTAGAAAACGGTATCTTTAAGAACAGCGGTTTCGACAGAACTACCGCCAAATTCCGTTTGGACCAGAAAATCAACAAGAAACTGTCTTTCAACCTCACGGTAAACTATGCAATGACCAACCGTAAGGGTGTGGGTACATCAGGTGATTCTGGACGCTTCAATATGCTGGCACAAATCTTGAGTGCACGTCCCACAGGCGGCTTGAAGATGACAAATGAAGAACTGCTGGCGTCTGCCATCGACCCCGAAATGTTGGCATCCGGCGAGAGCCTCGCACAGGTAAACCCCGTAAAACAAGCCGAATCAGTAACCAACGAGAAGCGTGCAGAGATGTGGTCAGCAAATGCATCCATAAACTGGCAAATCATCAAAGGCCTGACATTCAAGACCAGTGGTTCTTACAATACTACCAATAACCGTACGGACATATTCTACCGCGATGGTTCGAAAGAAGCATACCGTAACGGACAGAAACCTTACGGTCGTACACAAATGGGACGCGATGTACGCTGGACCAATACCAATACACTGACATGGAAAGATAAAGTAAAGAAGCACAACTATGATGTAATGTTGGCGCATGAAGTTTCTTTCAGAAGTTCCGAATATCTGTTGGGCGAAGCGATGGACTTCCCGTTCGATAATCTGGGTAACGATAACTTAGGTCTGGGAGCTACTCCGAGTAAAGTAAACACTGATTATTACGACAAGACATTACTCTCTTTCTTTGCTCGTGCCAACTACAACTATGACAACCGCTACTTGCTGACGGCTACGGTACGTACCGATGGTTCTACCGTATTCTCCAACAAGAATAAATGGGGTTTCTTCCCCTCATTCTCCGCTGCATGGCGTGTATCCGAAGAGGCTTTCATGAAAGACCTCAAATGGCTGTCGAACTTCAAAGTGCGTTTCGGTTGGGGTATCGTGGGTAACGACCGTATCAGCAACTACCTTTCTTTGGATATGTACTCAAACGTTAAGTATGGCCTTGGCAACAATACTGTAACCGTACTTACTCCTAAGCAGCTCAAGAATTCCAATTTGAAATGGGAAGGTTCTAGTTCTGTCAATTTAGGTCTTGACTTAGGTTTCTTAGATAATCGCTTGAATGTTACCGCAGATTTCTTTATCAAAAATACTAAAGACTTGCTGTTGGCACAGTCATTAGCACAAGCCACTGGCTTTACTTCGCAATGGCAGAACATCGGTAAAATTCAGAATAGAGGTATTGAGTTAAGCATATCTTCTACGAATATACAGACTAAAGACTTTACATGGAGTACCAATTTCAACATCTCGTTCATCCGTAACGAACTGAAGGCATTGGCAGACGGCGCAAGCCACATGTATGCACGTTCCGGCTTTGATAGCAATTTTACAGGCTATGACTATATTGCTAAAGTGGGCGAATCATTAGGTCTGATTTACGGATATGAATTTGATGGTATTTATCAATACGATGATTTCTATACCGATACGGACGGTAAGTTGACATTGAAACCGGGCATTACACAAAACTCACGTTACAACACCGGCATCAAAGGCGACGCCAACGGTGCACGCCCCGGTGCAGTGAAGTACAAAGACCAGGACGGTGACGGTGACATCACGACCAATGACCGTACAGTGATTGGTAACGCTATGCCGAAATGGTTCGGTGGTATCACCAATACTTTTGAATACAAAGGTTTCGACTTGAGTTTCATGTTCCAGTTCAACTATGGCAACGACATCTACAACGCTACCCGTTTGTATGCCACACAATCCAGAAGCGGACGCCGTAACATGCTTGCCGAAGTGGCAGACCGTTGGAGCGAAACGAATGCTTCCAATCTGGTTCCTTCCACAAGAGGTTACATCACTAACGACGTATACTCACGCTTTGTTGAGGACGGTTCTTTCTTGCGTTTGAAAAACTTGACGTTGGGGTATACCTTGCCAAAGAAGTGGACAAATAAATTCCATGCTTCACGTCTCCGCGTATATGTTACCGGTCAGAACCTATTCTGCCTGAACAACTACAGCGGCTACGACCCCGAAGTAAACAGCCTGAACAATCCGATGATGCCTGGTCTGGACTGGGGTGCTTATCCTAAGAGCCGGGTATTTACAGTGGGACTTGACCTTCAATTCTAATCCGTAAAATAAAGATAATATGAAAAAGTTTATATACTATATAGGATTTTTAGCTTTGTGCCTTCTTCCCGCCGCCTGCTCGCTGGAAGAAGAAAGCAGTACCGAAGTAGAAAAAAACAAATATATGAATGACGCCAAAGAGGCTCAGGACGTATTGCTTGGTGTATACCGCACTACCGTAGAAGACGGTATGTATGGCTATCATCTCTCTATCTACTTCTCCATGGGAACCGATATTTCACAAGTAGAAGGAAGTACCACCGAGAACTTCCGTATCTTGCCTACCAACGCTTACTACGCTTCGCAAGCTGAGGTGCAGACTACATGGGCATCACTCTACTCCGGAATATATAATGCCAACGACTTCTTGGAACGAGTTTCCGTGAAAATGGAGTCATACAATGAAACGGACAAGAATTTGGCCACCATTTACATCGCCGAAGCCAGAGCTTTGAGAGCCTTATACTACTTTGAGTTGGTTCGCCGCTGGGGCCATATTCCTTTGATGACAAACACCGCCATGTCTCACCAGCATCCGTCGACACTGGTACAAGCCGACCCGGTAGACGTCTATAAGTTCATCGAAGAAGACCTGCTGTATGCTTGCGACATACTGCCGTATGCAACAGACGACCATTACCGCAGCAGTAATGACTATCGTTTCTCCAAAGGAGCAGCGCTCGGCTTGCTTGCTAAAGTGTACGCTACTTGGGCAGGATACCCTTTGAGAGACGAGAGCAAGTGGGAAGCCGCTGCAAAGACGGCACGTATCTTGGTTGAATCAGGTAAACACGATTTACTGAACGACTACGAACAATTGTGGAAAAACACTTGTAATGGCATTTGGGACCCAACGGAAAGTTTGATTGAAATATCTTTCTACTCTCCTACATATTCGGGGAGTAGCGATCCTGTAGGCCGTATCGGCAAATGGAATGGGGTAAAAACTACAACTCAAGCCGGCAAAAGCGGAAGTACTGCTGCCAACGTACAAGTAGTGCACTCGTTCGTCCTTGACTGGAGAAGAGCCGTTGGAGTTGATGTAGATAACCGCATAAGCCCCGACAGACGATTAGACTTATCTATCGCCAACTATAAGCACGGTCATAATGATGACAAAGCAGGCATACAGTATCTCGGCGATGTTTATTTGGCAGGCAAATATACAGATTCCAAAGATGTAGCTTTAGAAAAGGATTTAAATGAAACAAAATCTGCAAAAGAAAAGCAGAATTATACACCAGCCAAGTGGGACATTGACAAGTATATGGAAAGCGTACCGTTCGTCAACAATGATAAATCCACTGTAAACTGGTACGTATTGCGATATGCCGACGTACTGTTGCTATATGCGGAAGCTTTGAACGAATGGAAAGGCGGTCCGACAACAGACGCGTATGCCGCTATCGAAAAAGTACGTAAACGCGGTTATAATAGTGCCAACGGTTACAAGTTGACCCAAGGTATGGACCAAGCGCAATTCCGCGAAGCCATTCAAAAAGAACGTGCTTACGAACTGGCGTTCGAAGGACATCGCCGTCTTGATCTCGTACGTTGGGGCATTTACTTCGAAACAATTGAAAAGACCCATACAGCCTTAAACGAATGGTGGGACAACAGCGATATAGACAAAGCGAAAAACCCCATTCCCAACTACGTAGTATACGACTATACCAAGAAAGGCAAACATGAGCTCATGCCCATCCCGCAACGCGAAATGGACTTGTGTACCCAGTTTGAACAGAACCCGGGTTGGTAACAATCACCCTAAATATATCTCCAATATGCCCCTACCCGAGGCATATTGGAGATTATCTAAACTCTTTTCAACAAAAGTGACATTCGAAGAACGCGGATTAATTGCCTTTTCAACATTCTTACTACAAAAACTATAAAAAATCCGTTAGCTTTGCTTTCGTTACAAAACCTACTAAAATCAATTACATTAAAAACGAATAACATGAAAAAAAACCTTGTTCTCTTAGCTTTGGGTGCGCTGACTTTTGCATCATGCCAGACACAGCCTAAGGAAGACTACAGTTGGATTAAAAAAGGCCTGGATGTAGCTTCTGCACAATTAACATTAACCGCAGAAGAAATCTCATCCACTAATATGTTGCCGCGTTCTATTCGCACAGGCTATGACATGGACTTCCTGTGCCGCCAATTAGAAAGAGGTGAAGAAACCTTCAAAGATTCTTTACGCGCGCACCCCGCAGCCGACCAACTGGGAAAACGCCGTCTATGCAGCGTTTATGACTGGACCAGCGGTTTCTACCCGGGCTCTTTATGGTATGCTTACGAATTGACGGGCAACGATACACTGAAAACATGGGCTATTCAATATACTAACCTGCTGAACCCCGTTCGTTACTACACCGGTACGCACGACCTGGGCTTCATGGTAAATTGCAGCTATGGTAATGCAGAGCGTCTGGCTCCTAACGATACCATTGCAGCCGTAATGAAAGAAACCGCCGACAACTTGTGCGGACGTTTCAACGACTCCATTTCAGCTATCCGTTCATGGGACTTCGGAACCTGGAACTTCCCCGTTATCATCGACAAT
>ERZ791837.1660-NODE-1660-length-13807-cov-3.089296_pt1 | contig 13807 bp, 13 predicted proteins | sample MGYA00510292_ERZ791837 | MGnify/ENA primary metagenome ERZ791837 (study PRJEB30046, sample SAMN00715259) | human gut metagenome | study: EMG produced TPA metagenomics assembly of the A metagenome-wide association study of gut microbiota in type 2...
CCAGCCAAGTGGCAATGAGCGCCACCAAGCTGCCCGCGCAGAACCAAATGGAAACCACCCCCGCCGTGATCGCCCGGTGCCGGGCGGCGGGCAAGTCCGTGATCGTGGACCCGAAGGGGGCTGATTATTCCCGCTACAAGGGGGCCACGCTGGTGAAGCCGAATATGAAGGAGTTCCAGGAGGCGACGGGCGTGACGCTGGACCCCTCCGTGCCGGGCTGGGAACAGGCTGCCATGGAAGGGGCGCAGCGGCTGTTCACGGAGTTCGGCATTGAGAACCTGCTCGTCACCCTGAGCGAGCACGGCATGATTTTCATTCCCTCTTCCCATCCCGCCGATTTTGTCTGCATTCCCACGGAGGCCCGCGAGGTTTTTGACGTGTCCGGCGCGGGTGATACCTCCCTGGCCAGCCTGGGCGCGGCGCTGGCCGCCGGGGCCACCGTGCCGGAAGCCCTGGTGGTGTCCAACGTGGCTGCCGGGATCGTGGTGGGCAAGTTCGGGACGGCCAGCGTGACCGGGACGGAGTTGAAAAAGGCCCTGGAGGAGAAAGCCAGGAAGGCATCCTCCTGGCATCACCGGAACAATATCCTGACGCCGGAGGCGGCAGCGGAGCTGGCGGACCGCTTCCGCCGGGAAAAGAAGGTGGTGGGTTTTACGAACGGCTGTTTTGACCTGCTGCACCTGGGGCACCTGCATTCCTTCATGAAGGCGCGGGAAGCGTGCGACGTGCTTTTTGTGGGGCTGAATACGGATGCCTCCATCAAGCGGCTGAAGGGGGAGGACAGGCCTATCAATAACGAGGAGATGCGTTCCCTGCTGCTGGCGTCCCTGGATTTCATCGATTACGTAGTGCCGTTTGACGAGGATACGGCCCTGCCGCTGATTGAAAGGCTGCGCCCGGACGTGATCGCCAAGGAAGGCTACCCGCTGGAACGCTGGCCGGAAGGGCAGTACGTGAAGTCTTACGGGGGGCAGGCTCTTGAGCTGCCGCGCCTGGAGGGATTTTCCTCCACCAATATGATCAACCGCATGAAGAACAATCCGAAATGAGCGAGTACATCAGGAATCAGATTTTAGGGATAGCGGATAATTTCAAGGCCCTGGCCGCCATGGCCGGGGAAATTGAACAGGTCGCCCGCGTCTGGACGGATACCCTCAGGGCCGGGAACAAGATCATGTTCTGCGGCAACGGCGGATTCCCAGCACCTGGCCGCCGAGCTGGTGGGACGCTACAAGCTGAACCGTCCCGCCATGAATGCGCTGGCCCTGACGGTGGATACCTCCATCCTGACCGCCGTGGGGAATGATTACGGGTATGAAACGGTCTTTTCCAGGCAATTGCAGGGATTAGGCCGTTCCGGTGACCTGCTGGTGGGGCTTTCCACGAGCGGCAACAGCCAGAACATCGTCCGGGCGATGGAGCTGGCGCGCCGCATGGGCGTCAGGACCGTGGCCCTGACGGGCCAGGGCGGCGGGGAGATGAGGGACTGTGCGGATTTCTGCATAGCCGTCCCCTCCCATGCCACGAACAACATTCAGGAGATGCACATTGCCGTGGGGCATCTGGTTTGCGAGCTGGTGGAGCAGGAAATGTATGGCGTCTAAAGCTCTGTTTCTGGACCGGGACGGCGTGGTGAACGTGGACGGCGGGTACGTTCACCGCAGTGAGGATTTCCTGCTGGTACCCGGCATTCTGGACCTTTGCCGGAAGGCGCGGGAAAAGGGGTATCTGGTCATCGTGGTGACCAACCAGTCCGGCATAGGCCGCGGCATGTTTACGGAAGAGGATTTCACGCGGCTGACGGAGCATATGAAGGGCGCATTCAGCGCAGCCGGAGCGGAGGTAACGGACGTGTTTCATTGTCCCAGCGTGGATGACGGCCACCCTGACCGGAAGCCGAATCCCGGCCTGTTTTTGAAAGCCGCCGCGGCGTATGGGCTGGATATGGCGGCCTGCATATCCGTGGGCGACCGGGAGCGGGATATTCAGGCGGCTTTTGCCGCCGGAGTGGGACGGAATTTCCTGTTCTCCTGTGGGGATGCTCCGACTGGCGCCACGGCCCGCGTCAAGACCCTGGATGAAGTGGCTGCGTGGCTGTAGGCGGGGATTGGCTGTTCCGCAAACGGCCTGTCAAGGATGGCCGGGATAGTTTTTTTCGTGGCTGCCCGCGTATTTATTCCCAAAGTGTTACGGTTATGCTTCATTCTTGAAAGAAAGCTTTACACGGGAACGGATACCGTCTATAGGTCAAACAGTATGAAAACCTTGCTACCCATTCTATCCATTGCATTGTGTTCCGGCGTATGCGCCGTTGTCCAGGCCGCAGATGCGGAATTGCCCCAGGGGCTGGAGAAAAGAGAGGCCCGCGGGCGCATCACTTATGAGGGAGGCGACGGCTCCAGCTTTGAAAAGGCCGTCGTCATTGCCGGCGCAAAGAATTCCATGGATGGAGTTCCTGCCGAAAGTAAATGGCTTGAGAAAAAATACAGGAATTATGTGAAGCTCAAGCAGGCGCTGATGGAGCATGAAGGCAAATCCTTTGACGTGATCACGATTAAAACGAAAAAAGGCAAGGAAGTGGTTGTCTATTTCGATATTTCCGGCTTCTTCGGTAAAAATTAAAGAGAGAACTATTTTCCCCGTTATTTCTTGGTCCGGCCTTTCCGTTCCGCGGAACGCCTCCGGTTCTTTTTCCCGCCTCAGGAATGGAGTTTTCCTGCGGCGGGTTTTGTTGTCCGGAACAGGAGCCGCCTGTGCAACGGTTCATCAGCCGGGGGGAAGTAATTTGACATACGGGAGAGGCCCTGTTAGAAATAAAGCGATTAGTCCGTAGTTTCGTGGACTTGTCCTGTACAGGCTTTTTACTTTTGCACATATGAACCTGATTTCCTTCCGATCCATGGCGGCGGTCACAGCGCTGGGGGCCAGCCTTGCCTTCCCGGTGTTCGCCCAGTCTTCTTCCCCTTCCTCTTCCTCCTCTCCTGCGGCCTCCCGCGCCAAAAAGGCGGCCAGGATGCCGGTATATCCTATTCCGCAGAAGATGACGAGGAGCGGCGGTTCCGTGACGGTTCCGGCCCTGAAGCTGTCAGGAGCGCGGGACGAGCCTACCGTGAACGCGCTGAAGAGCATGTTTTCCATCACCCCCAACGGGTTGCCCGTGCAGATGTCCATCATCAAGGGGGGCAAGAAGCCGGCCGGAAATGTTCCACAAAAAGCCGGGGCCTATTCCCTGAGCGTGACGCCCCAGGGAATCCGGATGACGGGGTATGACGACGAAGGCCTGTTTTACGCGGCCCAGACGCTGCTTCAGCTGGCGGAGAAGACTCCTTCCGGCGTGACGCTGCCTGTGGTGGAGGTCCTGGATTGGCCGGACGTTCCCTTCCGCGGCACCATCGAAGGGTTTTACGGCCTGCCCTGGGGGCAGGAAGGGCGCATCAGCCAGTTCAAGTTTTACGGGAAGTATAAGATGAATACGTACATCTACGGCCCGAAGGACGACGTGTTCCACGGTTTTTCCAAGCGCTGGCGCGAGCCCTATCCTGCGGATATGGCCAAGGACCTGAAAGAGCTGGTGAAGGTCGCCAAGCAGAATAAGGTGAATTTTGTCTGGGCCGTACACCCCGGCGCGGATATTCACTGGGGGGAGGCGGACCGGAAGGCCGCCGTGAAGAAGTTTGAGATGATGTATGACCTGGGCTTCCGTTCCTTTGCGGTGTTTTTTGACGACATCGGCGGGGAGGGCGCCAAGCCGGAGGGGCAGGTGGAGTTCCTGAATTACCTGAACAAGGAGTTTATCCACAAGAAGCCGGACGTGACTCCGCTGATTGTGTGCCCCACGGCGTATTCCGGCGGCGGGGGCCGCTACCACGAGGTGATGGGGGAACATCTGGACAAGGACATCGGCATCATGTGGACGGGTTCCGGCATTGTGAGCGATATCAAGACCCCGGCACTGAAAGGAATCAACAAGTATTTGCAGAGGCCCGCGTTCATCTGGTGGAATTTCCCGGTGACGGATTACGTGCGCCACGCCCTGTTCCTGGGGCGCACTTATGGCGTGGATGCGGACGCGATGCCGTTCATGCAGGGGTTCGCCTCCAACCCGATGGACAAGCCGGAGGCCTCCAAGATTTCCCTGTTCAGCGTGGCTAACATGACCTGGAACGCCAAGGCGTACGATTCTGACAAGACGTGGAAGGACAGCATCCGCATCCTGTTTCCCGGCTGCGCCTCCGCCATGCAGACGTTTGCCGATCATAACAGCGACGGGGGGCCGAGCGGGCACAATTACCGCAAGGAGGAGTCCGTGGAGATCGCTCCCGTGGTGGAAGAGGTGCTGGAGCTTTGCCGCCGCGGCGGCAAGGTGTCCGAAAGCAAGGCCTTTGACCGCCTGAAGACGGAGTTTGCCAGGATGGCCCAGGCGCCGGACATGATCCGGGCCAAGGCGAATAATGCCGCCTTCATCGCGGAAGTGGAGCCGTGGCTTGTCCAGTTTGAATCCCTGGGAAAAGCCGGGGTGAACAGCATGCAGATGATTGAGGCCACGGAGGCGGGCAATGCCTCCGGAGCGCTGAATTACGCCATGGAGGCCGCGTGCCTGCTTGCCGAGATGCAGCGTTACAGCAAGGAGATCAGCAAGGCCATCAACAAGCACGTGACGGAGGTGACCAAGAAGAGTTCCCAGTGGCAGACCGCCGTGAAGCCGTCCGAACTGGTGATGGCCCCCGCCGTGCGGGAACTGCTGGACATGGGTTCCACTCCCGTGCTTTCCCGCGTAAGCGGGCAGTCCGTGGGCCGTGTGAAGCCGTACGTTTCCACCAAGTCCAAGGGAGGGATTGAGAAGATGCTGGATGATGACCCCGAGTCCTATTATTACTGCAAGGAGGTTCAGAAGAAGGGTGACTTTTTTGGCGTAGACCTGGGCGCGCCGCGGGAAATCCGCAACGTTTCCATTGTGATGGGCCGCAATGATTCCGACAAGGACGCCGTGAACAAGGGCCAGCTGGAGGTGTCCATGGACGGGCAGTCCTGGTCGCCCCTGATGCCGGAGTCCTCCGGAGTGCGCGTGGAGTACGAGGGCCGCGGCAAGAAAGGCCGCTTTGTGCGCTACCGCGCTACGGTGCAGGGCGTTCCGGGAGGAAAGTCTGATGTGTGGACGGCCATCCGTGATTTCAAGGTGAATGCCCCTGCCGCTCCTTCCGTGCTGACGGACGCTCCGGCGTTCAAGACTGCTGTGGTTGAAGCCGGGGACAAGGATATTTCCCTGAAGCGCATCATGGAGGTGCACCCCCTGCCGCCGAAGAAGTCCCTGGGACTTCAGATTCCGGCGGGGGCGTCCGTGGAGTCCGCCTCCGTCAACCTGAAGACGCCGGACATGAAGTGGGCCAGGCTGTACATTTCCATGGACGGGAAGTCCTGGACGGAGGTTCCGCTGAAGGCTGACGGGTCCGCGGAGATTGGCGGCGTGTTCAAGGGCATCAGGCTGGTGAACGCCGGTTCCTCCCCTCAGGAGGTGACCTTGGAAGAGTTCAGGCTGAATCTTGCCAACAAGGGCGGCAAGTCCGCGGACAGCGGCGCGGCCGGGGATTTCAACCTGGCTACGTTCCTTCCGGTGGAATTGTCTCCGGAGAAGGTGGAGATACCCTGTGATTCTCCGCGTGCGAATTCCGCCATTGTCCTGTCGGACGGGAAGGAAGCGTCCGTGCTGGCCTGCGGGGCTGACGGGCGGTGGGTTCCCGTGGGCAACCTGGCCAAGGGGAAGAAAGTGAGCACTTTCAGCCTGAAATCCGTCAAGAAGCCGGTGAAGGCCCTGGGCCTGACCGGGAAGAAGGGGAATTCCGTCAATATCTTTGAAGTGATCTGGAAGTAACGGATTCCGGACGGGCTGCCGGCTGCGGCGGCCTTCTGCGGGTGACGCCCGCTGGCGCCGGGGCGGCTGTTTCCTCCGTGGAATGGCTGCCGCCGTCTTTTTCCGTGGCAGAGGCGTCAGGAGGCGCGTTTGGCCGCCAGGTGCATGCAGCCCAGGATAAGGGCAATGATCACGAGCGGCCCCAGGATGTCCCCATACCCCACCATGCCCGTGTTGACGGGGGCCAGGCACAGCAGGAACCACCATGCCAGGGCCAGCAGGCGCAGAAGGGGGGAGGAGCCGTTGCCGGAGAGGAAGACGTAAATGATGAGGGCCCATAGACGGGAGAAGCGCGGCAGCGTGACCAGCCATTCCCGGTGGTCCGCGCCGGGCCAGACAAGCGTGCCGTAAGAGCCGGAGGCGGGGAGGTCCCCCCACATGGTTTCTGCGGGAAGCGCCAGGTTCATCAGCAGGTTCAGGAGCAGCCCCGCGTAAACGGTGATCATCAGGGCCCTCCATTGGGCGGCCGTGCGCACGGCCAGGAGCAGGAACGCGGGAACCAGCAGGAAGGGAGTCAGCTCCAGAACGCCCATCCAGGCGGGAAGGAGGGTTCCCGTTTCAGCGTGGCGCTCCGCGCCCTGGGGGATGGCGGAAAGTATGGCCCAGTACAGGAGCAGCAGGAGGATGCAGCGGTATCTGACGGCGCGGGGCACCGGACGTTCTTCATCCGGAGGAAGGCCCAGCCATGCTCCGGAGTGCGGCTGATTGGTAGGGTACGGCATGGAGGGAGTCGGCGCCTTTTTGTAGCGGGAACGCGGTAGGGTGTCAATAAAACCCGGTTCCGGTCCGTAAGGCGGGGTTGTTTTTCAACAAAATGGACATTCCTGCTGTCCATTGTGACAAAGTTGTTGCCATCGGCTTCTTGCCGCGGGCGGTTCATTTTGCTAGTCGGTGCCTGAAAGGGCGCGGAAAGACGGCTGTGCCCAGTAACCCATTCCTTCTGTTCATGTCCCATTCCAGATTCCTGATGATTTTAACGGCCCTGTTTTTCTGCCTGCTGGCTGTTTCCTGCGGAGATAAGAGGAAGGAGGATCCGAATGTCATTGAATTGAACTTCGGCCATTTCCCGAACGTGACGCACGTTCAGGGGCTGGTGGCCCACCATTTTTCCCGGGAGGGGAAGGGATGGTTTGAGGCACGGCTGAGGGAGGCCACGGGCAAGGATGTCAGGATTAACTGGTATGTTTATAATGCTGGCCCCAGCGCCATGGAGGCCGTGTTCGCCCGGTCCATAGAACTGGCTTATGTAGGCCCCAGCCCGGCCATCAACGCGTTCGTGCGTTCCCGCGGGGAGGACATCCGCATGATAGCCGGGGCCGTGGAGGGAGGCGCCGCCCTGGTGGTTCCCAAGGATTCCGCGCTGAAAGAGCCTGCGGATTTCCGCGGCAGAGTGATTGCCACTCCCCAGCTGGGGAATACGCAGGATGTTTCCGCCCGCGCCTGGTTTTCCCGCGGCGGCCTGCACGTGACGCAGCGCGGGGGGGACGTGACCATTCTGCCCACTCCCAACCCGGAGCAGCTCAGCCTGTTCCGGCAGGGCAAGCTGGACGGCGTGTGGACGGTGGAGCCATGGGTGAGTCGCCTAGTGATGACGGCGGGAGGAAAGGTGCTGGTGGATGAAAGGGAGTCCATTGCCACCGTGCTGGTGTGCGGGGCGGAGTTCCTTCAGGACAGGCCGGAGGTAGTGAAGGCCCTGGTGCAGGCGCATCAGGAGCTGAATGAATGGATACGCCTGCATCCGGAAGAGGCCCAGGCGATCGTGGTCAGGGAGCTGGAAGAGCTTACCCGTTCCAAAATAGATCCGGCTCTGATTGCGCAGGCCTGGAAGAGCATTGTCATGAAGGATAAAATTTCTCTTCCCAAGCTCCAGCAGTTTGTGCAGGACGCCCATCACGCGGGATTCATGAAGGAGGTGCCGGACGTGGCCGGATTGGTGGTTCCGGAGGCGGTGGAGGGCCCTCTGGCTGAAGAGGAACAGTTAACCATGATGAAGGAGGCTGCCGGAAAATGATCATGGGTGAAGAACATTGCGGCCCCGGAGGGTGCAAGCTCCGCATTGTGGATGTGAGCAAGGTGTTTGAAGGGCGGCGCGGAAAGGTAGTGGCCCTGGAGGGAATCAATTTGAATATCAAGGGCGGCGAGTTCGTCTGCCTGGTAGGGGCCAGCGGGTGTGGAAAGACTTCCCTGCTGAATATCATCGCCGGACTGGAATTCCCCTCTTCCGGGGTGGTGGAGCTGGACGGGGAACCCGTGAAGGGGCCGGGCAGGGACCGCACCGTGATGTTTCAGGAGTCCGCCCTGTTCCCGTGGCTGGACGTGATGGGGAACGTAATGTTCGGCCTGAAGCTGACTCCCGGCCTGACGCGGGGGGACCGCCTGGCCATTGCGGAGAAGAATTTGGAGCTGGTAGGGCTGAAGGAATGCGCGCATTCCCATATTCATGAACTTTCCGGCGGGATGAAGCAGCGCGTGGCGCTTGCCCGCGCCCTGGCTACCAGCCCGCGCATCCTGCTGATGGACGAGCCTTTTGCCGCGCTGGACGCCATGACCCGCGAACAGCTTTACCAGGATCTTCAGGACATCCATTTCCGCTGCGGCATGACGATCATCTTCGTCACGCACAATATGCGCGAGGCCGTATGCCTGGGGGACCGCGTGGTGCTGTTCACTCCGCATCCCGGCCGCATCCGTGAGGAGTATTTTGTGGACCTTCCCCACCCCAGGGACATTAATAACCGTGACCTGGCGCAGTTGTCCGCCCGCATCACCCATGATTTGAAAGGAGCGATGGCATGAACAGGCACAAATGGTCCAAGTGGGCGGCCCATGGGTGTTCGCTCGTATTTTTCATCCTCGTGATCTGGATATGGCAGTATTTAAGTGACCAGAAGGTGTGGAAGCCCTATCTGTTTCCTTCTCCGCTTGAGGTATGGGAGTATTTGCGCTCTTCCTTCATGGACGGGTCTCTGGAAGAGTCTTCCTGGATTACCGTGAAAAGGCTGGTCATGGGGTACGGAATAGGGCTTGTCATGGGGATTCCCCTGGGCATGCTGTGCTCCCGCTTCCAGTTGGTTCAAAATACCCTGGGGCTGGTTTCCCTGGGGTTTCAGGCCCTTCCCAGCGTGTGCTGGGTTCCGCTGGCTACCCTTTGGTTCGGCCAGACGGAGGGGGCAATGCTGTTCGTGGTAATCATGGGGACGCTGTGGTCCGTGATTCTGGCGACGGCCAACGGCATGCGGAACGTGCCGCCCATTTATGCCCGTGCGGCGCGCACGATGGGCGCGGGGCCCTTTTACTGCCTGATTCACGTGACTCTGCCCGCTTCCGCCCCGTTTGTGGTGAGCGGCATGAAGCAGGGCTGGGCCTTTGCATGGCGCTCCCTGATGGCTGCGGAAATTTTCGTGCCCATTCTGACCGGGTTCGGCCTGGGGCAGCTCCTGCACTACGGACGCGAGCTGAACGCGATGAACCAGGTGGTGGGCATCATGTTCGTGATCGTGGTGATCGGCCTTTTGTCTGACAAGATTCTGTTTTCCCCGCTGGAACGGTTCCTGCACCGCCGCTGGGGGACGGGGCAGGCGTAAAAAGGCGCGCCTTCCGGAAACGGGAGGCACGCAGATTTTCCGGCGGTGGAAGGCCCGTTACTTGCCGGGGGATTCCAGGCTCTTCTTGAGGGCATGGAATTCCTTAAGCAGCGCCGGGAGTTTTCTGAGGCAGGCGTATTGCCGGCTGGCGTCCTTGAACGGAGAAGCCGGGAAGCCCCAGTAGGTGACATTTTCCGGAATGTCGGAGATGGCTCCCGTTTTGGCTCCCAGAATGGTTTTTGAACCGATTTTAAGGTGGCCGGAGATGCCGACCTGTGCGGCGATGGTGGCATAGTCCCCCACCCTGGTGCTGCCGGCGATTCCTGTTTGGGCGGCAATCACGCAATGCTTGCCCACGACGACGTTGTGGCCGAGCTGGATCAGGTTGTCAATCTTGGTGCCTTCCCCCACGATGGTGCGGCCGAACCTGGCGCGGTCAATGGTGGTGTTAGCGCCTACGTCCACGTCATCCCCCAGTTCCACGATGCCCACCTGGTCAATGCCCACGTAGCGGCCATTGTCCCCCATCAGGAAGCCGAAGCCGTCGGAACCGATGACGGCTCCGGGCTGGATGGTCACACGGCTGCCGAGCTTGCAGCGTTCACGGATGGTGACGTGGGCGTGCAGGCGGCAGTTTTCCCCCATTGTGACGCCGTCTCCGATGTCGCAGCCGTTGCCGATGTCCGTGCCGTCCCCGATCACGCAGTGCGCGCCGATGCAGGTGTAGGCCCCCACATGGATTTTATCCGGGTTGAAGCTGGCGGAGGGGTCAATGATGGCCGTGGGATGGATGCCGGGAGCAAACCGGTAGGCGGAAGCCATGAAGTATTTCACCAGGGCGTTGAACGCCATGGAAGGGTTGTCCACTTCCACAAAGGCGGTGTTTTCCGGGTATGCGGGCAGGCCCGGAGGTACCAGGACGATTCCCGCGGAGGTGTGCAGGAAGTCCTGGAAATATTTCTCATTGCCGAGGAAGGAGGCTTCCTCACGGGTGGCGTCGAGAAGGGAAGCGACCCCGAACACAGTCAGTTCGGGGTCGCCTGAAAGGATTTTTCCCCCGGTAAGGGCGGCCACGGCTTCAAGTGCAAGCTTCATGGGCGTATGATTCCGCCTTCCCGGGGGTAATGTCAAGGGTTAGTTGGCCGGGGCCGCGGGAGCGGCGGGAACGGCCGGGGCCTTTTTCTTGGTGGGGTCAAAGCCCTTGGGCGCGTCCTTGTTGAGTTCCTTCATCACGGAGGGGGTGATGTCCATGCTGGGCTTCGTGTAAACGAAGACCTGGTTGGAACGGAGGGCCTGGGCGCTCTTGTCCAGAACGAGGTCATAGTTTCCCTTGGTGGCGATGCCTTCCGTGATCTTGGTGATTTCACCCATGATCTTGGTGGAGCGCACCTTCATCTGTTCCTGGAGGGACTTGAGCTGGCGTTCCACGAAGCCGCGGCGTTCCTGTTCCAGGGCAATGACTTCCTGACGCTTGATCTGGGCTTTCTGTTCCAGGTCCTTCTTGTCCTTTTCATTCAGCATGGGGTCCTGAAGCTTCTTGACCATGTCATTGAAGTCCGCTTCCATCTTCTTGATGGTTTCCGCGCGGGTATTGTTGGTTTCCTGCACGGTCTGGGCGGCCTTGTCCACTTCAGCCTGGGCTTCATGGGTTTTGTAATAGTCGGCGAAGAGTTTCTGCACGTCCACCGTTGCTACTTTCAGTTCGGCGTTGGCAGTGGCGCTCAATGCCATTGCAGCGGATACACATAATGCTGTTTTGAAGAATCTCATAATTTTTAGCGTCTTCTGACTTTGCCAGTTTACATGCGGAAAAACATGCGTCAATCTTCTAGGTATATTTCAGGATTGAACTTTTGTCATCATGGGGCCACTTTAAGCGCATGCAAACATTTTCCACCAAGGCCCAGTTGAAGGGCGCCCTGCTCAAGCACCACCGCAAGCATGACCATGTGGTTCTGGTCCCCACGATGGGGGCCCTCCACGACGGGCACCGCGCCCTGCTGGAACAGGCCCGCAAGCTGGCGGGAGAAGACGGCGTGGTGGTGGCCAGCATTTTCGTCAACCCCATCCAGTTCAACAATTCCTCTGACCTCCAGACCTATCCGCGCACCCCTGAAAAGGATTTGGAAGTGTGCGAGGGCGCGGGTGTGGATTACGTGTTTTCCCCCGCCCCGGAGGAGATGTATGCCGGGGAGCGCAGCATTACCGTGGAAGAGGGCTTTTTATCCGCCACCCTGTGCGGGGCGTCCCGTCCGGGACATTTTTCCGGCGTCTGCACGGTCCTTGCCAAGCTGTTCAACCTGGTGCAGCCTACGGACGCCATTTTCGGCAAGAAGGATTACCAGCAGCTGGCGATTATCCGCCGCATGGTGCGTGACCTGGATTTTCCGGTGCATATCCACGGGGCGGAGATCGTGAGGCACGGGAATGGCCTGGCCTATTCTTCCCGCAACGCCCGGCTGACGCCGGAGCAGAAGGAACAGGCCGTGGTGATACGGAAAGCCATGCTTCAGGCGCGGGAGGAGTTCCGGGCCGGAACGGACGTGCGGACGGTGAAGGAGCATGCCGCCGCCATGATTGGTGTGGTTCCCGGCACGCGCGTCGATTATCTGGAGATTGTGGATGCGGAGACGATGCAGCCGCTGGCGGAGAACCGGAATCCGGCCCTGATGGCCGCAGCCGTCTATTTCGGCGACGTGCGTCTTATTGACAACATAGAACTTTAATCCCGTACGGATTCCCTTATACTGCGCCCGTGATTACCGCCGCCAACCTCCACCGCAGCTATTCCATCGGCAAGAAGTCCATTGAGATTCTGCACGGGGTGGACCTGCACATCGCCGCCGGGGAAAAGGTGTTCCTGTGCGGCCCCAGCGGAGCCGGAAAGACCACGCTGATGTACACGCTGGCCGGGCTGGAAACGCCCCAGCAGGGGACCGTGACGATTGACGGCACGGATATTTACGCCTTGTCCGCCACGGCGCGGTCCGTGTTCCGGAACCGGAACATGGGGTTCATTTTCCAGAATTACCTGCTGATGCCGGAGCTGACGGCGCTGGAAAACGCCTGCCTGGCCTCCTCCATCGGCAGGAGGCCGCGCGTGGAGTACGTGACGGAGCTGATGGAGCGCGTGGGCCTGTCCCACCGCCTGAACCATCTGCCCAGCGAGCTAAGCGGCGGGGAGCAGCAGCGCGTGGCGATTGCCCGTGCGCTGGCGAATGACGCCCCCATCATTTTTGCGGATGAACCCACCGGGAACCTGGACCGGAAGAACGGCGCGGAGGTGCTGGACCTTTTGTTCGGCCTGGCGGACGAGTCCCGCAAGACGCTGGTGATCGTGACGCATGACGAGCACCTGGCCCGCCGGGGAGACCGCATCATCACGATCATGGACGGAAACGCCGTTTAAGGCTGTCCGTTCCGGGGAGTTTTTTATCTCTCCGTTTTATTTGCCGTCTTGCGCCAGATGCAGCACGGCTTGGTGCACGCCCCGGACCACCTGCGCCATGCAGGCGTAGTCCAGCGTTTCCGGCAGGTCTCCGGGCTGGTGGTAGTTCGGGTTCCGGAAGAAGGACGTGTCCGTAATCATGACGGCGGGCAGGTCTTTGGCCCAGAAGCTGCGGTGATCGGAGAAGTCCATGCACATGCCCTTGATTTCCGGCAGGTTCAGGCGGACGGTGGGAAGGAAGGACTGCATGTTTTTCTGGATGGCCCGCGCCAGCCTGACGCTGTCCCAGTTGCCGACGATGGCGATGAAGTCCCCCTTGTCCGGGTACAGGGCGCCCATGCCCGCGGCGGGATAGGACTGGCTGTTTTCCGTGTCCGAGAAGTAGCCGATCATTTCCAGGCAGATCATGGCTTTCACCCCTATCTGCTCCGTATAAAGTTTCCGGGCGTGCTGCGCGCTGCCCATCTGTTCCGTGGCGAAGTAGGGCGGTTCCTCATTGGCATACGCGATAAGCTCAATGGTGCAGTGGGGGGAGACGCCCTTGAGCATGCGCCCCAGGGCCAGCAGTCCGGCTACGCCGCTGGCGTTGTCGTCCGCTCCGGGGGTGTCTCCGCAGGTGTCGTAATGAGCGCCGACGATGATTCTTTTGGCGGATTTGCCGGGGAAAACGGCGCTGACGTTGACGAAGGTGCGCTTGTCCGCCGTGAAAGGCTGGTATGTGACCGTGGCCCCCGAGTCCGCCAGGGACCGGGCGATGTATTGGACCGCCCTGGCCTGGTTCTTTTCATAACCCGCCTGGCGCGGGTGACAGTCTTTGGCCAGGTAGCGGACGTCCTTTTTCAGCTCCTGCTCCAGCCCCGGGCGGCC
>ERZ791837.1663-NODE-1663-length-13792-cov-4.638495_pt1 | contig 13792 bp, 10 predicted proteins | sample MGYA00510292_ERZ791837 | MGnify/ENA primary metagenome ERZ791837 (study PRJEB30046, sample SAMN00715259) | human gut metagenome | study: EMG produced TPA metagenomics assembly of the A metagenome-wide association study of gut microbiota in type 2...
ATCCCCCGTGCCCGCGGCCCGGTGCGCAGCCGCTCGGAAGAGAGCATCCTCGCCGAGCTGCGCCAGCTGGCCGCAGCCGAGGGGACTTACCTCACCGGGCGGTTCTCGCCGGGCTATGGCGACTGGGACATCGCGGTGCAGCCGCTGGTGGCCGCCGCGCTGGACACGGCGCGCCGGGCCGGGCTGTGCGTCACCGATACCAACCTGATGACCCCCCGCAAAAGCGTGACCGCCATTCTGGGGGTCAGCGACCATCCGGTCAAAGGACATCTGGCCGGGTGCGGGCACTGTGTGCTGCGCACCCGCTGCGAATACAGAAAGAGGGGAAAGACCTGTGCAAGTGAGTGAACTTTTCAAGCAGAGCAATACCATCCTGCTGGACGGCGGCATGGGCACCATGCTGCAGGCGGCCGGCCTGAAGCTGGGCGCCCGGCCGGAGGAACTGAACATCACCGACCCGCAGCTCATCGAGGGCATCCATGCGCAGTATGCCGCAGCGGGCAGTCGTATCATCAACGCCAACACCTTTGGTGCGTCGGCCCACAAGCTGGCGGGCAGCACCTACAGTCTGGAAGAGATCATTGCGGCGGGCATTGCCAACTGCAAGCGGGCCTGTGCGCCCTATGGTGCGCTTGCCGCGCTGGATGTCGGCCCGCTGGGCGAGCTGCTGGAACCCAACGGCACTCTGGCCTTTGAGGATGCCGTGGAGGAATACGCCCGCATCGTGCGGGCCGGTGCGGCAGCCGGGGCCGACCTGATCTTTTTTGAGACCTTTACCGACCTGTACGAGCTCAAGGCCGCGCTGCTGGCCGCCCGGGAAAACTCCAGCCTGCCCATCCTGGCCAGCATGAGTTTTGAAGCCGGCGGCCGCACCTTTACCGGCTGCACGGTGGAGAGCTTCGGCGTCACCGCGCGGGGTCTGGGGGCCAGCGCCGTGGGCATCAACTGCTCGCTGGGCCCCAAGGAGATCTTCCCCATGGCAAAGCGCCTGACCGAGGCCGTGCCCGGCAACTTCCCGGTGTTCGTCAAGCCCAACGCGGGTCTGCCCCGGGCCGACGGCAGCGGCTACGACATTACCCCGCAGCTGTTTGCGTTGGAAATGAAGCCCTACCGGGAGCTGAATCTGTTTGCCGCCGGAGGCTGCTGCGGCACCACGCCGGAGTTCATCCGGCTGCTGAACGGGGTGTTCAAGGGCTGTGTGCCGGGCCGCCCGGCCCACGCCATGCCCTCGGTGCTGTGCACCCCCATGAATTATGTCAACGTGGACGGCATCACCGTGGTGGGCGAGCGCATCAACCCCACCGGCAAAAAGCGCTTCCAGCAGGCACTGCGGGAGAATGATATGAACTACGTTCTGGAACAAGCCGTGAGCCAGGTGGAAGCCGGGGCCCAGGTGCTGGACGTGAACGTGGGTGCCCCCGGCGTGGATGAACCGGCCCTGATGCCGCAGGTGGTCAAGGCTTTGCAGAGCGTGGTCAGCCTGCCGCTGCAGCTGGATTCCTCCAACGTGCAGGCACTGGAAAACGGCCTGCGGGTGTACAACGGCAAGCCCATCGTCAACTCCACCAACGGCGAGCCGGAAAAGCTCAAGGCCATCCTGCCCCTGTGCAAAAAGTACGGCGCGGCCATCGTGGGCCTTGCCATCGACGAGCGGGGCATCCTGCCCGCCGCAGAGGACCGCGTGGCCATTGCCCGCCGCATCACCGAGGCGGCACTGGAAGCCGGGATCCCCCGCGAGGACATCTACATCGACTGCCTGACCCTGACCGCCAGCGCCCAGCAGAAGGATGTGCTGGCCACGGTGCAGGCGCTGGAAGCCTGCAAGAAGGAGCTGGGCGTGCGCACCATCCTGGGCGTGTCCAACATCAGCTTCGGTCTGCCCTGCCGCTCCTACCTGAACACCACCTTCCTCACCATGGCCATGTATGCCGGGCTGGATCTGGCCATCATGAACCCCTCCAGTGAAGAGATGATGGCCGCCGTATATGCCTACAACGTGCTGACCAACCGGGACGCGCAGAGCATGCAGTACATCGAGCGCTACGCAAACCGGGTGCCTGCCTCCACGGCCCTGAAGCAGGCAGCCCAGGCCGCACCTGCGGCGGCAGCTTCCGACGGGAGCGCTGAAATTTCCGGCCCCTATGCGGCGCTGATCAAGGCGGTGGAAAAGGGCCTGAAGGGCGACGCCGCCGCCCAGACCCGCGCTCTGCTGGCCGAAAAGCAGCCGCTGGAAGTGGTGGACGAAGCCCTGATCCCGGCGCTGGACATCGTGGGTGCCAAGTATGAGAAGGGCACCCTCTTCCTGCCGCAACTGCTGCAGGCCGCCAGCGCCGCCCAGAGCGCCTTTGAGGAGATCAAGACCGCCATTGCCCAGAAGGGCGAGGGCAGCGCCAGCAAGGGCCGCATCGTGCTGGCCACCGTGAAGGGCGACGTGCACGACATCGGCAAGAACATCGTCAAGGTCATTCTGGAAAACTACGGCTTTGAGGTCATCGACCTGGGCCGCGATGTGCCGGTGGAGACCGTGGTGGACACCGTGCGGGAAAAGGATGTGCATCTGGTGGGCCTTTCGGCCCTGATGACCACCACCCTCAAGAGCATGGAAGAGACCATCGCCGCCCTGCATGCAGCCAAACTGGACTGCAAGATCATGGTGGGCGGTGCCGTGCTCACCCCGGAATACGCCGAAAAGATCGGCGCAGACTGGTACGCTAAGGACGCCAAGCGCAGCGCCGACATCGCCAAGGAATTCTTTGGGGTGTGATTCCTGCAAAAACAGAGAAGGAGAAAACCATGAAAAATACGGCTTTCAGCCTGATGACGGCATTGCTGGCAGTGATGAACGAAAGTGAACCGAAAGACCCGTACTATGTGCTGGCGCAGTATTTTTTGTATCACTTCGACCAGCTGCGGGATCTGAACATCTACGACGTGGCGGATGCCTGCTATGTGTCCCGCAGCGGCATCCGGCGGTTCTGCCAGTCCATCGGCTTTGACAACTTTTCCGACCTGAAGGCTGAGGCCGATGAATGGAAGCGCCAGTGCAACTACTTCATCGGCTACAGCGTGCGTCCGGACTACAAGGAACACCTTTCCGGCAGCATCGGGGAGATGATGGAGGAGATCAACCGCATTGCCACTCCCGCTGTACTGGATAAGCTGGCCGAAAGTATTCATGCCAGCCGACATGTGGTGCTCTTCACCTCGGATTTTTCCGGCATGGCGGCTCGCAGCTTCCAGCAGTCCATGGTGGTCATGGGCAAGCTGGTGCAGATCGTGTCCGATGCCCACTATACGCTGGATTATCTGAAAGTGCTGACACCGGAGGACCTGCTCATTACAGTTTCAGCCACCGGCAACTTTGCCACCCTGATGGAGCCAATGGTGCAGAAGGTTGCAGCCTATAAGGTGCTGGTGACGGTCAACCACGCCATAAAAATGTGGAAAAGCTACGATCAGGTGATCTACCTGAGCGAAAAGGACAACAGCGGTGCCCGCACGGTGTACTCCCAGTATGGTATGACCTATTTCTTTGATATCCTGTACAGCTACTATGTGAATAAATACCGGGAGACTGACCTGCTGCAGGGTCCAATTTCTGAACTGCCTTTGTCGGATTCTCAAAAAATGCGGGTGCAAAGATGTGCAGAATGACGGGTGAAACCGTGGAACTGCTCAAAAACAAAAGAATAAATTGTTCAACCATCCAAACGGGGTTCGCATCGCGAACCCCATTTTTTGTCGGAGATGTGTTACGATAGTCCTGCAAAGAATTGAACCCGCGGGGGCTTCTGCGACGGCAGAACAGACTGACAAAGATGGAAAGGATCACACTATGTATTACGGACACAACCCCAAATTCCCGGACAACTTCATGTGGGGCGCTTCCAGCGCTGCCTGGCAGGTGGAAGGCGGAGTCGCCGATGGCGGACGCACGCCGGCCATCATCGACCTGAACTCCAAGACCAAGAAGCCGTTTGCGGATAACACCTATGCGGCGGATCACTATCATCACTACAAGGAAGATGTGGCCCTGATGGCAGAGTGCGGTTTCTCCAGCTATCGTTTCTCGCTCAGCTGGTCCCGCATCATCCCTCATGCAGACGGCAAGGTGAACCCCGAAGGCATCGCGTTCTACAATGATCTGATCAATGAGCTGGTGGCCCACAACATCACCCCCATCGTTACCCTGTATCACTACGACCTGCCGGTCTGGGTGGATGAGCTGGGCGGCTGGAAAAGCCGCGACACTGTGGAAAGATTCGAGCACTACTGCCGCGTCTGCTTTGAGAACTTCGGCGACCGGGTCAAATACTGGCTGTCGCTGAACGAGCAGAATATGCAGATCTGCTATGGCAACTGGCTGGGCGTCAGCAAGGGCTGTGACGACTGGTTCAAGGATCAGTGGAAGATCAACCATATCATGAACCTGTGCCATGCCAAGGCTGTCAACGCCTGCCATGAGATGGTGGCGGGCGGCAAGATCGGCCCTGTGCCCGGCTGCGTGCCCATCTACCCGGAGACCTGCCGCCCCGAGGATCAGATCGCTGCTATGAACGCCGAGGAGTTCACCGAGAAGTTCTGGATCGATACCTATGTTTACGGCGAGTACAGCAACTTTATCAAGCACTACTGGAAAGAGAACGACATCGACATCGGAATGCAGCCCGGCGATGCAGAACTGATGAAGAGCGCCAAAATCGATTTCATCGCCGTCAACTGCTACCGCAGCAACGTTGCAAAGTATGCGCCGCATGACGCAAAACAGCAGGATTATCTGCTGAATAAGAACGGCGTCAAGGGCCAGATGGTGTTCCCCGTGGAGCCGGGCCGCTACGCTCTGACCCGCAATCCCTATGTCGAGTACACCGACTGGGATTGGGAGATCGACCCCTCCTGCCTGCGCTATGAGATGCGTTACCTGTGGGATCACTATCACCTGCCCATGATGATCACCGAGAACGGTTACGGCGCCCATGAGACGAAGGACGCCGACGGCCAGGTGCACGATCAGGGCCGCATCGACTACTTGCGGGAGCACATTTATCAGCTGGGCATGGCCATTGAGGACGGCTGCGAGGTCATCGCATACAACCCCTGGTCCTTCACCGATCTGCTGTCCACCGGCAATGGCATGGCAAAGCGTTACGGTCTGGTGTACATCGACACCACCGATGAGGAGCAGAACGCGGCCAAGAGCGTGGAAGAGCTGTCCATGAAACGTATCCGGAAGGATTCCTTCTACTGGTACTCCAAGCTGATCCGTTCCAACGGTCAGGACTGGGGAAAGGAGATGCTGAAATAATGGCAAAGAAAGATTATAAGGCCATGGCGGCCGGTATTATCAAGCAGGCCGGCGGAGTGGACAACATTGTCAGCGCGACCCATTGCATGACCCGTCTGCGCCTTGTACTGCGGGATAGATCCAAGTTTGACACCGATGCCGTCAAGCAGGTGCCCGGCGTGCTGAACGTCATCATCCAGAACGGCGAATATCAGGTGGTCATCGGCCAGGATGTCCCTGACCTGTATGAAGAGGTCGTCAAGATCGACGGCATCCAGGCCGGCGGCAGCGTGCAGGACGATGAGGCCGCAGCCAAGGATCTGGCACAGGATCACGGCAACATCGGCAACGCGATCCTCTCCTTCATCGGCGGCACGTTCAGCCCGGTGATCCCGGTGCTGGTGGCAGGCGGCCTGACTGGTGCGGTGCTGTCCCTGCTGACCAACGTGTTCGGCGTCTCGACGGAGTCTGGCACCTACACCATCTTCTACGCCATCAACCAGGCGACCTTCTACTTCCTGCCCATCTTCATCGGCTTTGCAGCCGCTGCCCGCCTGAAATCCAATGGTTTCCTGGGCGCATTTCTGGGCGCGATCCTGCTGTACTCCAGCATCAACGGTGCCGAAGGTCTGGACTTCTTCGGCATCCCGGTGCAGGCTATCAGCTATAACAGCACCGTGTTCCCGGTCATTCTGGGCGTGCTGTTCATGAGCGTGGTCTACAAGTTCCTGCAAAAGCATATCCCGGTCTTTCTCAAGACCATCGTCGTCCCGCTGCTGACCATGCTGATCACGGTGCCTGTCACCCTGATCGTTCTCGGCCCCATCGGCAACACCGTGGGCACCTGGCTGGCAAACGGTGTTTACGCTCTGTACCAGGCAGTTCCCGCGCTGGCCGTCATGGTCATCGGCATCACCACCCCGCTGATGGTTTTCTTTGGCATGAACAACGCCACCTACCCTGTGGTCTTTGCCCTGATGGCAGCTGTCAACTCTGACCCGCTGATCTGCACTGGCATGGCTCCCGCAAACGTGGCTGTTGGTGGTGCCTGCTTGGCCGCATCCCTGCTGTCCAAGAATGTGGAAGAAAAGTCCGTCAGCGTCTCCGCCGGTATCACCGCTCTGTGCGGCATCACCGAGCCGGGCGTCTACGGTGTGCTGTTCCCCAAGACCTACCCGCTGATTGGCGCTATGATCGGTGGCGGCATCGGTGGTCTGTTGGCCGGTATCCTGGGCATGACCCAGTACGTTATCTCCACGCCGGGCTTCATCAGCCTGCCTGCCTACATTGACCCCACCGGTTCCAGTTACAACCTTATCGTCTCGGTCATCGTGATGATTGTGGCTGTGGTTCTGGGATTCGTTGCAACCTACGCACTGGGCAAGCGCGCCGAAGCTAAGAAATAAGCCCCTGCAACAGGAAGAAAAGTAAGATCCCATCTGCAAAGGAAGAGCCGCTGCATCACACAAGAGAACGACGCGGCGGTTCTTCTTTTTTCGGCCCTCACAGGGAAGTGCTGTGGTGGGCCGGTACCGTAAAGTGTGGCCGACAAAGCAAATAAAAACACCTTCCATTGGAGCCGTTCTGCTCCAGCGGAGGGTGTTTTACATTATACGTTTTGTTTTTTCTTAGACTTGTTTGCCAGGCTGTCAACTAGCCACGAGGCGAAGAAACCCAGTGCAAGGCCCAGCACGAGGCCGCCCAGCACATCGGTGGGAAAGTGCACATACAGGTACAGTCGGGTAAAGGCGATGAAAGCCGCCAGCACCAGCGCGGGGACGCCCAACTTCCGGTTTTGCAGCCAGAGCGCAAAGGCTGCCGCAAAAGCCGAGGCCGTGTGCCCGGAGGGGAAGGAGTGCCCGTGGGGACGCTTGACCAGAATGGTGATCGCCGTGTTCACGTCGCATGGGCGGGGCCGGGCGAACAGCGGCTTGAGGATGCAGTCCCCGGCCACCAGATACAGTACCAGCGCCGTGGCCATGGCGCACCCGGCCTTGCGGGTGCGGCGGAACAGCAGCAAAAGCAGCGTGAACGCGATCCAGATCTCTCCGTGCTCACCGGCGTAGTTGAGAAAGACGGCCAGCGCATCCAGCACCGGGTTGTGGAACTGCTGCAGCCAGTCCAGAAATGCGAATTCAAACGGCATAAAGAACCTCCTGTCTGTTGGTTCTATGGTAACACATCTTCCGGCCCACCACAACCCGGCAGGCAAAAAACAGGAGTGCAGAAATAAGTTGCATCTGTTATATTGGGATGTGATATTACAATGCGGAAAGCAAAAACGCCCGTTCCGACGGCAAAGGCCGGAACGGGCGCAGGATGCGAGAGAATCAGAGGCCCATCTCGGGCAGGGTGGGGTAGCTGTCGATGGCACCGTGCTTCTGTACGCTCAGGCCGCAGAACCGGTTGGAAAAGTCCAGGTACTCCTCCAGCTTTTTGCAGGGCAGCTTTTCCAGCTTGTCCACCGTCACGCCGTCCCGGCTCAGCTGCCACAGGAAGGAGCCGATGAAGCCGTCGCCCGCACCGGTGGTGTCCACGGCCCTGACCTTCTGGCAGGGGGCAAAGGCATGGGCGGCGCGGGTGTAGGCGTAGGCCCCTTTGCTGCCGCAGGTGTACAGCACCAGCTGCACATCCCCGGCAAACAGCTGGGGCAGGGCGGCTTCGATGTCGGCGGTGCCGGTGAGGAACTCCAATTCCTCGTCCGAGACCTTCAGGATGTTGGACAGCGGCAGGAACTGCAGCACGGTCTGGCGCAGCATCTCCCGGTCGGGCCAGAGGGGAAAACGGAGGTTCGGGTCAAAGCTCACGATCGCACCGGCCTCCCGGGCGGCTCCGATGGCGGCCAGATGGGCGTGGCGCATGGGGCTGTCCACCAGCGAGACGCTGCAGAAGTGCAGGGCAAAAGCGTCGCGGAACCAAGCCAGGTCGATCTGCTCCGGGGCATACAGCAGGTCGGCCGAGGGCTTGCGGTAAAAGCTGAAGGTGCGGTTGCCGTCCTCCTCCAGGCTCACGAAGGCAAGGGCGGTGTTTGCCTTGTCGGTGAACACCAGATGGCTCAGGTCGATGCCGCAGGCTTCCAGCTCCCGTGCGATTTTGTGGCCGAAGGGGTCATCGCCCAGCTGGGTGAGAAAGCTGCTGGCACCGCCCAGACGGGCAAAGGCAGCGCAGACATTGGCCGGTGCGCCGCCGGTGCGCGGGCTGAAGGACGGCACCTCGTCAAAGGTGCATCCTACGCGGGACGGGATCATGTCGATCAGCGCTTCGCCGATGGAAAACAGAGTATTGCCGGGCATAGAAAACCTCCAGATCACAAATTGCAGAGTTCACAGGCTGCCCCGGTCAGCTTTACGCTCACGTCGCCGGGGGCAGGGTAGTACCGGGTGCTGAACACTGTGGCTCCCCCGTTCAGGAAAATTTCCAGCGAGGAATGGTCGCCCACCACCCGCAGGCTGCGGCAGGGGGCTGCCAGCCGGGCGCGGCGCACGGTGCGGCCGTCGGCCAGAGCGGGGTCGGTGAAGCGCAGGGTGCAGGTGCAGTCCTGTTCAGTATACACCAGCTGCACCCCCTGCGCAACCGTCAGGCAGAAGTCTCCGGCGGGTGCAGCGGTCAGGTCGAAGCGCGGGGCAAGGAACACTTCCTCGCCGCTGGCGGCATGCAGGGCGGCGGCGCTGCGCTGCGCGTCCAGCTCCGGCACCGGGTTCTGCAGCAGGGTGCCGTCCGGCCCGGTCGTCAGCACGCGGGGCACGGTGAAGCAGTGCTGCCAGCCGTAAGCCACGGTGGGCGCGTTGCCGTAGTCGGCGTCCGGCATGCCCATCCAGCCGATCTGGATGCGGCGGCCGTTGCCGTCCACAAAGCTCTGGGGGGCGTAATAATCAAAGCCTGCGTCCAGCTCGTGGAATTCGCTCAGGGTGCAGTCCCCGCGCCAGTCACCGTGGATGGCAAACCAGCCGCAGCCGTAGACATTCTGGCACTGGATGCCCTGGGGGGACACCGCCAGATACCATTGCCCGTCCAGACAGAACAGGTCCGGGCACTCCCACATGTAGCCGAAGGGCTCCGGGGTGGTCAGGGTGCTGATGTGGGTCCAGTGGAGCTTGTCGGTGCTTTCCAGCACCAGCACTTCGCCCTTGTCCTCCAGCGTGCGGGCACCCAGCACCATGTAGTACCGGCCTTCGTAGGCGAACACCTTGGGGTCCCGCACATGGCAGGTGAGCCCGGCGGGGTAGTCGCGGTTAGTCAGCAGGCACTGCTTGCTGTCGAGGGTCACGCCGTCCTTGCTGACGGCCAGGCAGACGTTGTGCCCGCGGCCCTCCTTGATGTAATCGAAATTGCCGGGGTGCTTGACGTTGCCGGTGTAGTAGAGGTACATGGTGCCATCCTCCACCAGGGCCGAGCCGGAGTAGGCACCGTGGCAGTCAAAAGGCTCGTCCGGATAGAGCATCACCGGCAATTGCTCCCAGTGGAGCAGGTCGGAGCTCACGGCGTGGCCCCAGTGCTTGACCCCGCCGTTCACGTCGAAGGGGCCGTACTGGAAGAATGCGTGGTACTGCCCGCCGTAGACGCACAGACCGTTGGGGTCGTTCAGCCAGCCCACCGGGGGCTGCAGGTGGAACCGCTGGCGGTGGGGGTCGGCGGCGGCCTTTTCCGCGCCGAGGGATTCCACCAGAGGCACCAGCTTTTTCAGATCGCGCTGGAGTGCGTTCATGCCTTGACCTCCTCAGGGCTCCAGATGACCCAGGTCACGGCGAAGGACACGCCGAAGGAGATGGCCATCATGATGATGTACTGCAGGGGCATATGCAGGTGCAGCAGGATGCCGAAGATGCCGGTGACGCCGGTGCCGGTGGCACCCAGCCCCACAATGCTGGCGTACCATGCGCCGCAGGCACCGCCCAGCAGGCCGCCGAGGAAGGGCTTGAAGTAGCGCAGGTTCACGCCGAAGATGGCAGGCTCGGTGATGCCCATGCAGGCGGACAGGGCAGAGGGCAGGGCCATGGACTTGACCTTGGTGTCCTTGCTCTTGAGGGCCACGGCCAGAGCGGCACCGCCCTGTGCCACGTTGGCGGCGCTGGCCAGCGGCAGCCAGTAGGTATAGCCGTAGCGGGCCAGCTGGCCCAGGTCGATCAGGGTGTACATGTGGTGGATGCCGGCCACGACGGTGACCGCGTACAGGCCGCCCATGATGAAGGAGCCGATGCCGTAGGGCAGGGTGATGAGGGTCTGCACGCCGGTGATGATGCCGTTTTCCAACTTGGTGAACACGGGACCGATGGCGGCCAGGGTCAGGTAACCGGTGACGAACACGGACACCAGCGGGGTGACGAACAGGTCAAACATGGCGGGCACCACCTTGTGCAGCCGCTTTTCGATCTGGCACATGAGCCACACGGCGATGATGACCGGGATGACGTGGCCCTGATAGCCCACCAGCGGCACCGCGTACAGGCCGCCGAACACCGGCTGCATCACGTTGATGCCGTTGGAAACGGTCCAGGCGTTCTGCAGGTCGGGGTGGATCATGATCATGCCGATGACCGCGCCCAGATAGGGGTTGCCGCCGAACACCTTGGCGGCGGAGTAGGCGATGAGGATGGGCAGGAAGGTGTAGGCCGTATTAGAGAACAGCTTGGCGAACACATGCACCGAGCTGGTGGTGTCGATGTTCAGGAAACCGTTGTTCACCATGAAGTTCAGCGCTTCCATGATGCCCATCAGGAAGCCGGAAGCCACGATGGCGGGGATGATGGGCACAAAGATGTCGCCCAGGGTCTTGATGGCTCGCTGATACCAGGGTGCCTTGGCGGCGGCCGCCTGCTTCACGTCCTCCTTGCTGCCGCCCTCGATGCCGGCCAGCTGGATGAACTCGTTGTATACCTTGTTCACCGTGCCGGTGCCGAAGATGATCTGCAGCTGGCCCTGTGCCTCAAAAACGCCCTTGGAGCCCTCGGCGTTTTCCAGCTCCTGCTTGTTGACCTTTGCGTTGTCTGCGATGACCAGACGCAGGCGGGTGGCGCAGTGTGCGGCCGACAGGATGTTGTCCTTTCCGCCGATGCAGTCCAGGACCTGTTGTGCTGCGTGTTTGTAATCCATAGTGCACTTCTCCTTTTCTTGATGCTTCCTCTTTCTGCGCTGCAGGGCAGTTTTGGAATTGACTTGACGCGCGGGGTGTGCTACAATACCGCTTTGTGTATGACAATTTCCGGGAAAAAGGGAAAACCAAGATGAATCTGACAAAGCAGTTCTTTAAATATGTATCGCAGAATATTTTCGGTCTGCTGGGCACGTCCTGCTATATTCTGGCCGATACCTATTTTATCTCGCAGGCGGCGGGCACCGACGGCGTGACCCTGCTCAACCTCTGCCTGCCCATCTACAACTTCATTTTTGCCATCGGTTCCATGATCGGTCTGGGTGCGGCCACCCGCTACGCCATCCTCCGCGCACAGGGTGAGGAGCGGGCGGCACAGCGGTATTTCTCCAATGCCGTCTTTTGCGCCTGCCTGCTGGCCGTGCCCTTTGTGCTGGTGGGCATCTTCTGCCCTGGCACACTGCTGCGGCTCATGGGCGGCGATGCCGGCATCGTGGCGCTGGGCATCCCCTATGCGCGCATCTTTCTGCTGTTCACGCCCTTTTTTATGTGCAACTACATCGTGTCGGCCTTTGTCCGCAACGACGGTGCACCCTCGCTGGCCATGGTGGCCACGCTGAGCGGCAGCCTGTTCAATGTGGTGTTCGACTACATCTTCATGTTCCCCATGGGGCTGGGGCTGGCCGGTGCGGCACTGGCCACCGCCGTTTCGCCGATGCTCAGCATCGCCATCTGCAGCCGCCACTTCTTCCAAAAAGACAACACGGTGCAGTTCGTGCGGCAGCTGCCCTCGGCAAAGCTGCTGGGCCAGAGCTGCCAGCTGGGCATCTCCGGCTTTGTGGGGGAGATGTCCTCCGGCGTGACCACGACGGTGTTCAACTTCCTGCTGCTGGGTCTGGCCGGGAATGTGGCCGTGGCGGCCTACGGCGTCGTGGCCAACTTTGCGCTGGTGGCCACCGCCATTTTCAACGGTGTGGCCCAGGGTGCCCAGCCGCTGGTGAGCCGCTGCTACGGCCACAGCGACCGGGCCGGAGCCCGGAAGCTGCTCATTCTGGGCAGCTGCACCGCGCTGGCACTGGCGGCCGTGCTGTACGCGGTGGTGTTCGGCATGACCGACACGCTGGTGAGCTGGTTCAACAGTGAAAACTCGGCGCAGATGGCCCGGTTTGCCCACAACGGCATGCGGCTGTACTTCGTGGGCTACTTCTTTGCCGGGTTCAACATCGTGGCGGCGGGCTACCTGAGCGCTACCAACCGCCCGCTGGAAGCCTCGGTCACCTCCATCTGCCGCGGCGTGGCGGCCATTGTGGTCTGCTCGCTGGTGATGAGCGCCCTCTTTGGCATGAACGGCGTGTGGGCGGCCTTCCCGGCATCGGAGCTGCTGACGGCGCTGCTGACCCTGTTTTTGCTGTTGCGCCCCAAGCCGCAACCTTAAATAAACAGCTCCTGCTCTCGCTGGGCCTCCTGGGGGGACAGCCCGGACTGCGCAGTGTGACCGGCCAGTGTCCGCCATTGTGCGGGGGACTGGCCGGTTTCTTTTTTGAACACCCGGCACAGGTAGTTGGCACCGGAAAAGCCGCACAGGCTGGCTACCACGTCCAGTGTGTACTCCCGGTGGAGCAGCAGCCGCTGGGCTGCTTCAACGCGCACCGTGGTGAGGTATTTGCCCGGCGGCACGCCAATGGCTGCGGTAAAGGTGCGCACCAGATGGCTCTTGGACACGCCCAGCCGTTCGCTCAGCTCCTCCACGCCGTAAAGGCCCGCGTAGTTTGCGCGGATGTCCTCAATGGCGGCCTGCACCAGCAGCGGCAGGGCGGACGCGGCACTGTCGGCATCGGCCAGCTCACACAACAGTGCGTAGGCCAACTGGCTGCGGGCACGGCTGTGGGCGGCCTTTTCCTCAGCAAGGCGGTCCATCAGTTCGGCAGCGGCCGGGCAGGAACCGCCCTTGGCAAGGAAGGGCAGTTCGTGCAGCCCGGCCAGAAACTGGGAAGCCGCCTGCCCGGTAAGCTGGACGCAGAGCAGATGGCAGATGCTTTCCGGCACAAGGGCCAGCGGGGCACGGCTCAGGATCAGGTGCCCGGCAGGCACGGACTGCGGCGGCAAAATGAGCGCTGCACCCAGCGGCAGCGGCCCGGCAGCAGGTACGGATGCAGAGCACTGGCCGCTGGACACAAGGCACACCCACAGTCCTTCGCCGGAGAGGGTGAGGGGGGCAGACAGCTGCAGATCCTGCACGGAAGCGGGAAAAGCGATGGTGTTCCAGTCAAAAAGCAATATCTGACACCTCTAATCAATAAAATGCTATTTTATATCACAAAATTATCTGTTATTATAGTACCAACGAATGAACACGCCGTCAAGAGCGTGGGAACCTTAAAAATTATGGAGGCAAACGACTATGGCTTCGATCAGCTGCC
>ERZ791837.1667-NODE-1667-length-13760-cov-3.133820_pt1 | contig 13760 bp, 22 predicted proteins | sample MGYA00510292_ERZ791837 | MGnify/ENA primary metagenome ERZ791837 (study PRJEB30046, sample SAMN00715259) | human gut metagenome | study: EMG produced TPA metagenomics assembly of the A metagenome-wide association study of gut microbiota in type 2...
AAGAACAGAGAAGGTAGGGATTTGCACAGATCATATCACGTCCGCCGCTGCCGTATTTTTTATAAACACGCATGGCATATTTTGAGCGTATGCCGTATTGAGATAGAAATGTCATAATACTGCGCAGGGCAAATATTTCCTTGACTTCTGCGGCAATATTCTCGCACTTCTGTTCCGATATTCCACGTATTTCAAGCAGCCTTGTAGGTTCTTTTTCCATTATCTCAAGTGTTTGGGCTCCGAATACATCTACAATTTTTCTTGCAAGTGACGGTCCTATTCCTTTTATTGCACCGGAAGATAAGTACTTCTGAATGTTTATAGAATCTGCTGGAAGCTTTCTTTCACAGTATTGTGCCTGAAACTGAGTGCCGAAGCGAGGATGATTGATATAGCTTCCTTCTAAAATAAGCTGTTCTCCTTCATCAACATCGCCTATTTCGCCAACAACAGTTATAAGCTCTCCGCCGCTGTCGAGTTCAAGTACAGCATAGCCGTTTTTCTCATTTTTAAACAAAACGCCCTCTACTATTCCCTCTATGTGCAGTGTTTGAATGCTCAAATCCTCACCTCCGTTTCTCATATTTCATACACTTTAATTATACTACCTTTTTCGACAAATTGCAATCCCTTTCCAAAGAGTTTTTAAACTCATCAATGCTCATGTAAATAAGATTTTGCCTGCTTTCGCATATTCTTCGAACGTTGTAGGAGCAGTTGTCAGGTACGTTCATATGGACTATATAGATCTCACTGCAAAAGCAAGGTTCAGTCCACCTTAGCTGTGATAGAATTTCAAGAAGCTGTTTGTCAAAATGAATGTCATCCTTGCGGTACACCAGAACAGTGAATGCTTTTAGATCTTCTTCAAAAGGACGATAGGGAAATAAGAAAATATATGCAAGCATAACTGCCGCCAATAGGCATAATACTATTATTACTGCTGTTGCTGTTATCATATACTGCACCTCTCTATGTGTTTTATTGTTATTATATGCAGAAATTGTTAATATTGATTTAGAATCTTCTCTATTATGAGAATAGCCTCTTAGAAAAAACTTGACAAACACAATAAAATCAGATATAATATAATTGCAAATTATTATCAATAGTAATAAAGCGAGGTGAGTAAAAAGGTGCAGAGAGAGCCGAAAAGCAGAAACACGCAGCAGCGTAAGCTTGTTCTGGAAACTGTGCTGAGTATGAGAAATCACCCTGATGCAGAAATGGTGTACGAGGTTATTTCCAAAAGGAACCCATTGATAAGTAAGGCGACAGTATACAGAAACCTGAAACTTCTTGTAAAACAGGGTCAGATACTGCATATACCTATTCCAAACGGTGCGGACTGCTTTGACTTTAACTTAAGCCCTCACTATCATATTAAATGCAGAAAGTGCAGCAGAGTATTTGATGTAGATATGCCCTATCAGACTAATATTTGTGACAGTATTGAAAACAATAGGGGCTTTGTAATCGAATCCCATCAAATCGTATTCAGCGGACTTTGTCCCGATTGTAAATAAAATTATTAAAACGGAGGATTTTATTATGGAACTCAAAGGTACTAAGACTGAAGCTAATCTGAGAACAGCTTTTTCCGGAGAATCACAAGCAAGAAACAAGTATACTTTCTTTGCTTCAAAGGCTAAAAAAGAAGGTTATGTTCAGATCGCAAAGATTTTCGAGGAAACAGCCAACAACGAGAAAGAACACGCAAAGATTTGGTTTAAGCTGCTGTATGGTGCTGATATGAAAACAACTGCGGAAAACCTTGAAGATGCTGCCGAGGGGGAGAATTTTGAGTGGACTGATATGTATGCGGAATTTGCAAGGGTTGCAAAGGAAGAGGGTTTCAATCAAATCGCAGCTTTGTTTGAAAAGGTTGGAAATATCGAAAAAATGCACGAGGAACGTTACCGCAAGCTTCTTGCAAATGTAAAGGAAGATCTTGTATTCTCTAAGGATGGCGATACTATCTGGGAATGTGCAAATTGCGGTCATATATGCATTGGAAAGAAAGCTCCTGAAATTTGTCCTGTATGCAGCCACCCACAGGCTTACTTTATGGTTAAGGCAGAGAATTACTAATCATGAATATCAGACGCTTTTTGAAACATACTCAGGTACGTGCACTGAAGTACACTATTCACAGTGTTTCACATTTGCGTTTATTCATACGCTGGCTGATATTGTCACTGGTAGCAGGACTTGTTATCGGTGGCATAGGCAGCCTTTTTGCTTTGTGTATGACAGAAGCTACAGGATTGCGCAGCCGTTATCCTTGGATAATGTTCTTTTTGCCTGTGGGAGGTTTAGTGATAGTTTTTCTCTATCGATTATTTAAAGAACAGAATGACAGGGGTACTAATATGGTCATTGCATCTATCCACGCTGAGGCAGAAATACCGGGGAAGATGGCGCCTATGATTTTTGTGTCAACTATTATTACGCATCTGGTAGGCGGAAGTGCAGGGCGTGAAGGTGCAGCACTGCAAATCGGTGGAAGTCTTGGTGCTGTGATGGGCAGACTTCTCAAAATGAATGATACTGACAGACGTGTTCTTGTAATGTGCGGCATGAGTGCAGTATTTGCAGCTGGTTTCGGAACGCCGCTTGCAGCTGCTATTTTTGCACTGGAAATAGGCAGTGTAGGCGTTATGTATTATGCAGCGCTTGTGCCATGTGCAATATCATCTCTTACAGCGTGGCAGCTTGCTGCATGGATGGGTGTGAGGTATGACAGCTTTGCAAAAGCCTTATTTCCGGAGCTTAGTATAAAAGGTGCACTTTTTATAGTCCTTTTAGGTATTTTGTGTGCAGGAGTAAGCGTTATCTTTTGTATTATACTTCATAAGACTAATAGCTTAATGAAAAAATATCTTAAAAATCCATACATAAGAATTGTAACAGCAGGCTGTGTGCTTATTGCAATAAGTCTTATTCTTGGCAATCAAGATTTTCTTGGTGCCGGAGTGCCTATGATAGAAAATGCTCTTGAGGGAAGGGCTGTATGGTATGCATTCCTTCTGAAGATCGTCTGTACTGCCATTACTATTGAAGCAGGATTTAAAGGCGGCGAAATAGTTCCATCTTTCTTTATAGGAGCGACCTTTGGATGCCTTTTCGGGCAGATAACAGGATTCTCACCAGAGCTTTGTGCGGCTGTAGGAATGGTTGCTATTTTCTGTGGTGTTACCAATTGTCCGCTGACATCTTTGCTTATCGCATTCGAACTGTTTGGATTTCAGCAGCCGTGGTATATTCTTATAGGTGTTGCAGTAAGCTATATGCTTTCGGGTTACTACGGACTTTACCGGGATCAGCGTATCGTATATTCAAAATACGAAACAAAATATATAAACAGACATACAAAAAGCTGAATTTAAATATAAAATTGAAAGGCTACTGCAAGTTTAAACCTTGCAGCAGCCCTTTTTGTTGATTGTTAAAATATATGATGTTTTACGCTACACTTTTTCTGTGAAGTATCTTTGCCATAGCCATACGCATTTTAGGAGCAATAAGTTCAAGTGCAGCACAGTATTTATCTACAATTACTATTACATATCCTTCTTTTGATCTTGGTCTGCCCTTGGTCAGCGGCCACATATGATTTGTGATAATATCCTCTTCAATAGAATTGAGAATAAAAAGTTCGCCTGCATTATTCACTGCAACATCAGGATGATTCTTTGCGTGAGAAAGCTCGTGGCTGCCTTTACGATAGGTTTTTGTATCATAATAATAAAGGTCGTGAAGCATTCCTGCACGTGCGGCAGAAGTGGCGTCCAGATGAAGTTTTCTGCACACAAGATAATTATAATACGAGACGTTTAAACAATGCTGAAACCTATTTGTTGAAACATGGTGACGGTAGTTTTTAAGCTCCTGCACCACATCGTTTTCCAGAATATCTGAAACGAGATCGTAATAATCAAGCTCTGTCAGATCTTTTCCGGAACCAATTGCATTGAGCATGGTACACCATCCTTTCTGTACACACTCAGTGTAACAGATAGAAGCTGTGTTGTCAAGGGATTTCACCGTATTTTCATACAATTCCCATTTTTTTCTGTTAATTGAGCATTTCTCTGCCTTTTTGAACAGTACTTATAATAGCAGGCAGGATCGAATGGGGAATATGACGTGCTGCAAAAATTGAAAGCTTCATAAATGTTCCAGGTATGATTAACCACTTTCCTTCAAGAGTTTTTTCTATGGCATACTCAGCTACTTCACGGCTGTTCATGCCCATAATAAGAAAGCTTGCGCCTGACCTTTCGTTGAAATTTGTATCCACAGGTCCCGGACAAAGTGTACTTATGGTAACTTTACTTTTTTCTTTTCTCAGTTCCTCAGCTATTGCAAGGGACAATCTCACTACATAATTTTTTGAAGCATAATAGGCTGACATCTTGGGCCCGGTGAGAAAACCTGCACTTGATGCTACATTGAGTATTCTGCCACGATTTTTTCTTCTGAAATCACGTAAAAACAGCTTTGTAAGAATGTGTACGCTGCGAATATTTACAGAGATCATCTGAAGTTCATCTTCAAGCTCTGTGTCAGAAAACTTGCCGTACTTTCCAAAACCAGCATTATTTATCAGCAGATCTATATCATTTCCTTTACAGAATTTGTAAAGTTCAAATGCTGCATCATTAGCTGCAAGGTCAAGGGTTATAATTTCTGTTTTGGTTGGAAGAATTCTTTTAAGTCTTTCAAGCTCCTTTGTATTTCGTCCTGTAAGAATAAGTTCCCATCCTTTTTTAGAAAGATAGATCGCCATTTCTCTTCCTATACCAGAGGTTGCTCCTGTTATAACTGCTTTCATGGATTCTGCTCCTTTCATTTTTCAATTTGTCATAATTTCAAAATATTAAACACAAACAAATCAGGATAAACAAAAAACACGCAACTAAAATTGCGTGTTTCATGGCGCAGAAAGAGGGATTTGAACCCTAAATAATTGCGCTAAAAACATCGCATTTACGTGTAATTTTAATTATTGTGTTGCATTTCATGTTGCACAATTCTATAAAAATAGTCATCAATACGAGTGTCCATATCTTGACGTTCATTAGAAAATGTGTGTTGATATACGGATTTTAATGTGTTGTTGGAAGCCCAACCGCCACGTTCCATAGCGTACTTATCAGGTATTCCGAGTGACAACATAACAGATGCATTTATGTGTCGTAAATCATGAAAAGTAATATATTTTCCAGTTTCTTGATATACAATACGTTTCAATTTTTTTGTCAAAGTACAAGCAGCTATTTGAATTACATATTCATTTGAATCTCCTATGCCAATCATATCAAGCAAATATGGTGGAACAACAAGCTGTCTGGTACTGTTATAAGTTTTTGTTTGCTGTTTTTCTATTACTTGATTACCGTATTTGATGCGCACATTTTGTACAGTTAATACTCCGTCTACAATATCTTTATAACGAACACCACGCACTTCGGACATACGAAGTCCTAGCCATATAGCCATTAACACTGGCAATTCTATGTCGGTGCCAGAAACAGCACTGATAACTTGTTCTGGTGTTGGAAGATCTTTGATTTTATGTTGCTTTGCTGGAAGTGTTGTGCGCAATGTAAAATCTGGAAGATACATAGCTAAAGCAGCAGATAATAACCCATGTGCATTCCTAAGTGTTTTAGGTGATAGTCTTGTTGCTTCTCTGTTAATTGTTGATTGTATTGTTATATTATCTATTTTAGATAGTGGAATATTCATAATCGCTTGTAGTTTATTTCGGCGTAATTCTTTATATCCACCTATTGTAGTTGGTGATAATACATTTTCTTTGCTTGCGATATACCCATCAATCGCATCACCAACTGTAATATCTTTAGGTGTTTCCTTACGCTTTAAATTATAAGATGCCGCTAAAAATTCTGCTTCTTTCTTTGTATCAGCAGTAAATGACTTATATATACGTTTACCTTTATCATCCTTTCCTATGTAAAGGTTTACACGCCAACTGCCAGACGGTAATTTTTTTGCCGTTGCCATTAAAATTCCTCCTTGATACTTGACATTTTAGGAAGAATATACTATAATAAGAATGTACTAAAATCTTAAAATAATATATTCAATAGACCGTCTCACTGTTTACAGCAGTGGGGCGGTCTTTTTTTACATTTGTTTGTTATCACTGATTTTGCAGTGAGGCTGATTTTTACTGAAATATTTTATTGTTCAATTTTACATCTTGACAGTAATAAATACTGCCCATCCGAAACTGTTATATAAGTTTGACCTTCAAAATTATCATTTGTAACTATATCGGCATCAGGATTGCTGTTGTTATATACACAATAATAACCACTAAGCTTTGAATCATTGATAAGTTTATATTCTCCTGCCGGAATATCTATACCAACTCTGAATGTTCCAGTTTTACTTGTATCAATTTTGTATGATACTCCATCAATTGCACTTACAGGAACAGCCGTGGCTCTTGATAGTTCAAGATATTGACCGTCAGAAACTGTTACAAATGCATTATAATCAAAATTATCATTGCCAATTATGCTATCGCCCTTACTATCTGCATTTACACTATAATATCCACTAATACTTGATGTGCAATAAATACAGTATTCTCCTGCTGGAATATCAATGCCTACCTTATATGTACCTGCACTGTAAGTAGTTATCTTTTCTGTTGGTGGTTCTGTAGATACAATTGTTTCTTCTTCAGATAGGGGCGGGCATTCATCTAATGCATGAACAAAATCTGTATAAGTAGTGCACACTTTAGAATGTGTTTTATCATATAAACCAGTATATACAAGTTCAACACATTTAAAAGCATATTCACCGACTTGTTTATATGTTGTTTTGCTGTCGCTATAATAATGCTTAATCATGAGTGCGTTATACATTACCTTTTCCATATTTGATTCCGAATCAAAAAAATGCCCTTTAAGAGATTCCAGTGTTTTTATACATTTTTCTATATCTTTTGCTGTAGCTGTAGAAGCATCATCTTTTGCAAGTTTTTCAATTGAGTCAATTGTCATTGCTTGTAGGCCGTTCGATGTTGTTGTAATATTTTGTGATTGCGTACTATCAGAAAATTTAATTGATTCTATAATTTGATCGGCATATTTAGAAATAGTTGTTTCTTTACCATTCCTTTTTTCTACAATGGCTATAGAATAAGATTTATTATTAAATAAAACTATGAAGTTATTAACATACATATCATACGCTTCGCAATTAAATGTAATAGCTGGCTTTTTATCAATTATAATGTTCTCAATTTCTGTAGGATTTTTCATATTATTAGATGAATTGAATGATTCATATGCGCTCTTAAAGAATTCTTCCTGAAATTTTGATTGTTCCTCTTCAGAATAAGTTGACAAATCAACATCATTTTCCAAATCATGAGTAAATAGCATCATATATCCACCATCATTTTGATACCAATAATTATAGTCATGGTTTTTTCGATACATCCAATCTGAGCAGGTTAATAATGACATTTCTTCAATATTTTCAATTTTATCAAGTTCAATGGCTATTGCTTCTGTAGATGATTCAGTTTTATCAACTATAGTTTGTGTTGTTGCTTTTGTTGTTTCAGCTATAGTAATAGCTTCTGTTGTTTCAGAAGATGAACCACCTTCACTACCACACCCTACGAAAGCTGTAATCATAGTCAAAGCGGATAATAATGCTATAATCTTTTTCATACTGTCACTCCTTGAAGTTATTTTTCTTAATTATAGCATTATTTCCCATATGTTTCAATGATTGTAATTACTCTGTAATCAAAAAACGTTAAACTCAACACATAGCTGCTCGTGATTTTATGCAAATTGACTAAGTAATAAGTTTTTTTACATTATTTTATAAAAGCTATCACAAATCATCATTTTTCAAAATAGTAAAAAAATTATCATAAATCTGCCTGATAACTTCTTTTTTGGGGTAAAAGACCTCACCGGTACACATTTTAATACAGTTTTTCACAACTTTAATATTACGAAAATTGATTAGTTCGCTTCTGGAAATACGAAAAAAGCCGCTGAATTCATCCTGCTCTTCAAAATATGATAATGAATATTTATTGCTCACATTAAAGGATGTATGGTCTGTCATATGTACGATGACCTGACGTTTAATAGATTCTATGTATACAATATCATTTATTAAAACAGTTCGTTTTTCCGTTCTGGATATCGGGAAATCATATGTACTTATTAGCTGTAGGTATTTACGTATAGCACGGTCAATATCTATTTTATGCATATCTGTGCTATCAAACTTATACATATATGCATTTGCACTCATTCTGCACACTTTGTTGCCAAAGTGATTATACGATGACAAAAACAAGATTATTGCATGTGGATTGATTTGACGTATTTCTTTAGCAAGATCGATACCATTTATTTTTGGCATTTCTATATCAAGAAAATACATATCATAATTAATTCCATTATCTATTATGTCTGAAATCATTTGTGTCGAATTGTTATATATCTTAATAACCGCTGTAAGACTGAATGCTTTTAATTGTTCCTTCAGTACTTGAATTGTCTTATCAACAGTAAACGGTTCATCGTCACAAAACGCTATAAGCACTTTTAAAACCTCCTTTATACCTAAATTATAGCAATTTTTCAGTATAAAAGATACAGGTAAATTCTGGAAAAATATAATTACAATTAAATTACAAATCGAATAATGTAAGGTTACATAAATAACATTTCGGAAACAAAAGTACCTTTTCGTCGTCAAAAAGGCACTTTTCGTCGTTTTTTATTGATTTTTGTGCGCAAATATCGTATAATGCAGGTGTCGACAAAAAACAGCTTGGACGTCATGAAGCTGTAAAGATTGGAGGTGAATAGACAAAAAAATACCGCCCTTTGAGCAGGACGGTGAAGGTGGGCATCAGACTTGCTTTTGTGATTGGCAGCGGTTATATTCATGATCAATGATATATCTAATCATTTCAATGCCACATGAATCTATTTTTCTGCATTTATTTACATATTGCATTTCCAAATTAGTCAAAGAATTGTTTTGAATGTTATCTTTAACATCAAGCAAATAGTCAACAGTTACTCCAAAATACCTTGATATTAGTATTAAAGTTTCTGCATTTGGTTCTCTAATCCCTTTTTCATAATTAGAATATGTAGTTCTTTTTATTCCAATTTCATCAGCCACTTGATTTTGTTGCTTACCTACCTCAAGTCTTAAATTCCTCAGTTTTTCATTAAGCATATAGGCACCTCCTAACCTTAGAATACCACGTTTTGTGTATGTAGTCAATATATTTCAATTCGTTTCGTGGATTTACACAAAACAGTGTGAATATTTTTGTGTATTTTTAATCCACAAAAAGTGTTGACAAAAGCCACGAGATGTGGTATCATATAATCAATCCACGAAACGAATCCAAATAGACCACGAAAGGAATTGTTAAAAATGAAAAAGAATGTTCGTTATCCAGCTATCAAAGCTGAGATTTACAGAAATAATTACACTATAGAATCTTTTTGCAAAGCGTTTGGCGTTGATAAAAAGATGTACTACAGATGGCAAAATGGAAAAGCTTTTGACATTAAATATCTAAAGAAAATGACTGAGTTCTTTAATTGCTCAGCTGACTATCTTTTAGGGCTAAAAGACAACATGGAGCCTGAATCACAAAGAAAATCAGCTTAAAAAAAGGAGGTGCTTTACGATGGTAAAACTTGAAATAATGCAAATGGATATAAGGCAGGAAGCGTTTGTGGTGCAGAATATTCTCACACGAAGAAGAAAAGAGCAGATATGATGTGCTGAATTAAATGTTTGTGAAAGGAGAAAAAAGTTGAATATAACAGAAGCAGTGAGAATTGCTTTAAAGCAAGGCAAATTCTTTACAAGACCTGAATATAAGAATTCCTTTAAAACATTACCTACGAATACCGATGAATGTTGTGTTTTATATGATGCTAACGGAAAAAAGCTTGCACCGAGATGGGAACCCGATGCAAGTGACTTGATGGCAGATGATTATATTGTGGTAGATTAAGGGAAAATCAATGATTTCAATTCTGAAATATGTTGTAATAAGTTAAATGTTTTATCAGATAAACGATTTTCCATGTAAATAATGGCATTATCTGTAAGTTGTAAATTAAAAATCGTATTATCATAAAACATGCAATGTATCATATTGTTTCTACATAATTCACAGCATATTTCAAATGTATCTTCGCATACCCACTTGTAGTTTACATAACTTTGAATCTCTGAAAGATTTTTAAATGTGCGTGATTCCGCTTTAGTAAATCCTTGCTGCATTCTACTTTTATATTTAGAATACAGCAAGCACAATAGGTAATCTGCATCTTTTGTTAGTTGAATATCCATTTGTATTCATCCCCCTTCCTTTAAAATAATATACCATAATTTTACAGGAAGTACAACTTAAAAAAATAAATTTTACAGGAGGAAAAAAATGAATGATATTAAAGTTTGGAATTACAATAATTCCGAAATCAGAACCGTAGAAAAGAACGGCGAACCATGGTGGGTGCTGACAGATGTGTGCAAGGTTTTAGAAATTTCTCATGTGAAAGATACTGTACAACGATTAGATTTAGATGAGGTCGGTCAGACCGAGGTCATAGACCGACTGAATAGAAAACAAACGGCTTACATAATAAATGAATCTGGTTTGTATAATGTCATACTTCGCTCAGACAAGCCACAGGCAAAGCCATTTCGTAAATGGGTTACATCAGAGGTACTGCCAACTATCCGCAAGCACGGAGCATACATGACAGAGCAGACAATTGAAAAAGCACTTTTCAATCCAGATTTTTTGATTGAACTTGCCACACAGCTGAAGAATGAGCAGGCACGTAGTAAACAGCTTGAAACTACTGTAGTTGTACAGGAACAGCAGATAAAAGAGCTAAAGCCTAAAGCTGATTACACTGATAAAATCCTGCAAAATAAGGGTTTGGTCACAATTACGCAGATTGCTAAAGATTATGGTATGTCGGGTAATAAGCTAAATGAAAAGCTTCATGAATTAGGTGTACAGTACAAGTTGTCATCTCAGTGGCTTTTATATGCAAAGTATCAGGATAAGGGTTATACTCATTCTGAAACAGTAAACATTACTCGTTCCGATGGCAGACCTGATATTAAGATGAATACCAAATGGACACAGAAAGGCAGATTGTTCTTATATGATCTGTTGAAAGCAAATGACATTTTGCCGATTATTGAGCGAGATGAAAAAACAGCGCCGATTGTGGCTTAAAGGAGTGATAAGAAATTAAGGACGATATTTTTGTTTTGACCATCTGTATTATAAACTTAATAAATATTATAAGTAGTACTTTGGGTGAAAAAGAAAAGCCGATGATTTTTTTCTACGGCGTTTCAACTGGTATTGCATTTATGATAGGTCTTTTTGCTATCGTAAATCTTATTACCGGAGATATGCCAGTTACTCGCAGTATTTAAAATACAAGCGAATAATCAGAAAGGGGGTGACAATATGACACCAGAACGTGCAGAAGAAATGCGTGAGCATAATCAAGAGTGCAGACAAGCGGTACTTGATGGATTGTATGATTACTATTTTCAGCTTTTAAAAGCACCAGCAAAAACAGAAAGTGTTGTGGCAGTCGCCAAAGTCCTGTTAGATGAATATAGGGAGGAGAATACGTGGGCGTGGTAGAAATTATAATTTCTGTGTTGCTTTCAACAGCAATCAATTTGCTGATTATAAAGTGCTATTTAAATGTTTTTGTAAGAGAACTTTTTAAAGGGTTAAATGAGCATCTTGATGAAACACGAAAAATTACAGATGGATTTTATGAAAGTATCGTCAATAAAATAAACAAACATCAATGAAATTTTCTGTCGATCAACGAGTTGTTCCGACACGAATGAAAGAAGGTGATAGAAGTGAAAATTGCTATATTCTATACAGGCGGATATTTGCCACGTATGCAATCAGCTTTACATACATCAGATGATTTTCTGTCATGTGCTATTGATATTGTTGGTGTTCTGGAAAAGCACGGTATGAGGTATGCTGAATCATCGGCGCTACTTGAAGAGGTCACCAATTTGATTTATCAGCACCAGAAGGATAGACCTGATAATATGCAGATTTATGATGTAAGGCATTACCTTGAAGAGGAAGTGAAGCAATGACAACGGCAATAATTATTTTACTATTATCAATAGCTCTTTTTGCGGTCTGTAAGTGGTTGAAATGGAAGATCATCGCACTTTCTGTCATAGCGTTTACAATAGATAACTTTCGTAAACCTACAGAAGAAGAACACAGACACTATGTAAAATTCATTTTAAGAAAGATGCTACATATTTCTTAAATCGTTATTGCAATAGAAAGGACGTGTCCCCAATGCACTAAACTAAAGACAGCCGCCCGTCCGGAGCGTATCCGGACCCATAACCCGAAAGGGCAATAAAATTCAGGAGGTATATACATATGAGAAAAATCTTATTGCAAGCACTGGTAGAGGATGATGAGAGCAGTGTAAAGTGTGAGGCAGATAATGCAACAGTAGCAGATGTACTTACGGCATTCAGTTATATTTGTGAAGCTATGATAAAATCAGGTATTAATCCCTCTGCACTAAAAATGACAGTAGATTTTGCTACATCACTTAAACATAATCAAGATATTGAATGAATTATCGCCCGTCTGGAGCGTATCCGGACCCAGTGCAACGATGCACAGACACCCTATTTTGTAGTAGAGATGTGCAGCTGTTACGGTTCAACAGCTGCAACATGGGACAGTATATACGGCGGTAAAATTGTTTTTTCTCGGTTCATTCTCGTATATCGGTTCAACTCCGATCTGTCCCACCATAGCCCTTGTGCAAGGGCGAACTCATAATTATACTCCAACGGCGTGACCGTCAATCCAGCGGCGGTCACAAATGAGTCGCACAGGTACTTTTCCGGTTCAATTCCGGAGCGGCTACAAATAAATCAGAAAGGAGTGTTAAAAATGGCACGACAATCTAACAAAACTAAATCCCCACCCTTTTCACGTAGGGTTTGGGCTGAGGTGAAAAAGAATATGTACATAGAAAATATGGATTACGCTGACTTTGTACCTCTATTTGGTTTTTCAGATACGCAACCATTAAAACTTAGAGAAAAAGACCCAGATAAAGTAAGTCTTTTCGAAGTAGAACAAATTTTTAGGGCAATGGGTATGCGAGTAGAAATACATGTCGAAAAAGAAACATCTTAAAACCTGCATAAACCGCTGTTATTGCTGGGAGCGTTCAAGAGAATATCCGTGCAGGGATTTTAAGGATATGCATAGTCCGAAAAAGGACGGAAAGGAAAATAAAAAGTGAATCATGAAGAAAATGAAACTCAATGCAGCAGTAGTGCTGATGATTGTAACGGTAATACTTTCAGCCGTGGCATCGGTCTTAATGCTTATTATGCTAACATGGACAACCTGCATTGCAAAGTAAAAGATATGCTTAGAAATGGCATATCTATCAAAGATGTACTTTCTGAGATAGAAAAAGATAAGTACTGTACAAGGCTTCAAAAACATTATATTAAGCAGGAAATACATAGAGATTGAAAGGAAGTAGAAAACATGGTTAGCATGATACTAACTATTTCGGTTAGCAGTGCTGTATTTATAGCACTAAAAGTGTATTTACATAGGACAGGCTACTACTATCACAGTAAGTACGGTTCTGAGA
>ERZ791837.1671-NODE-1671-length-13728-cov-3.707526_pt1 | contig 13728 bp, 8 predicted proteins | sample MGYA00510292_ERZ791837 | MGnify/ENA primary metagenome ERZ791837 (study PRJEB30046, sample SAMN00715259) | human gut metagenome | study: EMG produced TPA metagenomics assembly of the A metagenome-wide association study of gut microbiota in type 2...
CCTGTGAGCTGTCTGTAATTGGTTGAGTGTGTATACAGACCGCCGATGCCGCCACATGCCCATAATGTGTACGGTGCCGTTATTGCATAGAGAGTATCATTTTCATCGGCTGCAATGATGCCGTAGCATGTGTTATCTTTTTCGATGATATCAAGCATTGTAGTGTTTTCCATTATTGTTATGTTGGAACGGTTTCGTACCTGTGCAAGCAGTTTTGATGAGATTTCTTTTCCTGTTATATCTTCGTGAAAAAGAATTCTAGATGTTGAATGTGCACCTTCTCTTGTAAATGCAAGACTGCCGTTTTCATTATGTTTGAAGTCAACCCCGTAACCTATAAGTTCACGGATTGTCTCCTGTGATGAACGAATCATTATATCTACAGCCTCAGGATTGTTTTCGTAATGGCCTGCACGCATAGTGTCTTCATAGTAGCTGTCGTAGTCATTATCGTTTTTTAACATGCATATACCGCCCTGTGCAAGAAATGAATCGCTTTCTTCGGCAGTTGATTTTGTTATCATGATTATGTTTTTATCCTCAGGAAGGCTGAGTGCTGCATACATTCCGGCAACGCCTGTGCCTGCTATAACTATATCTGCATTGATTTTTTTCAGGTTTGAATTATTCTGCATAATAATCTCCATTCTGCAAACGATTGTGTTAATGTCTGCTTATTTTGCAAGTTCGAGCATTTTATCAAGTGATGCAAGAGCTTTATCTTTTAAATCGTTGTCTAGGAAAATTTCATTTTTACCGGTTTTTAAGACATCAAGTATTTTTTCAAGAGTGACTTTTTTCATATTTACACATGTAGGAAGTCCGACAGTATAGAATGTTTTGTCAGGATATCTTTCTCTTAATTCGTATAATACGCCACATTCTGTGCATATGATAAATGAAGCGGCTTTGCTTTCTCCGGCATACTTTATAATTCCTGATGTACTGCCGATGAAGTCGGAGAGTGCAAGCACGTCCTGTGTACATTCAGGGTGGGTAAGAACTTCGGCATCAGGATACTTCTTTTTACATTCGGCAAGTTCTGCGGCACTTATGCCTTTGTGGATAGGACAGAATCCCGGATTGAAAATAAAGTTTTTTTCAGGAACCTGGCTTGCAACATATCTTCCTAGATTTTCGTCAGGTATAAAAAGAATGTTTTTATTAGGGAGAGCTTTGACAACTTTTACAGCATTTGCGGAAGTTACACACACATCAGAGTGGCTTTTTAAAAGTGCAGTTGAGTTTATATAACAGACAACGGCAATGTCATCATATTTTTCTTTTACTTTTTCTATGTATTCAACAGTTGCCATATGTGCCATCGGACAGTCAGCATGACTGTCGGGCATAAGTACTGTTTTTTCAGGGTTTAAAAGCTTTGCACTTTCGCCCATGAACGACACACCGCTTAAAACGATAATATCGGCATCAGTCTCCTTTGCAACTTTGCTTAAATAATATGAATCACCTGTATAATCGGCTACTTCTTTGACATCATCATCGACGTAGTAGTGAGACAGAATGACTGCATTTTTTTCTTTTTTAAGACGGTTGATTTCTTCAATAATATCCATAATTAAATAAAGCCCCGGTAATGAGGCGGCCTCCTTTGGTATTTGCTAAAATATTACGTGAGATTATAGCATAAGACTTTACATGTGACAAGACACATGTTAAAAAATATCTTTACATAAAGTTTACACCGGAGTATTGGATGTAAATAAAAAGCTACTTATTAATATAATTTTTGGTTGTGGTAAAAATGTTTTTATTATATAATATGAACATGTCTGTGTAGGCAGACACGGCACTGGCCCGGCTTTATAATTTTAATTTATAATTTAAAATGGAGATATAATATGCAATATACGTTTATTCAGTTGATATTTTTATTTTTTGTATACTCTTTCCTCGGATGGATTTTTGATATGACAGTGGCTGCGATCAGATATGGAAAGATTTTAAACAGAGGATTTCTTAATGGACCACTCAGTATCCAGTATGGAATTATTATGATTATAGTTCTTCTTGATATTAATGATTTGTGGGATTATCCACTTTATCAGTTTATTACATGTATGGTTATTGTATTTATGACGGAATATGCGTCAGGTGCAATTTTGAAGAGAATTACAGGAAGACGTTTCTGGGATTATTCTGATATGAAGCTTAATGTCGGTGGATATACATGTGCATTCAGCGTGCTTGGTTGGGGATTTACGGCAGCAGTTACTGTATGGCTTATCAATCCGCTGGTGTGCATTGTCTATTCGCTTATTCCTGTAAATGTTGTAAAAGTTCTTGAGATTATTGCGATAGTTGTGTTTTTAATTGATTTGTTTGTGACAGCAGCAACTATGTTAAAATGGCATTATGCAGGCGGAATATATGGTAATGTGGCTGACACGCTCAAAAAGACAAAGAGCACGCTCGGAAGAAAAACATATGAAATTATTTCAAGGCGTATGTATAAAGCATTTCCTGAACTTATAGGTCAGGAAATTAATGACGAAGTAGGTTTTGGAAGGACTAAGGACAGAATATTTGCAAAGGGGCTTTGCATAGATAAGCTTGTGTGGATATTTTTTGTTAGTGCATTAATCGGAGACTGGGTTGAGACTGTGTTTGTGTGGGCTACTTCCGGTGTATTTATGAGCAGAAGCAGTCTTATATACGGAACATTCAGTATTGTATGGGGACTTGGAGGTGCATTGGCAACTGCCATGCTTTATCCTTTAAAGGATAAGAATCCGCTTTTTATATTTGCAGGAGGCTTTTTCCTCGGCGGAGTTTATGAATATAGCTGTTCTGTTTTTACGGAAGTTGTATTCGGAACAGTATTCTGGGATTACAGCCATCTTCCATATAATATTAACGGAAGAGTAAATCTCCTTTTTTGCGTATACTGGGGAATAGCGGCAATAGCATGGGTAAAACTTCTATATCCGGCGGCAAGCTTTTTACTTGAAAAGATACCACCTGTTGCGGGAAAGATAATGACATGGATTATAGTTATATTTATGGTGCTTGACATGGCTGTTTCAGGTGCAGCGATAGGCAGATATGTTTCAAGAAAAGCCGGAGTTGAAGCGTCAAATCCTGTTGAGCATATGTGTGACAGCATTTATAAGGATAAGCTGATAGAAAGAATTTATCCTAATATGAAGATTCAATAAAGAGTATAAAAAAGCCATGCAGTGTTGTGATTCATGGATTACATTCCAAAGTTACATCATGTGCATGGCTTGCTTTTTATTTAATTTACAGATAGAAACGTCCGGATGCTCCGCATGGAAGCACAAGTCCGTTAGATGTTACGGGCAGTCCGACTTCCTGAGAGTCAACATGACCGTTAAATTTCTTTAATTCGGTATTTAAAAGATAACTTAAAACTGCAGGCTGAAGTCCTGTCGTGTATGAGTTGATAAGGAAAAATAAAGGCTTGTCTGTAAGAAGTCCGGCACACTTAGATACAAGCGGATGGATTGCATCTTCTATTTTCCAGATTTCACCCTTAGGACCGCGGCCGTAAGATGGGGGATCCATAATAATTGCATCGTAGTGATTGCCACGTCGGATTTCACGTTCTACAAACTTGACACAGTCATCTACAATCCAGCGTATCGGCTTATCCGAAAGTCCGCTTGAAGCGGCATTTTCCTTAGCCCATGTCACCATGCCTTTTGAAGCGTCTACATGTGTTACGGCTGCACCGGCAGCAGCACATGAAAGTGTTGCACCGCCTGTATAAGCAAAAAGATTTAAAACCTTGATTGTTCTTTCAGGGTCTGCAGCTTTTGCATCTGATACAAGTTTGCCAAACCAGTCCCAGTTAGCAGCCTGTTCAGGGAAAAGGCCTGTGTGTTTGAAGCTGAACGGCTTCAGGTTAAATATTAGAGGCGTGTCAAATGAAGGACTGTTATATGAAATCTGCCACTGTTTTGGCAAATCAAAGAACTCCCAGTCGCCGCCGCCTTTGGCACTTCTGTGGTAGTGGGCATTCATATGCTTCCAGCCTTTGTTAGTCTTTGGAGTATTCCAGATAACCTGTGGGTCCGGTCTTACAAGTATGTAATCTCCCCAGCGTTCAAGTTTTTCTTTGTCAGATGTATCTATAACTTCATAATCTTTCCAGTTTTGTGCGATAAACATAAAATTTATTACCTTTCATTTTATAAATAATACAAAGTATACCGCTATCAGTATACATTAAAATAATCATTTGCACAATCAGAACGATATTTTTTATAAAAAATTTGCAGACATGTAAGCCATTATGATATAAAATAAAATACACAAAGAAAAATTACTTCGCATAAACAAAGAGAAGGTACAGGGATTCTGCATAGATAACTGCATTTCTCTTGCAAAAAATAGTAGGAGGGACATTTTGAATTTTAAGAATTATAAACGTGAATATCTGATGAAAGACATAATATCAGGTATTATAGTTGCACTTATATCAATCCCTATTTCCATGGGATATTCCCAGGTAGCAGGGCTTCCTGTAGTATATGGTCTTTATGGTTCGCTTTTTCCTGTAATAGTGTTTGGACTTATCTCTTCATCACCACAGTTTGTATTTGGTGTTGATGCGGCTCCTGCGGCACTTGTCGGCGGAACAATTGCAACGCTTGGAATTGCATCAGGAAGTGAAGAAGCGATGCGGGTTGTGCCGGTCATAACATTCGTTACTGCGTGTTGGCTTCTGCTTTTCTTCTTAGTAAGGGCGGGAAAGCTTGTTAATTATATATCAAAGCCTGTGCTTGGCGGATTTATATCGGGAATCGGATGTACAATCATACTTATGCAGGTTGCAAAGCTTTTTGGTGGAACAGCCGGAACAGGTGAAGTATTTGAACTTGTAAGCCACATAATTTCACAGCTTGGAAGTTTTAATCTGCTTTCACTCATTATGGGTGTGGGTACAATTGCTGTTGTGCTTATAAGCAAAAAAATATCAAAAAAGTTTCCAATGTCAGTAATTATGATGCTTGTCGGTGCATTGTCCACTGCAGTATTTCATGTTGACAGATATGGTGTCAAACTGCTTCCTAAGGTTGAGCCGGGACTTCCAAAGTTTAAAATGCTTGATTTTTCGGTATTGTCAGAACATCCGGCACAGATTATAACACTTAGTCTTACGGTTGCACTTGTAATTGTGTCATCTACACTTTTAACTGCGTGCAATTATGCAATAAAAAATGATTACAAAATACAAAATAACAGAGAAATTCTTGCATATTCTGTCTCTAATTTCTGTGCCGCATTTAACGGATGCTGTCCGCTTAACGGTAGTGTATCAAGAACGGGTATTGCAGAGCAGTTTGGCGTTAAATCACAGATGATGTCTCTTGTAGCTGCTGTGACAATGCTTCTTGTTCTTATGTTTGGAACAGGATTTATTGCATATCTTCCGGTTCCGGTTCTTACAGGTATAGTTATTGCGGCACTTATAGGAATTCTTGAATTTGGAATGGCAAAGAAGCTCTGGAAGACTGATAAAGTAGAGTTTGCAATATTTACGGGAGCATTTCTTGGTGTTCTTATATTTGGAACTATTTACGGCGTTATAATTGGTATTGTGCTTTCATTTGTTTCAGTTATTATAAAGGCGTCGGTTCCTCCGAGAGGACTTCTGGGTGTTATTCCGGGACAGAACGGTTTTTATGATATGGAGAGAAACCGTAATGCACATGCTGTAAAAAATACTGTTATTTACAGGTTCAGCGGTACTTTGTTTTTTGCAAATATCAATGTTTTTGTAAATGATATAGAAAAGGCGGTAATGCCTGACACAAAGCGGGTTATAGTTGATGCCAGCGGTATTGGAAGCATTGATATAACCGCGGCAGACAGACTTGTGCTTCTTGCAGGAAAGCTTGAAAACAAAGGAATAAAATTTTACATAACCGAGCATGTCGGTGCAGTAAATGATCTGCTAAGAAAGCTTGGAGCCGGTGAGCTTATTGAAAAAGGTGCTGTGCGAAGAACCATTTCATTAGCTTTAAGAGACGCCGGAGTAGTTAGACCATATCCGCTTGAAGACAGGGATGGCATGACTCCTATGGACACAGTGCTTGAGAGCAATGATGAACTTGCCGAGTTTGAATGGGCTTTCGGGGATGATGCTGATGAACGGATGGAAAAACTTGCACTTGAAGTTGCCGGAAAAGTTGCTGATGGCGATATAGATGAAAAAGGTATTATTAAAGATGCTGAGCAGCATGCGTCATGGGGACGTATCGGTTTGTTTGATGAAGATGAACTTCTTGACAGACTTGAGATGCATCTGTCAGAAATAGCACAGCGAGGACATCATGATCCAAAACAGCTTGAGGAAAGAATTGAAGAGAGACGTGCTGTTGTTGAGAAGAAGCTTCAGAGCCTTAATCCGGAAGCTATCAAGGCACTTCATGAACACAGAAGAAAGATGGCAGCACATTTTAAAAATGCCAACCCTAAGGCTTATAAACATATGATACAGGTAAGAAAAGAGCATATAGAAAAGCTTGAAAAGAGTGATCCAAAACTCGCAGAGAAATTAAAGGAACTTTATAATCACGGAGAAGACAGTGAATCATGAATATTTTAAATGCAGAAAAAATCAGTAAAACATATGGTGAAAAGGTATTGTTTGATAAAGTCGTGCTTGGCGTAAATAAAGGCGACAAAATAGGCGTTATCGGCGTAAATGGTACAGGAAAATCAACATTTTTAAAAATTATAGCAGGAATTGAGGAACCTGACGCGGGAGAAATTGTTTCCGGGCGTGGAGTTACAGTGTCATATCTTGCACAGGCACCACAGTTTAATCCGGGTGATACGATTGTGGGTTATGTTATTAAAGATAAAAATAATGCAAGTGAAGCTGAGGCAAAGACAATACTTACAAAGCTTGGAATAACTGATTTTGACGCTGCAATCAATACTCTTTCCGGCGGACAGAGAAAAAGGATTGCACTTGCAAGAACACTTGTGTCACCTGCCGAGGTTCTTATACTTGATGAGCCTACCAACCACCTTGACAGTGATATGGTTATATGGCTTGAAGAATATATTAAGAAATTCAAGGGCGAACTTATAATGGTAACGCATGACAGGTATTTCCTTGATAATGTAACAAACAGGATTGTTGAACTTGACGGTGGCAAATTATATGGTTACGATACAAATTATTCCGGGTTTCTTGAGTTAAAAACCCAGCGTGAGGAGATGGAGCGTGCGACGGAAGCTAAACGTGCCAATATTTTACGCCGGGAACTTGAATGGATAAGACGCGGCTGTCAGGCACGTTCGACAAAACAGCAGGCAAGAATTGACAGATATGAAGATATGAAAGAAGCGTCAAGGCAGGCAAGAGCAAGCTTTGAAAATAAAGCACTTGAAATGAATTCTGTAAGCACGCGTCTTGGCAAAAAGACTATAGAATTGTCAGATATATGTAAAAGCTTTGGAGAAAAGAAAGTGATAGATGATTTTACATATATTTTTCTGCGTGATGACAGAATCGGCATAATCGGAAAAAACGGATGTGGCAAGTCTACTCTTATGAAGATAATAACAGGCAATCTTAAGCCTGATTCAGGCAGTGTGGAGATTGGCGATACTGTAAGAATTGGCTATTTTATGCAGGAAAATGAACCTCTTGATGAAAAGATGACTGTTCTTGAATTTGTAAGAAGCATAGGAGAGTATGTGACAACAGCTACAGGAAAAGCTACTGCTTCGCAGATGTGCGAGAAGTTTCTTTTTGGACCAAAGAGCCAGTGGACACCAATATCCAAGCTGTCCGGTGGCGAGAAGAGAAGGCTGTATCTTTTAAGCGTGCTTATGAGTGCACCTAATGTCCTTATACTCGATGAGCCGACTAATGACCTTGATATTGAGACACTTGAAATATTAGAAGATTATCTTGATGGATTTGCAGGAATAGTTATAGTGGTTTCGCATGACAGATATTTCCTTGACAGAACTGTTGACCGTATCTTTTCATTTGAGGGCGGTGGCAGATTAAAGCAGTACGAGGGTGGTTTTTCGGATTATTATGAGAAAAAACAGGCAGAAAACGGTATTGCATCTGATGGTGCTACGCAGTCAGTAAAAGAAGCTGTATCTGGTGATACGACATCTGCAAAACCTAAAAAGTATTATAAGGAAAGAGAAAACAAGCTGAAGTTTACATATGCCGAGCAAAAAGAATATGATACGATAGATGATGATATTGCATCACTTGAATCAAAAATTGAAGAACTTGATGGTGAGATTGCAGGTGCTGCAACACAGTACAGCAGGTTGAATGAACTGATGCAGGAAAAAGCGGATGTTGAAGCACAGCTTGAACACAAGATGGACAGATGGGTGTATCTTAACGACCTTGCAGAAAAGATAGAAGCCCAGAAGCAGAATTAAAAATTTTCAAAAATAAAATTATATATAATATCAGAAACCGGTCGTAAAGTCAGTAAAATCTGGCTTTTGCGGCCGGTTTTTAAATGTTAAAAAAATATAAATATTTTACAACTAAAAAATAAAATACTTCGTATATAGATTTAGAAGAGCAAAATTCAATCTGCAATTTTAAAATCTTTAAATTGTATGGGGAGTTTAAAGGGAAAAGAGGTATTTATGAAAAGAAGATTTTTAATCAGGGGGAGTTGTCTTGTTCTTGCAATCGGGATGATATTAGCAGGAACGGGATGCGAAAAACGTAAAAGAGTTCCGGAGGATATGACACTTGGTGACGAATATCTTGAAAAGATAGTGTTGGCGTCGGATGTTGAGGAGAGAGATTTTGAGGAAGACGGCATCAGGTATCATGAGTTTAAGACAAAGAAAATGATTGTCACATATCCATTGATTGAAAAAAAGGTTAAATCGGAGACGGAAATCAGGCAGGAATCATTTTCACTGAGAACGGATAAATCTTTTTTTATTGGTGACAGGTCATTTGATTATAAAAAGAGAATCTGCTGGTATAAGTATGTGGCACTGCCGTATGTGGACAGAGACGATAAGATGATAAAAAAAGAGTATTCATTATATAACGCAAAAGGTTATATTAAACAGCTCGGAGATTCTTATAAGGAAACTATTGATAAGATAGGAATATCAGAGGCTGATGATATTTTTAAGGTAAATGGGACAGACAAACAGATTATAGAAAATGGTGATACTCACAGACCGATAATTGTACTGTTCGGAGATGAAAATTCAAGTGCGACCAGCTACAATGATTTGAATGTCAAGTTCTGTAAAGAATTGAATAAAGCAGTAATAAGAATAGACACGACATATACTGACGGAACTGCCGAGACAAAATATTACAAGATAAAGACATATAACAATAACACATTTACACATTATACGTTTTACGAAGTTGAGTTTGAATGAGGTGTATCACAAAATGACGAAAGGCGGGGCTGATTTATGAATAAGAAGCTTTCAAAACTTTTTTACAGAGGGATGTGGCACAGAAAAAAAGAAGTAGCCGGTGTGTGTATAGCGACAATGCTGGCATCATTTTTTATAACATGTATATTGCTTTTTCAGGAAAATATGTATCAATGGCAGGTGGCGGAGAATTTTATGAGGTTCGGAAGCTGGTTTGTAATGCAAAGCAGTGGAGAGCCATACAATACCTTGAAAGATAGTATTTATCTTGATGAACCTGTAGAAGCCGGAGTATACGGTACAATTTATAACAGAAACTGGGACAAGGCAAGAGGGTGTATAGGTTACATGACACCTGAGTTTATGGAACAGGCTAATATAGAACTTGATAAAGGAAGATTGCCTGAAAATGAAAATGAGATAGCCTGTGACTGGACGACGCTCGCAAAACTCGGATATAACGGTCAGTTGGGACAGGAAATAGTAATAAAATATTATCAGAATGACAATAAAAGCCGTGAGGACCCGGAAAGACAGGCTGTATACACACTTTGCGGTGTGTTCGGAGATTATTCAGATGTATGGGAATACGGAAAATATATCCCATGCGGAGTAATAACGAAGGAAGCGTGTGAACAGCTTGATTCAAAAGAATCCAAAGTGTGGCTGTACAGTCTTAAAAATACAGTAAGAAATAAGGATTACAACAGTATTTATAATGAACTTCAGGGCAACATAACATCAAAGATTTTCTATAATACAAGTGTGTATGATTTTGAGGCGTGGGGACCGAAAGATATTTATAATTATATTTACATACTTGTAATGATAATCGGAGTTGCATCCCTTACTTATCAGGTTATAGGTTATCAGCATGGCAGAAACAGATTTTATAAAAGAATACAGCTTATAGGTGCGTCAAAAAAACAGGTACATATGATGCGTCTTATGGAAAATGTCACAATACTGGTTGCTGCGGGGGTGCTTGGAAGTTTTATTGCAATGTTTGGAGCGAGAACTTTGTGCTGGTATCTTGAATGGTATAAAGGAATTTCATTTTTTAAGATTACAGCGGCCATTATTTTTAAATGTATTCTGACTATATTAATTGCAATTGTTATGTCAGAGCTTGTCAATGTAAGCATGATTAGGAAAAGTTCAGGTGTCTGGACAGAGAATTCAAAGAAGAAAAGCAAATCAAAAGTTTCTTATAATTATAAAGGAAAGCTTAAAAAGAATAATCTTACATGGCAGATGCAGGTAAGAATCTCAAGAAGCAGTGGATTGGGACAAAGACTTGGTGTCCGAATTTTCTCCCTTGGTGTTACGGCGGTTATAATTTTTTGCTTCCTTAATATAAGCAATGCAGTTAAAGATTATAAGTCTATTGAGAATATGTATGATATGACGGGTTTCCAGCAGTCAGACAGGAGCCTTGAATATACACTTCCAATGACTACAAAGTATTCTTTAGAAAATTATATAGACAACAGCGATATGGATACAATGAAGTATCTTCTTCAGAAACAGATACCGCTTATTACAAGAGATGAGTATATCACAAAAGAGCAGGAGAGTAACGAAAATGCAAAGAACGGCATATATACTTATGTAAAATCTAATGAAGAGGTGGTAAGACAACTTGATATAACAGCACATGATATATATTGTAAACCCGGAAATACAAGTCTGTTAAAAGGAATAGATAAATCATTTCTTGATAAAGTAGAACAGTTAAATGGAGTAGAGAGCATAACATATTCATGTTTTGAGTCTATGCGTAACTGGACCTGGGATAGTATGGATTATGAAAAAATGGGTGCAAGACGTTTTTCAAAATCTTCATCCAATTCAAAAGATAAAATGACTGGATATGCAGATAAATATCTTTATACAACATATTATCTTGATGCGGACAAAATATTATATGACAGATTAAAACAGTATGCAGGAAGCGGATTTGACTATGATTCATTTGCTGATGGAGAAAAGATAATTGTGTTTGTTGATAAGAATCCATATGAGCAGTATGACGATTCTATAAAGGAAGGAAGTAAAATAAACTTTCATTATTATAATGTGCTTCTTCCGGGAGCAGATAGAAAGATGTCGTCTAGTTCTTATTTTAATATATTTGATAGAGGTAAAGATGATGTAGAATATAATTTCTTTTACGATGCTGCAATTGAAAAACATCTTGAGGATAAGATATATGACTATCAGCTTGTGACATCAGAAAGAGGAAGAACTTATCAGAGTTTATTAAGAACAGAATATGGGGCTTCACAGGAATATCTCGGTCTGGAATATGATATGAAATATGGTACATGCGTATCACCTGAAGCTGCAGGAGTTGTGTATGTGACTGATGAAATAAAAAATGAACTAAAAGACATTATTCCGGATTTTGGATATTATACAGCAGTTGCATCCAAGAAACTCGCTGAGACAGAATGTGAAAAACAGAATGAACTTCTTGAAAAAATTTACGGCGAAGAATTGCCGGAAGAATTGAAGTGTGAACTTAAAGATAATACATTTACAATAAAATATAATATTGCCGCTTCTTATTCGGCAACTGATAATATTGTACAGATTTACTGCAAGTCAAATGATGTAATATTTACAACCAATTCTGAACTTAAAAGCGAGTACCGCACGAATGTGCTTAATGCATTTCTTGAATATGGCATAACAATGCTGGCGGTAATTATAATTAATCTTCTTATTATAACGGTGCTTACAAAGAACCGGATTGAGAACAGGACTGATAAAATAGTACTGTTAAAAAGACTGGGGGCCGGCAGGTCAAGAATTGTCCGCATATTTATGATAGAAGTGTTCCGTGAATCGCTGTGGTGCGTATTTACGCTTCCACTTCAGATGATAATTCAGTTTATTGTATACAGAAGTCAGATTAAGAAAATATAAAGGAGTTGTGGTTATTATGGAAAATATAATTTTAAATGCAGCAGGAATTTCAAAAACATACCATGCAGGTTCGGTTGATGTAGAGGCTTTGAAGAAAAGCGATGTATTATTTAAAAAGGGGGAGTTTACGGCTATAGTTGGAAAGAGCGGTTCGGGCAAGTCTACACTTTTAAGGATAATAGGAACTATGGACAGACCTGATGAAGGAACTGTGGAAATTGAAGGGATGAATGTGTTTGAGATGAAAGATAAACAGCTTTCAAAGTTCAGGCGTGAGAAGATAGGCTTTATATATCAGGATTATAGTCTTGTGCCAGAATATACAGCTTATGAAAATATCATACTTCCCATTATACTTGATGGTAAGAAACCAGATAGAGATGAGGTCAGCCGTCTTATGGATATATTATCCATCGGACACTGTTTAAGAAAGCTTCCATCGCAGATGTCCGGAGGTGAACAGCAGAGAGCTGCCATAGCAAGGGCAATGATAGCAAATCCGGCAGTTATACTCGCAGATGAACCGACAGGCAACCTGGATGTGGCTAGTGCACAGACAGTTGTACAGATGTTGGCAGAAGCTTCCAATGAATACAATCAGACTATAATAATGGTTACGCATGATAAGCAGATGGCAGAATATGCAGATAAGCTGCTTACGATAGTTGACGGACATGTGAGCATGGGAGTAGATGATACGATAGCTGAAGGTAATGACAGGGGGTGAGCTTTTTATGAATGGCAGACTCATATTACTTTGTTTAAAAAGTATGCTTAGAAGATGGAAGAGAGTATTAAGAACAATAGTAACAGTTTTTATCGCATTTCTTTTTGTGGCAGGTATGCTTCTTTTCCAGGAAAATATGTATCAATATCAGACAGCAGTGGCGAAGAAACATTTTGGCGACTGGTTTATAATGAATCCATATTACAATGCAAAGAAAGATAATGTATTAGGTGAACACATTTATCTTGAAAAACCTAAGCTCGCTTATGTGGTAAATAGTATATATGATTATGATAAGGAAACAGATGAAAAGATAGGCTTCTTTACACAGGATTTTATACAGGCAGGAAATATTAAGCTTGATAAGGGAGAGTGGGCACAGAATGATGATGAGGTGGCAGTTGACTGGAATACTCTGCTAAAGCTTAATCAGGGATATGAAATAGGGGATATAATCACCATCCATACATACACAGGACCTTCAACAGATGAGGAAAATGAAGTTACCAAAACCTACAGACTGTCGGGGATAATAGATAGTTACACAAACATATGGCAGGGAGGAGAAAATCTGCCTGGCATAATACTGACAGAAAATGAATGTGAAAATATCAAGCATAGCAACGATATTAAGCAAAAAAACATTGCAATATATGGGATAAAAAATATAATAC
>ERZ791837.1676-NODE-1676-length-13698-cov-3.136920_pt1 | contig 13698 bp, 13 predicted proteins | sample MGYA00510292_ERZ791837 | MGnify/ENA primary metagenome ERZ791837 (study PRJEB30046, sample SAMN00715259) | human gut metagenome | study: EMG produced TPA metagenomics assembly of the A metagenome-wide association study of gut microbiota in type 2...
AACCGCCTGCGGCGGTGTCAGTCATATGCATTCCATACAAAACATACACACGCGCGGATGCGCTGTTTTTCCTTTATTTATGGGGTTTTTGCAATGTTTCATACATTAATTCCCGGGTAATACTGGCCGGGAATCAAAGACCGCCTGCGGCGGTCAATGACCGCACCTGTGTGGCTGGTAGCTACGCTACCGCCCCACGCACGGTCACGTCCACGGACGCAGTATTCGAGACCGGCAAGGCATCTGGTAACTCCCTGATCTACCTATGATAAAATCATCTCAATGCACAAAAAAATATCTCAAATACAGATAAACCAACTCAGCTAAAAACTGAATGATTAACAGGGGTATCTTGACTATTTAACTGCATTCTGAAAAGGCATGGTTTTATGCAAGTTTTATTTGTAGGAAAGATAAATTCGTGTTACGATAATAGTGAAAGCAGGTAGTTATGAAAGAAAAACAATTTTACGATGAAAATGAGCAGAAACGGGTAAATAAACTCGTTGATGATATGACTCTTTTTGATGATGATCTGATGAGTCATGTATTTGATAAAAATATAGAAGCTACAGAGCTTATACTTCGCATTATCCTTGGAGAAGATATTAAAGTAATCAGTGTGGAAGGACAGGATGAGTTAAAAAATCCGCTGGTAGATGGTCGTAATATTACACTGGATGTACATGCGGTAGACTCTCATGGAAAAGAGATGGATATAGAAGTCCAGAGTGATGCAAAGGGTGCATCGGTAGAGCGTGCAAGATTCCATAGCAGTATGATGGATGCCAGAATGCTGAAAGCAAGTCAGGACTTCAAAGAACTCAAAGATTCCTATGTGATATTTATCTATAAAAAGGATAAATTCAATGAGGGTATGCCGGTTTATCATATTGATCGATATATCAGGGAAACCGGGAAATTCTTTGAGGATGGCTCACATATCATATATGTGAATGGAAGCTATAAGGGCGAAGGCGAAATTGCCCAGCTTATGGAAGACTTTCATCAAAAGGAATCAGAGGATATGCACTACAAGGCGTTAGCCGATGGTGTAAAACATTTCAAAGAAACTGAGGAAGGACGTGAGACTATGTGTGAATCAGTAAAAGAATATGCTAAAGAATATGCGGATGAACGTGATGTGATTAAAGTAAGAAAACTTATGGAAAATTTACAGCTTACATTGGAGCAGGCTTTAAATGCACTGGATATTCATGGAACGTCCAGAACCTATATCGAAAAACGACTACAGAAGTAGCTCACACAACTACAGCTAAGGTTTGTGTTTTGGATGGGAATACGCTAGGATATGGTTAGATGGAGATAGTATCTCCAATAGTTAAAGCCCAACTCAACAGATTTATCATAGAAATAGGGGATTTTGCCATGAAGAAAAAGACAATTATTATATCAGGAATGGCGGCTGTATTGGTCATCGGCTCGGTGGTGTTTTGTTTTGCGGTTAAGGGAGACGGCACCCAGCCTGCTGAGGTAGCTCAGACAGTAACGGAGGCAGTCGCAACACCAACAATCGAGATTCCCGAGGAAACTTCCTCAGAAGTTTCCGAACCCGAAGTAGAAGCAGCAGAAGAGCCCGAGGTGGTTGAAGAAGTTCCCGAAGTACAAGAAACCTCCGAAGAGGTTTCTTCTATCGTCGATGTAGCAGAGACTTCCGAAGAGGTTTCCGAGGATTCAGGGGTATCTACTCAGAAAGAGGAAGTTTCTTCCGAGCAGGTAGCAGAGCCTAAGCAGGAAGAGGTTAAACCTGCGGAGACAAAGCCAGTAGAAGCTCAGCCACAGCAGACAAAGACAGAGCCAAACGTGAATCAGATTTCTACAGATGAAGCTTCACAGGCTTTGATTAATCAGATTCTTGTAAACGGGGGCTCAGTTGGTATTCCAGAAGGAGTAAACATGGGTCAAGCAGGAAATGCATCTGCTCCAGAAGGTTGGGTACCTGGTGTTGCTGAATAAGTATCAAATCCCCCTTACTTGATGTTCCAGTATTTTACGATATTAAAAAGACATAAACAAAATATTTAAGTTCCCTAGTAGCTATTGGTAGTTACTAGGGACTTCGTTGTATAAGGGGTATTTTTTGTTCGAGAAAGGAGATAGTTATGAAGAAAGTATTGAAGCATATCTTACCAATTATATTATCAATTCTGTTATGTTTTTGGGTATGTCAGACGCCTGTATATGCGTCAGGTGGTCAAGGTAATGGTTCTTCCGGAGAGGGTTCTGAGGGAGAGGAAGATTTAGATGGAAAAGACGGTGCAAGTCTTGCCAAGAGTTTATTTATCATCTATACGTCAGACGCTAACGGAAACCCAACAAGTCCTGTGATTGTTCGCTCATATTTAGGCAATCAGCCAAGCAGTACGAGTGGTGCGCTTTTAGTTTATAACATCTATACAAGATTCGGTGCACCTGCAACGGATTTGCAGTTTGACGGTAAAAAGATTGCATGGGGTTTGCCAGCTTTTACGAATGGTGGAGGTACTGGTGAAGCCATTAAGAACTGGTTGATTAATACAGAGATTGACGGTTATAAAGGTTTTGAATGGGTACTGGTTAACTACCTAGGTTTTTCAGATGATCAGGTTAAAGAGTGGGAATCTCAGAAGGACGTCTACCTTAATATCGAAGGCGGTATGTGGGGCGGATTGTATGTAGGTTCTCATCACACTGGCGCAGTTCTTGTAGGTAGCGTTACAAGTTGGGCGAAATTTACAAGTTCTAATAACTACATCAGCAGATACTCCCACGGCAACATGCCTAATAGTATGGTATACGACCAGTCATGGTTAGGTTTATCAGTTCCGAGCAACATATCAAGTAAGCACAGTTCCGCTGATATTCTCGCTCCTGTGGGGTATGGTATCGTTTCTGTTAGACCAGTTTTGGGTGACCGCCAAGTGATAAAGTGTTATTACACTGCAGGCAAGCTTGACAACACGTCATATTCCTTTGCAGACGAGTCCTACGAAATCAAGGATGAGGGTTCGTACAAAGCAAAAGATTGGTTCGTGTCGGAGAAGAAGTCTAACAGGTCGGGTGACACCGAGTTTTCCTCTTTCCAGTCGGAGTTGCCATCAACTAGAACATATGCTTGAAATAGATTAAGTAGTAGCACTAATGAATATATGCGTATCTTTAGAAATTGTAAAAAAATTAGCACCGTTTAAAGTGCTAATCTTCATAATGATATTTACATGAGGATATAATCAGATTTTGGGTGTTATCCATATTGTAAATTAATCTATGCTCATCGGTAATGCGTCTGCTGCATGCTTTACGGTGCTTTAATGGCTCCGGCTTACCAATTCCGGTTAAAAGTCCCCATTGCGGTCAATATCCTTAATAAGTTCATTGATCCGCTTAACCATTTTTTATCTTCCTTCTGCCATTCGGTGTAGTGTTCCCAAGCAGTAGGAGTAAATATTATATTCATTTATTCGTATGCCTCCAATTCTTCAATGGACTTAGCAACAAAACCACCTGCCGCAGCTTCTGCCATAGATTTATCAAGCATAGCAAGATACTCAGCGTTTCGCTTGGCTTTCATCATTTCGTTGTATTCAGCTTCGGAAAGCATAACAATATTTTCGTTCTTAGGTCTTGATATAATTATTGTTTCACCATTAAAAACCTTATCACATAAACTCTTGAAATTATCTCTAACATCCATGCTCTTTACTGCTAACATATAAAACACTCCTTTTTGCGCATAAAAACGTATGGCTTTCCGTACTTTTATTATATGCTATTATTATCTCCATGTCAATAAATTTAATGTATTCACTTTCTGGCTATTTTGGATTTTGAATTACAGATATTGAGAAAATGGGCGATAGAAGCAAGTGTCTGCAAATTGTCTACAAAATATCTACAGAGGTGTCTACAGCTTATTGCTAAACATAAAACGGATGAGAATATTCCCGTCTCATAAAATCAGCAAAAAAAGAAAAGTTAATAAAGTTGTAGACAGCTTGTAGACAGTGTGATGTCTCGTATTGCAGAGGAGACATTCATCTGCCGTAACCAATCGGGTAAAAGGTGGTCAAATCAAGCGAGACGGAAAGGAAAGAACGCATGGACACAAGTAATCTAATGGAGCAGATATTATCTAGTGATAATCTCAACAGAGCATATCTGCAAGTCGTACGAAATAAAGGTGCCGAGGGAGTGGACGGAATGAAGTACACAGAACTTAAAGAACATCTTGTAAAGGACGGCGAAATTATCAAGGAACAGTTGAGGACAAGAAAATATAAACCTCAACCAGTACGAAGAGTGGAGATACCAAAGCCAGACGGTGGTGTCAGAAACCTGGGAGTACCAACAGTAACAGACAGATTCATACAACAAGCCATCGCACAGGTGTTAACACCAATCTATGAGGAACAGTTCCATGACCACAGTTACGGATTCAGACCTAATAGATGTGCACAGCAGGCAATTCTAACGGCACTCGATATAATGAATGACGGAAATGACTGGATTGTAGACATCGACTTGGAAAAGTTCTTTGACACCTTATTAGGTTTAGGTACTGATTATAATAACGATATCGTATCATTTTTAAAAATCTATAACAAGTGCAGATTGCAAACTAAAGTTACTTCGTGGTATATTTTTATTGTGTAAGTATTATAAAAATCAAGCAGTATTGTTTGTGTCTTACGGGGGATAACACATGACGGTTCTGAATAAAAAACAAATGTCTGAGGAAGATGTTAAGCTAAACTATATCACGCCTGCAATTCTTCGTGGCTGGCAAGACCACATCACTATGGAAACCAAGGTTAAAATTACAGATGGACAGATAAACATCAAGGGAAATATGGCTGTTCGTAAAAACCCTAAGTATGCGGATTATGTTCTCTATTTGAACGACAACAAGCCTATTGCAGTAGTAGAAGCTAAGGACAATAACCACACCGTATCCTATGGTATTCAGCAGGCTATTGAATACGCAAAGATGATGGATCTGCCTTTTGCTTACTCTTCAAATGGCGATGCTTTTTACGAACACGATTTTCTTACAGGGAACGAAACGCTTATCGAACTTGATAGGTTTCCCTCTCAGGAACAGCTTATTGCCAGATACTATGCTGAGATTAATGGTGGTAAGGGAATTTCGGAGGAAGAGAAAAAAATCATAGCACAGCCCTACTATTCGTCGCAAACTTCTTTTCCCCCTCGCTATTACCAAAGAAATGCCATAAACAGAACCGTTGAAGCCATTGCAAATGGACAGAAAAGGCTCCTTCTTGTTATGGCAACCGGAACAGGAAAAACCTATACGGCATTTCAGATTGTGTACCGCCTACTTAAATCAGGCTTCAAAAAGAGAATTCTTTATCTTGCTGACAGGAACATCCTTGTGGATCAGAGCGTTGAACAGGATTTTAAACCGCTTAAAAAAACCATATACAAGGTGGACTTTGCCAAAAAAGACTGCCTAAACCAAATTCGCTCTCATGAGGTGAATTTTGCTCTCTATCACCAAATGGTTGGACAAAACGGTGAAGAGCATTTCAGACAGATTCCGGCAGGCTACTTTGATCTGATTGTTGTGGATGAATGCCACAGAGGTTCTGTAAAAGAAGACAGCAACTGGAGAAAGGTGCTTGAGTATTTTTCGGAAGCAACCCAGATAGGTATGACAGCAACTCCAAAGGAAAGCGAAAAGGTGTCGAACATCGATTACTTTGGTGATCCTGTATACAAATACAGCTTAAAACAGGGAATAGAAGACGGATTTCTTGCGCCGTTTAGGGTGATAAACGTTACTCTCAATATAGGAGACGGATGGAGACCTACTAAGGGACAGGTTGATATCTTTGGCAATGAAATCGAAGATCGTATATACAATAACAAAGACTACGACTATCCAAATGGTGTTATTTTGGAAGATCGGATCAATGAGGTCGCAAGTGAAATTACGGAATATTTAAAAGCTACAGACCGGATGCAGAAAACCATAGTGTTTTGTGCAACAGAGGATGCAGCAGACAGAATGAGATCGGCACTTATAAAACTGAATTCGGACATGGTGAAGAAAGATTCTGATTATGTTGTTCGCATTACTGGGTCTGATACATACGGAAAAAGTAAATTGGACTATTTTATTTCTGTCGCATCTCCGTATCCTGTTATTGCAACCACATCTGAGCTTCTTTCCACAGGGGCAGATTGCAAAATGACAAAGCTCATCGTTCTGGATAGGCGCATTGAAAGTATGACCACTTTTAAGCAAATTATTGGTAGAGGAACCCGGATAAGGGAAGATCTGGGTAAAACAAACTTTACCGTAATGGATTTTAGAAATATTACGAGACTCTTTACGGATCCTGACTGGGATGGACCTGTAGAACAGGATGAAAAATACTGCCATTCTGGAAAAACCTTCCATAACGAAAACCCTGATAAGAAGGAAGAACAAACAGAAGGCAGGCAAGAAAAGAAAGAGATCCCGATAGTAAACAAAGATGGATGCAGAGTAAAAATTATTAACAAAATCGTATCCGTATACGATGTGGATGGGAAGCTGCTTAAACAGGAAGATATTATTGACTACACAAAAACAAATATTAGGGGCGAATACGCATCTCTTTCTGACTTTATATACAAGTGGAAATCCTCTGACAAAAAGGAAGAAATTGAAAAATCCTTTGCCGAAATGGGAATAGATCTTACGGCTTTGAAGAAAGATCAGGGGTTGGAGGACGTAGACGATTTCGACTTTATTTGCTATGTTGCATACGGAACAAAACCTCTTACGAGAAAAGAACGGGCAGACAACGTGAAGAAAAGGGACTTCTTTTCAAAGTACTCCGGAGATGCAAGAGCGGTTTTGGAAATTCTTTTGGACAAGTATATGAACCAGGGTATAGCAGAGGTAGAGGACATAAAGGTGCTTTCTCTTTCAGATTTTGCTGATTATGGAAAACCTGCCAAAATCGTAAAGCTTTTCGGAGGCAAGCTTCAGTATGAAACAGCAGTAAAAGAACTTGAAGACAATATCTATGAAAATGTAGAGGAAATGTAACTATGGCAAACATTATCAGCTTAGAAAAGATATCTTTAAAAAATCATTCCGAAATAAAAGAGGATCTTATTCAGAAATATATTTTTGATCATCCCGAAGTGTTGGGACTTGGTGAACTTATTCCTATTCGTAGAGAAAAGATACAGCCGTCAGGAGGCAGACTTGATCTTTTACTAAGCTCTGGAGACGGTGATACCAGATACGAAGTCGAGATTATGCTTGGTGCAACAGATCCAAGCCACATTATCAGAACAATTGAATATTGGGATTCTGAAAGGAAAATATATCCACAATATGATCATTGTGCAGTAATTGTTGCAGAAGAAATTACAGGACGATTTATGAATGTCATCAATTTATTCAATGGTGCAATTCCACTTATCGCATTGCAGATGTCAGCGCATAAAGTAGGGGATGATATTTCTCTTGAGTTTACAAAGGTTATTGACCGCATAGTTTTGGGAACGGATGAAGATGATGAAGTGGAAGTTGTTGACCGGAGCTATTGGGAAAAACATAGCACAAAGTCCATTATAAAAGTAATAGACGATGTGTTTGCAGATTTGTCTGAATTTACAAATGGCTATGAACTAAAATACAATAAGCATTACATTGGAATTTCTAAAAATGGTTCTGTTAAGAATTTTATATATTTTAGACCTAAAAAGCAGTTTTTTCACTTGTATTGCAAAACAAATGAAAATGCAGAACTGGCTTCACAAATTGAAGATTCGGAATTGGATTATACTTACGAAAGCCGTCAAAAGCAATATAAAATAACTCTACATAGCTATGATGAATATAAGACTCACGAGAACTTGATTAAGAACTGCGTTAAAAATGCTATGGATTATTTTAATCTGTTGGAAATATAAGGAGAAACATTATGGCAATGCAATCGGGATTTGTTAAGAGAATAAGGGACATCATGCGCATGGATGCAGGTATCAATGGTGATGCACAGAGAATTGAGCAGATGGTGTGGATGCTGTTTCTGAAGGTGTACGATGCAAAGGAAGACGACTGGGAAATCAATGAGGATAACTATACGTCTATCATTCCGGAAAACTGTAGGTGGCGTAACTGGGCAAAGGCAGATGAAAACGGTCATGCCATAACTGGAGATGTTTTGCTTGATTTTGTAAACAATACGCTGTTTCCGACACTAAAGGGACTCAGTATAACTTCGCAGACCCCTGTAAAGAAAGCAATAGTTAAGTCCACATTCGAGGACGCTAACAACTACATGAAGGACGGTGTTTACCTTCGGCAGGTTGTAGATGTGATAGACGAAATCGAATTTGACGACGTAAAGGAAAGCCACGCCTTCGGATCTGTGTATGAAGAAATCCTGAGAGATTTGCAGTCAGCAGGTTCTTCCGGTGAGTTTTACACTCCAAGAGCTGTTACAGACTTTATGGCTATGATGATCAAACCAAAGCTTGGAGAGTGCATGGCAGACTTCGCTTGTGGTACCGGTGGATTTATTACCTCTTGGCTTTCGCAGTTGTCAAAGCAGGTCACGAACACAGAAGAGCAAAAGCAACTTGACGACAGCATTTACGGTGTGGAGAAAAAGCCATTTCCGTACCTGCTTTGCGTTACGAATATGCTTTTGCATGACATTGAAGTTCCGAGGATTTATCACGACAACTCTCTGAGATACAATTTGCTTGACTATACAGAAAAGGATAAGTTTGATGTTATTCTTATGAATCCTCCTTACGGAGGACATGAAGACAAATCCATTCAGGGGTTCTTTCCAGATGATTTGGCTTCATCTGAAACGGCAGACCTTTTTATGTCTGTTATTATGTATCGTTTGAAGAAGAACGGCAGAGCTGCTGTTGTAGTTCCAGACGGATTCTTATTTGGACTTGATAATGCAAAGGTATCTATTAAGAAAAAGCTTCTTACAGAGTTTAACTTACATACCATCGTAAGACTTCCAGGCTCTGTATTTAGTCCTTATACATCTATTTCAACCAATCTGCTGTTCTTTGATAATGAAAAGCCTTCAGGAAAAACTTGGTACTACAGAGTGGATATTCCATCAGACAGAAAGCACTTTTCAAAGACAAAACCTATGGAACTAAAGCACTTTGATAACTGTGTTGCATGGTGGAATGACAGAAAAGAAATTGTTCTCGAAGACGGTCCTAAAGCACAGAAATTCACTGCAGATTATCTCTTAAATGAGCAAGGATGCAATCTTGATCTTTGTGGCTATCCTCATGAGGAAGAAGAAGTTCTTTCACCTATGGAAACTATTCAGAACTACCAGGAAAAAAGAGCAAGCCTTGATGCAGAGATAGACCATGTACTTGCAGAACTTGAAGCACTGCTTCCTAGAGGTGATAAATAATGACACCAGAACAATTGAAAGCAAGTATTCTGCAATATGCTATCCAAGGGAAATTAGTAGAACAGAGACCGGAAGAAGGTAGTGCAGAGGATCTTTATCAGGCTATCCAGAAAGAAAAACAAAAGTTTATCAAGGAAGGTAAGATTAAAAAAGGTAAAATTTTGCCTGAAATAGAAGAAAATGAAATATATTTCGATATTCCTGAAACATGGAAATGGTTAAGACTTAACGATATTGTTTATAATCACGGTCAAAAAACTCCTGATTCCATATTCTCATACATAGATATAGGTTCAATAGATAATATTCATCAAAAATTGAATATAGAAGAAAACTTAATAGATGCAGATAAAGCTCCATCACGAGCAAGAAAAACAGTGAAATTTGGAGATATAATCTATTCAACCGTAAGGCCATATCTACATAATACTTGCATAATAGATAAAGAATTTAAAGCAGAACCTATAGCAAGTACTGGATTTGCAGTATTATCTTGTTACGAAGGAATATATAATAAATACCTCTTTTATTATCTTTTATCACCAGCATTTGACAGTTATGCAAATGCAACAGACAATGCAAAAGGGGTTGCATATCCAGCAATAAATGATGATAAATTGTATCGAGCAATTATTCCAATTCCACCACTCAAAGAACAGCACCGCATTGTTGCCAAAATAGAGGAACTTCTTCCTTTTGTTGACCGCTATGCTGCATCCTATGAGAAACTGGAACAGTTTAATGCAAAGTTCCCGGAGGACATGAAGAAGTCTATTCTGCAGTATGCAATTCAGGGCAAATTGGTAGAGCAAAGACCGGAAGAGGGCAGTGCAGAAGATCTTTATAAACAGATCCAAGAAGAAAAACAGAAGCTCATAAAGGAAGGCAAAATTAAGAAAGAAAAGCCACTTGCAAAGATTACAGAGGATGAAATGCCTTTTGATATTCCAGATAATTGGAAGTGGTGTAGACTTATAGATTGTGTTTCTATTTTAGGCGACGGAATACATGGAACGCCAATATACTCTGCAGATGGTGAATATTGTTTTATAAATGGAAATAATCTTTCAGATGGTATTATTGAAATAAAACCTGATACAAAACGAGTATCCTTCAATGAATATGAAAAATATAAAAGAGAACTAAATGTCCACACTGTTTTGGTTTCTATAAATGGGACTATTGGTAATGTCGCATTTTATTCAGACGAAAAGGTTGTTTTAGGAAAAAGTGCTTGTTATTTTAATCTCGTTGATCTATCTTTAAAAAAATATATTTATTGGATATTAAAAACAAATTATTTCTTAAAATATGCCACAACTAATGCAACGGGATCAACAATAAAAAATGTATCATTAACAACAATGAAATCTTTCTTAATTCCTTTACCTCCACTTGAAGAACAGCGCCGCATTGTAGCTAAGATAGAAAAATTGCTTCCTTATTGCGATCAACTAATTGAAAAAAAATATGAAAAATAAATTTTGCAAAGGAATGTGATAGATGTTTACCAAAGAAGATCTGGATATTATTGACCGGGAATATTTTGTAGTGTTGCATGAAGGAGCTGTGCATACCATACTCAAAAGCAGAATGAGTGGACATATATGGGATATTGAAAACAGGGTACTCAATAGCGAGATCCGATCAATCGTGGTTCATCACAAGCACAAAAGCTCTATGCAGAATACAAAGACGAATACGTGGAGTTTGAGTTTTACGGAATTGACGAAAATATGGAGAATCAGTTTGATATAGGCTATGCAACAAGCAATCGATACGAATTTTTTGCCTGCTCTATGAAGGATTTCTACTGCCATCAGGACTATCTGAGAGAGCATTATCCGAATCTATATGTGTACTTTGTAAACCTTGTTAGTCAAAGTTCATTGTAAAATAAGCGAATATAAAAGACCTCTCAAATGCAGAGGTCTTTTGCCCTGATAAGAGAAAAACTTTCCTTTTGGGTGCATAAGACAGTTTTTGAAATTTCTTCTTATCAGGGACAGGCGAAAGCCTGTGGATCACGATATCACAAGAAAATGATGGACAAAATTTTATAAAATGGTAAGATAGGGAGAAGTGCCATGTTTTTTATGATGGGTATTACGGATGGCAGGAAGGATTTTGATTTTACACAGACGATTATCTGTAATCTGTGTGGAAAATATGGGAGATATCAGGTTTTTATGACCTATACGGTGCTTTCCCTGTTTTTGATCCCCTGCCTGAAATGGAATAAGCATTATTACGTGCAGACAAGCTGCTGCCACGCCCTGTATGAACTGGATCCGGAGATTGGAAAAGCAATTTCCCGTGGGGAGCCTGTGGAAATACGTCAGGAACATCTGACCAGAGTAAACAGGGGAGGCTATGGCAGCTTTTATGGTGCGTATAAACATTGTCAGTGCTGTGGCTTTGAGACGGCAGAGGATTTTGAATATTGTCCCAAATGTGGAACGAGATTTTAATGGTGATAAAAGATGAAAGAGCGGTTGGACAGAAAACAGTTTTTATTATATGCCCTGAAGCTGGCATTTCCGATCATGATACAGAACCTGATCAGTACGTTGGTGAATTCAGCGGATACGATCATGCTTGGTTATGTGAGCCAGACAGCCATGGCGGCCTCGTCTCTGGCAAATCAGTATACCTTTGTGCTGTTCTGCTTTTATTATGGACTTGGGATAGGGACAAGCGTGCTCTGCGCCCAATACTTTGGAAAAGGAGACAAGCAGACAGTTGAAAGGATCATTGGACTGGCTGCCAGAGTGGCGATCCTGATCTCACTTCTGTTTTTTGCGTTTTCTTTTTTTGCGCCGGAAGCGATCATGAAGATATTTTCTGACAGTCCACAGACCATAAAGGAAGGAGCAGCTTATCTGAAGGTACTCTCCTTTTCCTTTGTGTTCATGGGATTCTCACAGGTTTTTGTGAGTGCCCTGCGCAGTGTTGGGAAGATCGTTTTTCCTTCTGCACTGTATGTGGTTTCCCTGTTAGTCAATGTGATGATGAATGCAGCCTTTATTTTCGGACTGTTTGGATTGCCAAGACTGGGTGTTGTAGGAGTAGCGCTTGGCACGGTATCGGCAAGAGCAGTGGAAGTGATCCTGTGTTTTGCGTATTCTGCAGCAGGTAAGGATATTAAATTCCGGCTGAAGAATCTGTTCAGGCGGTCAGGTGTTCTTTTTAAGGATTTTCTGAAGATCAGTGCACCGTCTGTGGTGAATGATCTGATGTGGGGAATGGCAGCCACGACCTGTACGGCGATCCTTGGACATATCGGAGATGATATGGTAGCGGCCAATGCAGTAGCTGTCATGGTGGTCAATATGGGTGCCATTGTCTGCCGTGGCTTTTCTAATGCCACAACGATCATCGTCAGTCAGACGCTTGGTGAAAACAGGATGGAGGATACGAAGGTATATGCGAAAAGAATACTGTGGCTTACTGTGATCGTAAGTCTTCTGGGCTGCTGCGTGATCCTGGCGATCCGTCCGTTTATGGTACAGTTTTATCGTGATAAGCTGACAGAGACAGCGATATATTATCTGGGGATCATTATGATCATGACCACCTGGAGACTGGTAGGGGAAGGTATTAATACCTGTTTGATCTGCGGGTGCTTTCGTGGTGGTGGTGATGCGAAGTTCGGCATGGTAGTGGATACGGTGTTTATGTGGGGAGTATCAGTACCACTGATGGTGATCGCTGCGTATGTGCTGAAGCTGCCGCCGGTATGGGTTTATTTTGTGATGACGCTGGATGAGTTTGAAAAGATGCCGGTGGTATTTGCTCATTATTTTAAATTCAAATGGATGAAAAACATTACCAGGGATCAGAAGGAGCTGGAAGGATGACTCTGCAGGTGCGGAATATGGCATTGGCAGCGAGCCGGTAATCAGTGACAGTTCTGGCCTTGCGGATAGCCTTCAGGTACTTTTCAGCACCATCGAAGCTCTGACCGAAGAATGTCCAAAGATCTTTCATTTTGTATAATGTATTCATATCACCAGACATGATGGAAAGATATCCGTCCAGAATGGTATCGTGGAAGCTTTTCAGCGTGGAGGGATCCGTATTTTCCTGACGGAGAAGTGCAGGAAGAAGCGGATTTTTCAGAAGACCACGTCCGAGCATGATCGTTTTTATGCCGGGAAGTGTCTTAAGAGTCTTTTCCTGTGTGGCAGGAGAAATAATATCACCATTATAGCAAAGAGGGCAGGAAAGCATTTCTTCTGCTCTTTTGTATGCACTGAGGTGAGGCGTGCCG
>ERZ791837.1678-NODE-1678-length-13689-cov-3.829984_pt1 | contig 13689 bp, 9 predicted proteins | sample MGYA00510292_ERZ791837 | MGnify/ENA primary metagenome ERZ791837 (study PRJEB30046, sample SAMN00715259) | human gut metagenome | study: EMG produced TPA metagenomics assembly of the A metagenome-wide association study of gut microbiota in type 2...
CCGCCGTCACCACCACGCTCAATATCTGGGATGACACCTTCCGCAATACCGCTTCCCGGAAGATTGAAGCAACCATCTCCTGGGGTGCCCTTGAAGAAGGCACCCTGGCAGCTTCCTTCTCCAATTATTTTGAATACGACGGGGAAAACTACAATGCGGCCACTTCCACGGAAATCATCTGGAAGGAAGGGGAAGACGTCGCGCTGGACGAAGGGGATATGGATTTCAGGCTCCAATTCAATCCCGTTTACGGCTTCAGCACGGGCAATACCACGCCCCAGAACTCTACGGATTTCATCAGCGTCCTCCTGCATGAAATCGGACACAATGTCGGTTTCAACTCGTTAAACAACGCAGGAGCATACGGAGAATACTACACGATCTGGGATTCCCTGATCACGGATGCCCAGGGCAACCATCCGGGAGAGGCGGGCTTCAATTACCAGTCCGGAGTTTCCTACACCATCGGCTCCGGCGGCCTCACTGTCTACAATCCCTTTATTTTCAATCCCGGCTCCAGCATGTCCCATGTGGATGCTTTAAGCGACCCGGACGCGCTGATGCAATATTCCATCGGGACGGGCATCCAGAGGAGAAACCTCAGTGACCAGGAAAAAGCGCTCCTTGCGGAGATGGGCTGGGTGCTCAAGGATGACCCCACCTATTATGCGTCCGTGGACGGCGCTTCCATCACGGACCAGATTGACCTGGATTTCTTCACCTCCGTTCTCGTCAACCGGAACATGACCATTGATCCGGGTGACGGAGCCACCATTATCCTGCCTTCCCTGAGAGGGGACAAGGCGGAATACAACGTCACCATTACCGCGGGAAAATCCCTGACCGTCAACCTTTCCAACACGGCCATGGATTCCATCTGCGCGGGCGAGGTCATCGGCAATGACGCCAACTTCATCAAGACGGGAGGTAAAAACCTGATGCTGGCCGGCGGCTTTTCCACCACCGGCGCCCTGGACGTGCAGCAGGGGGGCCTGGTGCTTTCCGGCGCTTCCAACACCATCGGGGAACTGAAGATAAACGGTGGCGCTTTCGGCGTATCCCAGCTTGCCAGGGAGGAAGTCACGGCGGAGGTAGGAAAGCTGACGGGCACCAAAGGCTCCATCAACCTCCTGCATTCCACCCTTACCCTGACCGGAACGGACAACACCATTTACAGCGGCCTGCAACTGGTAGGCACCGGCACCGTCGCCCTGGCGGAAGGAAAGTCCCTCACCTTTGACGGCAGCAACACCATCGGAGACGCCATCTACATTGACGGGTCCCGGAACGGAACCGTGCACATCACCCGGGGCACGCTTTCCTTCGCCAGCCAGGCCCGGATGGAAATAGCCGCGCTGGCCCTGGATTCCGGAACCTCCACCCTGAATGCGGGAGCCACGCAGAATATCGTCATCCACTCCATCACGGGAGACGGCATTCTGGCGGCCCAGGGAGGGAAAATCACCCTGGATACGGCAAATCCCCTTACCTGGAACGGAGCCCTCCAAGGCACGGGCACGCTCAGCAAGAAAGGAGACGGCAACCTGACGCTGGGCGGCGCAGGCAACGCGGGATTCCATCTGGATTCCTCCAGCGGCGCCATCATCCTGACGGCAGCATCCTCCGCTTACGGCGCCATGACGCTGAACGGCGGCGGCATTTCCATCTTCCATGCCTCCTCCACCACGCGCCTTAACGGGCAGGAGGGCACCCTGACGCTGAATGACGCCGCGCTGTCCATAAGCGGCACGGCCAGCCTCCTGGCGGAAAAAGCCTCCATCACCGGAACCGGCGTCCTGCAACTGAATGCGGATTCCGTGCTCACCGTCCGCAACGGCAACAAGCTGGACACGGACATCAGCATCAGCGGCTCCGGCCTGCTGGCTGTACAGGGCGGAACCTTCACCCTGTCCGGAGACGCCAGGTTTGACGGAGCGGCAGTCGCCGTGGGTCCGGACTCCGCGGGCGCCGCGCTGGACCTGGGCTCCACGCGCAATTCCGTAGTAGGCGGCCTGCTGGGGAAAGGCTCCGTGGCCTTCAATAATGGGGTACTTGGCATCCATGCGGAGAAATCCTCCGTCTTCTCCGGCTCCTTCCAGGGGAACGGCACCATCAACAAGAGCGGGCAGGCGGGATGGACCTACACCGGAGCGGGGTCAAACACCCTGAACCTCAACATTACGGAAGGCGGAGTCTCCCTGGTCCGGGATTCCGCCAGCCCCATTCTGCTCAACTCCCTCACGGTAGGCTCCTCCGGCACGCTTACTCTTTCCATGGCATCCGCCGGGGCCGCCCATAACACCACGCTTCTTCTCAACGGAGCAAGCCAGTTCATGAACGGCTCCACCGTCACGCTCGTGATCAATCCCCTGCTGGCGCAAAACAATACGCCCTTCATTTCCACGGAAGACGGGGCCACGCTGACCGTCCAGGGAGACCGCAACGGAACCACCCTCAACATTGAATCCAATGTCGCCGCTCCGGAAAGAACACTTGAACTGGTGCTCTTTGAAGGGGATCTGGTGGGCGCCGATCTCAATATCAACGCTTACGGCGCATTGGGGACCTATTATTCCGACCTGCATGCGGAAGAACGGAACGGACGGATCGTGCTGACCGGCACGCGCAAGGCGGACAATGCCCTGCTTGCCACGGCTGACACCTCCAATTCCGCCGCCGGGGCCGTCCTGCTCTGGAACTGTGACAAGATTGAAGACGGAACGGAGCTGGGCTATCTGAACCGCGCCGTTTCCGACGCCTGGAATGACGGGGACTACTCCAGAGCCAACCGCCTGCTGAGCGCTTCCGCGGGTACGGCCATTCCCGGCATCCTGGCCGCCCAGAGGTCCGGCCTGCGGAGGGAGATGACCTTTCTCCGCAACCGTGCGGAAACCATGGGGCTTAATCCCAACAACCTCCCGGGGGACCTCCCCCAGGTGAACGGCTGGATTGAAGCCAACACGGGGAGGGATTCCCTGGACGGCTCCAACGAAGGCAACGGTTTCACGCTCAGTTCTTGGGGCGGCACAGCCGGCCTGGACGTCAACTGCACGGAGAATTTCACCCTGGGCGGCGCCTTTTCCGCCAACTACGGGGATTACTCCTCTGACGGGGCTGATTCCGCCTCCGGCAATCTGGATACCTATTACGTGAGCCTCTTCGGCCACTACCGCCACAAAAAATGGGGGCACTCCCTCATTCTTTCCGGCGGATGGTCGGATGCGGACATCACCCGCAGCGTACGCCATGACCTGGGGAGCTACCAGACCAGCTTCAGCACCACGGGCATGAGCTTCGGGGCCATGTACGAACTCACCTATGACCTGGCTCTCAACAAGCGCCGGACGGCCATTCTCCAGCCGGTCGCCAACGTCAGCATCATGCGTTCCTCCGTGGACGGCTTCAATGAAGCCGGGGCGGGCGGCGCGGGGCTCCGTGTGGATGACATGGACATCACCACCGGAAGCGTTGCCGCCGGTATGCGCCTGAAAGGCGTTCTGGGCACCAGCCTGACCGGGCGCGACATCATGGGTGAATTCCGCGTCCTCGTCTCCCAGGACTTTGGAGATGACAAGGCCCAGGCCAATGTGGCCTACCTTGCCAATCCTGGCCTCATCCAGACCATCAGGGGAGCCAGGCTCGGCCGCACCGGCGTTCAGCTGGGCGCAGGCCTCAACATCTCCTGCGCCGATTACGGCGCGGTTTATGTGGACGGCAACGCCGACCTCCGCTCCGGAGACACCTCCATTGGCGCTGCCCTCGGCTACCGTTATAATTTCTGATCCGGCCCAAGCCGCACTTAACAAGCGCCATGCCTGCACTTCCGGGCATGGCGCTTTTTCATGTCCCGTTTCCCCCTTCAAGAGCACATGCGTCTTCAACTTCCGCAAACGTTTTCCCGCGGGCTTTCATTCCCCCTGCATGTATTTGATATTTCTCAGGCTTGCTTGCTATTTTATTTGAATTTAATAGAAATATATTCCATATTTATTGAAAATAAATCCTTATCAAATTCATGACGGGAGATTCAATATTCAAGGAACAGTGGACCCTCCTCCGGAAGGAAACGGAAATGGACTCCGCTGCCCTCCAGGAAAAGCTGGAACACTTCATTTTCCGGCAGTATGGCCTGATGGCCCTGATGCATTACATCAAAGCCCTGTCCATCCTGGAACTCAGCCATCGCTTCTACCTGCGGTTCCGCGGGAGAAGCCGCTCCCTGGCGGAATCCATTCTTTACTGGACCGTCCTTGCGGAAACGAATATCCACATGACGCTCCAGGGGGTGAAGGATGAGCCGCCTTTCATCAAGCCGCACGCGGGAACTGAAACGGCTTCCCAGCTTGATATGCTAAAAGACTGCTATCTCCTTTATCTGAAAGACAGGCAGCACACCTGCTGGCCTCCGGACTCCCGCAGGAGCCGCCTCATCCGGGATAAATGGAATGGGCCGGAGCTGGAGGAGGACTACTTCCCGGGGTTGTGCCGGAACAACACGGACCGCCATTACGCCAACATCATGTACATCCTGCTGGGAGAAACCCTGCACTCTCTGGTTTCCCTCCGGCAAATCAGGAACCACGGCAAAAACATGCTGACGCTCAGCCGGGAACAATATTCACAGACCCCAATTGACGCCCCAAGGCCTCCAGCGGCCTCTCGTCACAGGGAATGCGCTCCGGACGGCAAGCCGTAAACCTACAGAATCAGCATGCAGTCCCCGTAGGAAAAGAATCTGTAACGTTCCCGGATGGCTTCCAGGTAAGCCTTCATGACCAGCTCCTTCCCGGCAAAGGCGCTAACCAGCATCAGCAGCGTGCTCTGCGGCAGGTGGAAATTCGTGATCAGGGCATCCACCACCTTGTACTTGTAGGGGGGATAAATAAAAATGTTCGTTGCCCCGGCACACTCCTTCAAGGGCAAACCCTCCGCGGTAGCCACGTGTTCCAGCACGCGCACGCTGGTAGTGCCCACGGCAAACACCCTCCCGGCTTCATTGATCGCCCGGGCAGTAGCTTCAGGCAGGAAAAAATGCTCCGTGTGCATCTGGTGGTCTTCAATCCTGTCCGCCTTGACTGGGCGGAACGTCCCCACGCCCACGTGAAGCGTCAGAAAATCATGGGGAACGGACGCCAGCAGTTCCGGCGTAAAATGCAGCCCTGCCGTGGGAGCGGCAATGGCCCCCTCATGCCTGGCGTAAACGGTCTGGTAGCGCTCCTTGTCGGACGGGTCGCTTTCGCGGTTCATGTAATGGGGAAGCGCCAGGCGGCCATACTTCTCCTCATCCACCTCCCGGTCAAAGCGGATGAGGCGGTAGCCTTCCTCATCAATGCCTTCCACGGTGCCCACAGCTTCTCCCACGGCGACCGTGCGCCCCGGCTTCATCTTGCGCCCCGGACGCACCATGCATTTCCACAGCAGGGGGTTAAGCACCTCCGCACGCACTATTTCAATAGACCCGTCATTGGAAAAATACCGCGCCGGAACCACCCGGGTATCATTCAGGATAAAATGATCCCCTTCCCGCACATACTCCGGCAAATCACTGAAATGCCTGTGCTCAATCAGGCCCGTGTCCCGGTGGATGACCATCATCCGGGAAGCGGCGCGGTCCGGAAGGGGCCGGTCCGCAATTAATTCCTCCGGCAGCGGATAATCAAAATCAATGGTGCGCACGGCCAAGTGCATTGCCACGAATCCGCTGAAAGGTCAATACCTTTAAACCATAGGTAACACAATTATATCTTTGCCTGTACCGGATAATATGGTATGGAAGGAAACATGAACAACTTGCTGTCAGCAACCATTTCCAACACCACTGCCTGGGGGACTATCCTGGTAGTCGTCCTCGTCATCTTTCTGGTCATCTTCTTCGCCATCATCGCTAAATTCTTCAAGACATGGCTGCGCGCGCGGCTGGCAAAAGCCCCCGTCTCCATGAGCAACATGCTGGGGATGTGGCTCCGGAAAGTGCCCTACCCCCTGGTGGTGGACACCCGCATTACGGCAGCCAAGGCCGGACTGGACATCAGCACGGATGAACTGGAAGCCCACTTCCTGGCCGGCGGTGACATCGTGGACTGCGTGCTGGCCCTGATTGCCGCGGAAAAAGCCGGAATCCCGCTGAGTTATGACCGCGCCTGCGCCATTGACCTGGCCGTGAAAGGCACGTCCAAAACCGTGCTGGAGGCCGTGAGAACCTCCATCAATCCCCGTGTCATCGACTGCCCGAACCCCAGCTCCGGCCAGACGCGCCTGACGGCTGTGGCCCGTGACGGCATTGCCGTGGCGGTACGCGCCCGCGTAACGGTGCGCACCAACCTTGACCTCTTCGTGGGGGGCGCCACGGAAGAAACGGTGGTCGCCCGCGTAGGGGAAGGCATCGTTTCCGCGGTAGGTTCAGCCCCCTCCTACAAGGACGTTCTGGAAAAGCCGGAAGTGATTTCCCGCACCGTGAGCGACAAGGGCGTGGACGCCGCCACTGCGTTTGAAGTGCTCTCCATTGACATTGCAGACGTGGATGTAGCGGGCAACGTGGGCGCACGCCTCCAGGCAGAGCAGGCGGAAGCGGACAAGCAGATTGCCCAGGCCAAGGCGGAAGTGCGCCGCGCCGCCGCCGTGGCCACGGAACAGGAAATGGCCGCCAAGACGCAGGAGATGCGCGCCAAGGTGGTGGAAGCGGAAGCTCAAATCCCCATGGCCATGGCGGAAGCCTTCCGCAACGGCAACCTGGGCGTGCTGGACTATGCCCGTTACCAGAATGTAGTGGCTGACACCCGGATGAGGGACTCCATCGCCAAGCCGGATACCTCCCCCTCCTCCATTAAATAAACTTTCCGGCCTCCGTAGAGACCGGGTACTCTCCACGGAGGCCTCTCCCCCCTTATGGATTTACTGGCATACATGCTTGCCTCCGGCGGCGATGACGACCACCTGAAAGTCTGGTTCTGGCTGATCGTGGGGGCCATTTACCTTATCAAGGTGGTGGTAAATTTCCTGAAACCAAAAGAGGAGGAAAAGGAAAAGCCCGTCCTGGACACGGAGGACCATCATGAAAAACGCGTGAAGGAGGTTATTGCGGAAATGCGCCGGACTACTCCACAGCCGCAGCCCCCGGCGCGGCACCAGGCGCCGCAGCGCGCCCCGCGCCCTTCCGCCCCGCCTGTTGAGCTTCCTACCCCCGCCGTAACCCGCAAGCCGCGCCCTGCACCGGAACCTGTGCCTGAGCAGACCCGGCCGACAGCCCAGCAAGCAGCCCAGAACGTTCTGGAGCAATACGTGAAAGCCACGGAAGAGGCACAGCGGTCCATGCGTGCCCTGTCTGATGCGGAACAGGCAGCCCTGCACCGTTTACAGGAAAGGGAAATGAAGGAAAGCCGCCCTGAACCGCTCCCGGCGGTTGCCCCGGCCGACCCTCTCTCCCTGAAAAACTCCCTGCGCCGCTCCCAATCCCTGAAAACGGCCATCCTTTATCAGGAAATCCTGGGCAAGCCCCGCGCCCTCCGGGGCGTCTCCTTCAGCGGGGAATAGGCAGGAACGTTCCCTTCACGGCTGAGCCCGCCGCTCCCCCACGTTCCCCGCTGGCCGCACTGCCAGGGGACAAGGGGTGACTCCTTCATCTTTCGGATTCACCCGCCCTGCGGGTTCATGCTGGACATTCCAGCCAGCCGGAAAACCGGTTTCCGCCCTGAAAAAACCGCCTCCCCCACTATTCCCCCCGCACCCTTTTCTCCATTCTCCCTTGCCTGGAAAAGAAAGCGGGGGTACCCTTCTCCCGCAATGACAGATACACCTTTGCAGATAGCCGGGCGCCAATTCACCTCCCGCCTGATGATGGGAACGGGAAAGTTTTCTTCCAATGAGAGCATGAAAGATGCTCTGGAAGCTTCCGGCTCCCAAATTGTTACGGTGGCTCTGCGCCGGGCGGACCTGACGGGCTCCCATGATCCTGCCGCCAATATCCTGGACTTTATTGATCCGGAAAAATACCTCCTTCTCCCGAACACCAGCGGAGCGACCACGGCGGAAGAAGCCGTGCGCCTGGCGCGCCTGGCCGTAGCGGCCGGCCTTCCCAACTGGATCAAGCTGGAAATCCACCCGGATGCCCAGTACCTGATGCCGGACCCCATAGAAACGCTCAAGGCGGCGGAAATCCTGGTCAGGGAAGGCTTCACGGTGCTTCCCTACATCAACGCGGACCCCGTGCTCGCCAAGCGCCTTCAGGAAGCCGGAGCGGCAGCCGTCATGCCTCTGGGCGCGCCGATCGGCACCAACAAGGGCGTTCTTACCAAGGAACTGATCAGCATCATCATTGAACAAGCCGTCGTCCCCGTCGTGGTGGATGCCGGGCTGGGAGCGCCCAGCCACGCGGCGGAAGCCCTGGAAATGGGAGCGGACGCCGTGCTGGTCAATACGGCCATTGCCGCCGCCGGAGACCCTTCCAGCATGGCAAAAGCCTTTGCCCTGGCCTGCCGCGCAGGCCGCATGGCCTATCTGTCCGGCCTCCCCGCCGTTTCCGCCAAGGCCGCTGCCACCAGTCCCCTCACTTCCTTCCTGCATTAAAGGCGGGAGCGGGGGCCTATTCTTTACCGCTACGGCTCAGGGAGCCTTGGACGACGCCGTCTTTGCCATCTTCCTGCGAATCAGGAACTCCAGAACGAAGCAGGCGGCCACAAACAGGACAATCAGCGGAATCAGGTAAGGCTGGCTGAAGAACATCTGGTAGAAAAAGGCGCCCAGAATAAACAGCATCAGCAGGAATCCCAGGATAATCAGCAGGATGTTCCCCTTCGTCTCCTTCCGGAGCCGCCAGTGGGCTACGAACACAGCCAGATAGCTGATCAGGAAACATGCCCCCGCCAGATTGGCGATGGCTACCAGGTTAAAGGCATTCGTCATCACCAGAATGCCCAGCAGCAGGTAAAAAAAGCCCTCTGTGCCGTTTCCCCAGAAGGGGCGTTTGAAAATGGCTCCCAACTGTCCGTTGTGGGCCAGGGCCCTGGAAATGTCCAGCATGCTGAACATGGTGGCATTAATGGCTGACGCCGTGGCAATCAATGCCGCTACGGAGACGGCCATGAACCCCCACACGCCCAGCACGGGATAGGCGGCCTGCGCTACGGCGGTCTCCGTATGGCTTTCCAGGGAAGTGGCGGGAACATTGGACAGCACCACGTAGGAAAGCACCAGATACAGCACCAGCACGATGCCTATCGCCAGAAAAATGGCCTTGGGCAATGTTTTGGCCGGATTCTTCAGATTGCCCGCCGTATTGGCCATCATGCCGTAACCGGCAAAAGCGAAGAACGTCAGCCCTACACTCCCCAGCAGGCCGTCCAGCCCCTTTACTGGAATGGGGTCCGCGCCCACCGGCACGGTAGAACCGAAGCTGGCAAGCATCAGCACCGTCAGAATCAGCAGCTTGAACGCCACCATCACCACCTCGGACTTCCCGACGGCCTTGGCCCCGCCCATGTTCAGCGCCCCCAGCAGAAGAATGGCCACGCTGGCAAACAGGGCGGTGGAATACATGCTGACCATTCCGTCCGGCAAAAACAGGCGGGACGCGTACGCGCCAAAGGACTTGGCTACCAGGGCCACAGTGATGACCAGCGTTCCCAAATAAATCAATGTGAGCGCGCCGGACAGGGTCTTGTGGGAAAAAGCCTGGTTGAAATAATCCATGATTCCTCCGGAACCGGGATAACGGGAGCCCAGCTTGGCGTACGTATAACCGGAAAGCAGGGCGGCGGCGCCCCCCAGCAGGAAGGACCAGTACACGTTTTTACCCGCCATCAGGGTCGCCTGACCCATGAGGGCGAAAATTCCCGCTCCCACCATGGAACCTATTCCCAATGCAATCACGCTCCACAGGGATAAATATTCTTTTGGAGCCTTTCCGTGCATAAGGGAATTAGAAAGCTCCGGGCCCCGGAACGTTGACCTTTCCCCGCGGCATGACACGTCTGCCGGTTCCGGACGGACAACGTCATCATGACTATTCCGGCACGGCTTTCCCCTTGAACCGCCCTCAGGGGGCATGTAGGGTACGGCTGATGATCAAAACCGCCATTTTTGACTTTGACGGAACCCTTGCGGATACTCTGCCCCTGTGCCGGGAAGCCTTCCGCCGGGCTGTGCAGAATCTGAACGGCAGGACGGCGACGGATGAAGAAATAGAAAGCCAGTTCGGGCCGGACGACCTGGGCGTCATTCAAAGGCTGCTTCCCGGAAAGCCGGAGCTCCACGAACGCGGCAGGGAGCTTTTCATCCGCTATTACCGTGAACTCCACCCGGAACTGGCACCCTCCCCTTTCCCCGGCGCCCATGAGTTGCTGCACGCTCTCCGCAACCGTGGCATCCGGCTGGCCATGGTCACCGGCAAGCGCCTGGAAAGCGCAGACATTTCTCTCCGGTTCTTCCACCTGGACGGGTTCTTTCCCATTCTGGAAACAGGCTCCCCGGAAGGCGGCGTAAAGCCGGACCGCATTAAACGGGCGCTGAACCGCCTGAATTCTTCTGCTGAAGAAGCCGTCTACATTGGGGACTCCCCCACGGATGTGGACGCTTGCCGCGCCGTCCCCATCCGCATTCTTGCCGCAGGCTGGGCCGCGGAAGCGGACGTGGAGGGGCTGAAAGAACGGAAGCCGGACTACCTGCTGACCCGCTTTGAAGATATGGACCGCTTTTTCCGGGAGCATGCATCCGGGGGACCGGGTGAGCCGATGCCGCCCCACGGTGGAAATGAAGGCCTTTAATATTGCAATCCCGCAGGAAATCAGACACCATTGCTCACCCCGTTAAAACCAATCCTTCAATGACTTCCCAGAAAGAATCCGGAAAAGAGGGCCTGAAAATCCTGCTCATGCTCGCCAGCGCCATCGTCATCACGGCCGGACTGCAGGCGGGAAAGCCGGTGCTGCTCCCCATCGTTCTGTCCGGCTTTCTGGCTATTGTCAGCTATCCGCTAACCTCCTTCTTCAAAGGGCGCCTGCGCTTTCCGCACTGGCTGGCAGTGACCTTCACGGTCATCATGGACTTTGGGATTCTGGCGGGGCTGGGTTATCTGGCCCAGTACCTGGGGCAGGACCTCGCCAACACCGTCACGAACAAATACCAGCCCATGCTGGTGGAAAAAATTCATGAACTCCGCGCTTTCCTGATTGAACATGACTGGAACAACCTGGCGGACCAGGTGCTTCAGGAACTGCCGGACCTGCTCAACGGCCAGCGCATCGTGGCATTTTCCACAGGGGTCATGGGGCAGCTCGCCTCCATGCTGACCTTCACCACCCTCATCCTGATCCTGATGACCTTCTTCCTGGGGGAGGCGCCCCGTTTCCGGATGAACATCAACAAGCTGGGGAACAACAGCGACACAGGCATCCGCAAATTCTCCAAAGCCCTGGCCGGAGTCCAGAAATACCTGATCATCAAAACCTTCATCAGCGCGGCTACAGGCCTGCTCGCCTTCCTGCTCTGCTATTACATGAAGGTGGACTTTCCTCTGCTGTGGGGCATCGTGGCCTTTGCGCTCAACTTCATCCCCACCTTCGGCTCCATCATCGCGGCCATTCCGCCCACCCTGCTCGCCATGCTGCTGATCAGCCCCACGGCCGGCATCATCGTGGCCGGCGGGTATCTGGTAATCAATACGGCCCTGGGGAGCTGCCTGGAACCCATGCTGCTGGGGCGCCAGTTCGGCATCGTCACCAGCATGGTGCTGCTCTCCGTCATCTTCTGGGGCTGGGTATGGGGCCCCATCGGCATGCTTCTGGCCGTACCCATTACCATGCTGATCAAGCTGGGGCTGGAAAGCTCCAAGGACCTCGCCTGGATCGCCCAGCTCATCGACAACCCTCCCACGCCCAGATTCCCCCTCCCCCCCCTCCACTCTGGGAAAACCAACGAAAGCACAACCAAGGAATAATCCATGCATTCATTCGCATACAAAAACGGCACGCTCTACTGTGAAAACGTCAACCTCCAGGAACTGGCGGACAAGGAAGGGACGCCACTGTACGTTTACAGCAAGCAGACCATCCTGAACCATTTCCACCGCCTCCGGGAAGCCCTGGCGCCCCTTAACGCGGAAGTGGCCTACGCCGTCAAGGCCAGCTCCAACATCGCCATCCTGAACCTCATGGCCCGCAACGGCGCGGGGTTCGACATCGTTTCCGGCGGCGAGCTCTTCCGCGTTCTCAAGGCAGGGGGCGATCCTGCCAAATGCACTTATGCCGGGGTGGGAAAAACGGAGCAGGAAATCCGCTACGCCCTGGAACAGGGAATTTACTGCTTCAACGTGGAATCGGAGGCGGAACTGCGCGCCATTGACGCCATTGCCGCGTCCATGGGAGTGAAAGCCCCGGTAGCCGTGCGCGTCAATCCCAACGTGGAGGCGGGAACGCACAAATACATCACCACCGGCAAGGCTGAAAACAAATTCGGCGTGGACTTTGAACTCATTGAACCTCTTTACGAGATGGCGGCCCGTGAGCTCCCGCACCTCCAGCTGAAAGGCCTGCAAATGCACATCGGCTCCCAGCTCACCCAGGCGAAACCCTTCATGGAAGCCGTCAGGAAAGTGGCTCCGCTGGCCGCCGCGCTAAAAGAAAAACACGGCATTGAATTCTTCTCCATCGGCGGCGGCATCGGCATCGTTTACCAGGACACGCTGGATTCCGGCGTGCAGGAATGGTGGAACGAAGACTGCGCCCAGCTCACGCTGAGCACCTACGCCCAGGCCGTCGTGCCCACCCTGCAGCCTCTGGGGCTGCACATCATTGTGGAACCGGGGCGCCTCATCGTGGGGAATGCCGGCGCGCTCATTACCCGCTGCCTGTATGAAAAAACGGGAAAGGCCAAGACCTTTAAAATTGTGGATGCGGGCATGAACGACCTCATCCGCCCGGCCCTGTACCAGGGCTACCATGAAATCATCCCGGTAAAGGAACACCTCTCCGAATCCTGCATCACCACGGACGTCGTGGGCCCCATCTGTGAATCCGGTGACTTCCTGGCCCAGAACAGGGACATGACGGACGTGCGCCAGGGAGAGCTCCTGGCCGTGCTGTCCGCCGGCGCCTATGGTTTTTCCATGTCCTCCAACTACAATTCCCGCCCCATGGCGGAAGAAGTGCTGGTGGACGGAAACCAGTGGAACATCATCCGCAGCCGCCAGACCTGGGAAGACCTAATCCGGGGAGAATCCATTCCGGAATAATCTCCCTTATCAATTCCTGTTCTCCATCAGGGGATGTCCCTCCCGGGTAAAACCGGGAATGGGCATCCCCTTTCCCGTTCTTTCCGCATCCGAAAGGCAAATCCCGTAAAGCCGCCTTGCAAATGCCAGCGGAATATATTATTCACGGTAAAACTTTTTCCGTTATGTTTTCCAAAATCCCCTTTCTGGCCGCCGGCCTCCTGTCCGCGTCCGCCGCCTTCTCCCTGCCCTCCAAACCCGTACAGGGCGACCCGGCCATCATTCCCCTTCCATCCGCGCTGGATGTGGAAAAAAACAAACCGGGATTTCTGGTCAACAACACGCTGCCCGTTTCCAAAGCGGGAGACAAGAGCTGCATTGCCTCCTTCGTGACGGGGTTCTCCAACAACACTCATCAAATCAAGGTCAGCCCGGCCCCCTCCGCAACCAATGCCGTGCAGATTCTTCTGAAAAAAGACGCTTCCCTG
>ERZ791837.1679-NODE-1679-length-13683-cov-3.333064_pt1 | contig 13683 bp, 12 predicted proteins | sample MGYA00510292_ERZ791837 | MGnify/ENA primary metagenome ERZ791837 (study PRJEB30046, sample SAMN00715259) | human gut metagenome | study: EMG produced TPA metagenomics assembly of the A metagenome-wide association study of gut microbiota in type 2...
GCTGCCGACGGCGTGGGGCTGCTGGGAGACGGAGCCGCTGCTGCTTCTGGCGGGGACGCACCTGCTGCTGGGGCGGTTATGAGATAGACTTTCTCCGCGCGGTGTGGTACAATAGCCGCGTCAAGGTGCTGTACGGCTTTCCGCAGCGCCTGGAGATCACGGTGGACGCGCCGTCCCTGACGGAGGCGGAGACGGAGGAGCCGCTGGCGCTGACGGCATCGCTGCTGCGGGAGGAGGATTTCGCGGCGGACTTCAGCCGGCTCTACAGCCGCCGCTACGGCAGGCAGGGCGATTACCATGCGTCGGAGGTGCAGGCCGCGCCCGTGGGCCCGGACAGCGCGTCGGTGCAGCTCCGCACGGACGATACGGAGCTGCGGCACAGCTATTACAGCGGGTATCCCTTTGAGACATGGACGGGGCCGTCCTTATTCTGAAAAAGCCTGCCGCGGCGCTGTGAAACCAAACGGCACTGCGGGCCGTCTATATAGGCGAGGGGCACCTGCGCCCAACGGCGGGCGCCAGCCCCCGGCTTCTGAGAAAGGAACGGACTATGAAGAAAATGACAAAGCTTGCCGCCCTGCTGGCGGCGATCCTGCTGCTGACAGCCGCCATGACGGCCTGCGGCGGCCAGAGCACAGAGCCTGACACGCCCGATGACGGCCAGACCGGCACAACGGCGGCCCGCATCGCGCCCATACCCTCCGGCTTTGACCCGGCGGCGCCGGAGGACTGCGATGTCAGCGTGTCCTTCGACAACGGCGACATCAAGCTGAACGACGAGGGCGTGCTCGTCCTGCACATGACCGTGTGGGAGTACGAGCTGTTTGACGCGGCGGAGGTCTCCGCCATGAAGCCCGGCGATACGCTGGTGGTGCGGGGACAGGAGATCGCCGTGACCGCTGTGGAGAGCGCGGACGGCGTCGTACATGTCAACGGCGGTCTGGAAAAGGGCGGCGTGGATCTGGCGGCGGCAGAGAGCGGCGGCGTGTTCTATGAGAGCAATTCCGCCGTGACCGAGTTCCCCTATAACTATGTGGAGACGGCGCAGCTGACGCTGCCGGTGGACGGGGACAGCTTCGTTTACACCGACACCTCCGACCTGGAGAAGGGGGAGCAGACCTATCTGGCCGGCGACCTGCTGACCATGCAGGACACGGTGGACTTCTCCTGCACCGCCATGAACGGCACCGCCCACATCGCGGGCGGCAAGGTGACGGCCATCACCCGCGTGTACATTCCCTAAGCCGCACAGCGGCAGTCCTCGTGAGCGGCCCCGCGGCCGGAACGGATCATTCCCCGCCTGTCAGGCAGTATGCCCTTACTGCCCGGCAGGCGGGGGCTTTTTGTGCCCGGAGATTTTCCTTTTTCGGGCATTTGCGGTTTTTTTTACAGCGCCGCTTTGGCGTATGGAATTGAACGGTTTGCTTGACACTTTTCGCGAAAAGTGATATCTTATATGCGGGATTTTAGGTACTGCCGCCTATGGCGCGGCAGGCATGTCACGAAGGGCGCGCTGTCCCCGTGGCGGCAGCACCCGCAGGGCTGCTTTTTTGCCGGCAGGCACACCGCCGCCGGAGAGCGGAACGGCCTTGTCCGGGTGATCAGAACTGCGGCAGCAGGGAAAAGGGGGACAACGCCATGACAACGAATACACCGGAGATACGCCTGTTTGTCTCCTGCCACAAGGCGTTCTCCGTGCCCCGGAATACGCTGCTGCACCCCCTCCATGTGGGTGCGGCTCTTTCTGCTGACTTTTTTCAGGAATTTCTGCGGGATGACAGCGGGGAAAATATCTCCGCGCTGAACCGCCGCTACTGCGAGCTGACGGGGCAGTACTGGGTGTGGAAAAATGTGGAGGCAGACTACTGCGGCTTCTTTCACTACCGCCGGTATCTGTATCCGGATACGGCCGCCCGGCGGCCCTACATCATCCGCACCGCGCCCACGGAGAAGGAGCTGGAGCGCCTTGGCTTTCAGGACTTTCCACAGCTGATCGGACAGTACGACCTGATCGCGCCCATGGGCGAGGATATGCATGTTTCCGTGCGGGAGCACTACGCCTCCGCACCGTTTCACCATGTAAAGGATCTGGCGCTGACGGAGCAGATCATCCGGGAGCTGTACCCTGCCTATGTACCGGCTATGGAGCGGTATCTCAGCGGCTCCGTGTGCTATTTCGGCAATATTTTCATCATGTCCCGGTCGGTGTTCGATGACTACTGCCGCTGGCTCTTCGCTGTGCTGGCGGAGTTCGACCGCCGCGCCGATGTCACCGGCTACGGCCCGCAGGAGCTGCGGGTGGACGGCTATCTGGCCGAGCGGCTGTTCGGTATATATTACACCCACCGCAGGGACGAGCTGCGGACGCTGGAGCTGCCCCGGGTACACTTCGACTGCTTCGGCGGCACGGCGGCGGAGCGCCGCAGGACGAGGCTTTTGTACCACCTGCTGCCGCCTGGCAGCAAGCGCCGCGCATGGGTAAAGCGCGCGGGAAGGCGGGGCGCATGATGGAGAGGGAAATCGCGGTCAGCGTTATCATGCTGGCCTATAATCAGGAGGCATACATCGCACAGGCTATCGAGAGCGTCCTCACCCAGCAGACGGGCTTCCGGTATGAGCTGCTGATCGGAGACGATGCGTCGCCGGACGGCACGGGGGAGATCGCGGAGGACTACGCCCGCCGCTATCCGGATCGGATACGGGTGTTCCGACGGCCGGAGAACCTGGGGGCCTCCCGCAACGCCTACGAGCTGCTGTGTCAGGCACAGGGGAGATATCTGGCCTTCTGCGAGGGCGACGACTATTGGACGGCGCCGGACAAGCTGGCGGTGCAGTACGCTTTTCTGGAGGAACACCCCGACCTCATCGGCTGCACCCACCGCTGCGTGGTGGTGGATGAGCACGGCGACCCGCTGCCCAAGCAGCGGATCTCATGGGTGCGGGAGAAGCCGCGCTTCACGCTTCGGGATTTTCAGGGCATCTACCTGCCCGGGCAAACGGCCACCATTATGAAGCGCAACATTTTTCTGGATAAGAACGGCGATCTGTCATTTTTATATGAGGCGAACCGGAACGTTTCAGACCGGACGGCCACGCTGCTGTATCTGACAAAAGGGGACTTCGGCCTGATACCCCGTGTGATGAGCGCCTACCGCCGTGTGCGGAGGGGCCCGCAGAGCCAGACAGACCATCTGTATACCCACAATCCCGATGTGGCGCGGATGGAGCTGGCCTACACGGAGCGTCTGGAGGAGACGGCGGCGCGGCTCCCCCCGGAGCGGGGCCTGTTCAAGCCGTATTACCAGCGGTTGTATGCCGCCGCTGTGTACCGATACCTCCGAAGCCCTTCCAAGGGGGGAAGGGAGACGGTGGCGTTGATCGGGCGGCATCTGGGGGGCGGGGGCGTCCACCCGGCGGCATTTGTGGCCGGTGTGGCCCGGCGAATCGCCGACGCGCTGTAAAGAGAAAAAATCACAGGGGAGAAGAGAAAAACAATGAGAGTCCTTCATGTCCTTTCAAGGGATGAAAGTCTGGCGCCATTATCGGCGCTGTACCAGCAGTACGACATGCAGAACGAGCACAGCTTTCTGACCACGGTTCCCATGACCACGGTGCTGAAAAAGTGGCCTGCAATGCTGGGGATCCGAGGGCTGCAGACCATTCCGCCGTTCAAGCGCTTTGCCAACATCCGGAGTGACCGGTATGTGAAAAGGGAGGCCGCAAAGGCGGATCATGTGGTGTGGCACTCCTTCAGCGGCGGCGACGGCGCCATCCTGAAGCTGTTGTCCAAGGATCCGGCGCTGCTGGCCAAGTCCACATGGGTGGTCAGCAACGATGAGATCGACAATCTGAAAAGCGAGAAGAAGATGCTGCGGGGCATGGACAGCGACCGGCTCCACAACTATGTATACAACCATGTGGGCGGCATCATCGTGCCGTTCCCCAGGGATCAGGAGCACCTGCGGCTCCACGGCATCCACCACACCCGCGTGACCGCCATCCCGCAGGCTATCCCGCCGGAGCGGCTGGCGCTGCTGCGCCGCTCCATGGACGAGCCGCGCCGTCCGGACGTGGACGCGCCCAACGGCAGACTGCTGGTGCAGGTGGGGCTGAACATGCTGGTGCCCAACCGCCATCTGGATATCCTGTCGGTGGTGCAGACTATGGAGAACAAAGGAAATATAGTGCTGTTCATGCCGGATCACTACGGCATGGACGGCATGAGCATGTCCGGCGGCAGTAAGACTTACCGCAGCCGTGTGGCCAAGAAGGCCGCCGCTGCCGGCATCCGCGCCGTTACCATGAGCCGGAGAGTGTCCTACGAGGCATTCTGCCGGTACATCGACGCGCTGGACGCGGTGCTGCTGGGCAACGAGAAAAGCTGCCATCCGGAGTTTTTCCTGCATCTGCTGGCGCGGAAAAAGCGCATTTTTATGCCGGCGGATTCACTGGTGCGGGTGCAGCTGAACCAGTGCGGCGCGGGCATCCACGCGCTGGAGGAGCTGGCGGGGCAGGACGCGGCGCATATACGGGACTTTTCACCGGCATGCCTGCCGGAAGAGCTGGCGGAGATCTATCAGGGCGGCTCCATCGCCGCCAAGTGGATCAAGTGGCTGGAGGAAACGGAGGAAGCGGCACATGAATGAAGGACACATCAAATTCCTGCATGTCGTGGGGCCGGACACCAAGAACTCCTTTGGTATCATGCAGCAGATCCACGCCACGCAGGATATGCGGGAGCACCGCTTCCTTATCACGGCCTATGAGTCCTGCAAGCAGCGCTTTCCCAAGCTGGAGCAGTTCCCCGACAACCTGTATATCCCGGAGCACTGCGGGTTCCCCAAGCGGCTCCGGCGCATTGCCTTTTTTCTGCGGCACCTGCGGGATGCCGACGTCATCGTCTGGCACAGCCTGTTCTTCACCACGCGGAAGTATATCTGGTTTCTGTTCGCTTTTCCGTCCCTGATGGAAAAATCCGTGTGGGTCGAGTGGAACGCCGACCTGTACGTGTGGGAGTATCCAGAGACCTCGCTGCGCAACCGCATCAAGAATTATATGAACCGCAAGATACGCCAACGGTTCCGCTATATGGGCGGCACATTCCCGGTGGACATCGCGGAGTATAAGCGGCAGTTCGGGGAGAAGGCACGCTGCTTCTATACGCCCATGCCCAACCCCTACAAGGGCGCGTCCCAGCTGATCGAGACGATCCGGGCGGTGAAGCCGCCGGAGGGCGCGAAGTACACGCCTATGGTGCAGATCGCCCACAACGCCTTTACCTTCAATAACCATGTCTACCTGATGAACCTGCTGAAGCGCTACACTCAGGAGGATGTGCGGTTTTTCCTGCCCATCAGCTACGGCATGTACGGTATCAACGGCCAGTACGGCAGTAAGCTGTACAGTAAGACCGTCAAGAGATGTGCCAGGCAGATACTGGGCGACAAGGCTGTTATTCTGGAGAAGAATATCCCCTTCGAGCAGTATCTGAAGGTGCTGTGGACCGTGGATGTGGCGGTGTTCGATTTTGACCGCCCCTGCGGGCTTGGCACGCTGCGTATCCTGCTGCTGATGGGGAAGAAGATATACCTCCCATCCGGCAGCCCATACTACGAGTTCCTGCGGTCGCAGGGCCTGCCGGTCTGCGACACCCGGAGGATACCGGAGATGACATTTGAGGAGTTCATGGCACCGGTGGAGTACACCAACTACGACTGGCTGTACAGCTATCTGAATAACGGCGACGTGATGGACAACTGGGACCACATGTTCCGTGAGATCGAAAAAGAGATGGGCCTCCCGGCCGGAAAGAAGGTTGAAATGAAGAAAGTCATGATCCTCGGCGCCACACAGACGCAGGTGCCGCTGGTGCAGGCTGCCAGGAATCTGGGCTGCCATACCATAGTCGCCAGCATCCCCGGCGACTATCCGGCATTTGCTTACGCCGATGAGGTCTGCCATGTGGACATTACCGACAGTGCCGCCGTGCTGCAAAAGGCGCAGGAATTGAAGATCGATGGTATTACCTCCTGCTGCATGGACATGGGCGTGCGCTCCATCGGCTACGTCTGCGACCGTATGGGCCTGCAGGGCCTGACGGAGCGCGCGGCGCTGCTGTCCAACCAGAAGCTGCTGATGAAGGACGCCCTCATCGCCGGCGGCGTCAAGACCCCGGCCTACTGCAAGACCGCCACGGAGGATGACCTGCGCCGCGCATGGGATACGCTGGCGCATCCGGTGATCCTGAAGGCCATCGACCTGCAGGCCAGCCGAGGCATCTATGTCTGCCGCAGCTTTGAGGAGCTGGAGCAGGCGTTCCGCGGCGCCATGGCGCTGACGCGGGAGGACTACTGCATCGTGGAGGAGTTTATCACCGGCATCGACATCGGCGCGCAGGCCTTTGTGTCCCACGGGGAGATCCTGTTCGTCCTGCCGCACAACGACGAGGTCTATACCGGCAGCGCCAACAAGCCCATCGGCCACTCCGCGCCCCTGCGGGCGGACGAAGCCCTGATGGCGGAGGTCAGGCGCCAGAGCGAGCTGGCCATCCGCGCCATGGGGCTGGACAACTGTCCGGTGAACATCGACCTGCTGAAGGCCGAAGACGGTCAGATCTACATCATTGAGCTGACCGGGCGGGTGGGCGCTACCTGCCTGCCGGAGCTGGTGTCGCTGTATTACGGCATCAATTACTATGAAATGATCGTGAAAAACGCGCTGGGCGAGGATCCCCGTCAGGTGTTCGACCGCCGCGCGGCGCAGGAGACGCCCAACGCCTCCCGCTTTATCACGGCGGACAGGACAGGCGTCCTGCGGGGCATCACCAATAACAACGCCCCGGCGTCCGATATCGCCATGCTGGAGCTGTACGCCAAGGCGGGGGACACCGTCCGCCGCTTTGAGGACGGCAAAGACCGTATCGGGCAGGTGGTGGTCACCGGCGCCACGCTGGACGACTGCTTCCGCCGTCTGGACGAGATCCAGAGCAGGATCGTGCTGGACTATGCGGACTGAGCCGGCTTTCTGAATGTCAATATACGATATACAGGAGAAAGAGATGGGGAATTTTCGCGATCGACTGTTCCGGCGAATTGCGGCTATGCAGAATGCGAAAGCGGCCAGTAACAAAAAAATGCAAGAAGCTAATACTGCTGACCAGTATTGTCATGGGATGAGAAAGGATCCTGATGTCGATTTGACAGATGCACAGTTGGCTGAGGTGCATAAATTTTGGGATAAGTATGCGTTTGCGTATAAAAACACCCCCCGCACACAGGCGTTTTTTTCTGCTCTGTCCGGCAGATTTGATCCATGCTACTGCGAAATAGGCTTGATGGCATACTATATGTGGCGGTTTTATGACCAAGCCCAATACCATACGGCGTTCCATGACAAAAACTATCGCGAGTTTCTGTTCCATGATGTGCCATATACACCGGCTTATATCCATCGTATACGCGGGCAGTATTATGATCAGAATTTCCAGCATATCAGCTATGATCGCGCGATGTCCACGTTGGAGGAGTTGGTTGCAGGGCGTGAGGAAAAGCTGATCGTCAAGCCAACGCCGGGCGGCGGAGGAAACGGAATATCGTTTATTCGGAGGGGGGGATACGAAAGAAGAGATATCAGAGCATCTGGATGCAATTAAAAACGATGACTTGATCATTGAACGCTTTGTGAAAGCACACCCGAGCTTCGCGGCGGCAAACCCAACCTCTTTGAACTCTCTGCGAATTGTGACATTTATGTATGACGGTGAGATCGAGGTCATTGCTATTCTCTTTCGTATGGGAGCCGTGTCGAAAGAGGTGGACAATTTTACACAGGGCGGTGTGGCCTGCGGTGTCAGCGAGGGCGGCGTCTGCATGGATTATGGCGTAGATCATTGGGGAAACAGATATGACGTACATCCAAGCGGATTCAGATTTGCGGGTCACAAACTCTACGGTGTAGATCAGGCGGTAGCGCTGGCGAAAAAGCTGCACGAACGTATTCCGCAGTTCAGGCAGATGTCGTGGGATATCGCAGTGGATGAAAACGGCGTGGCAACGCTGATCGAGATGAACCCTCGCGGCGAAGCTGGTATATATGAAGCCATTGGACGGCTTCCGTTTGGCAAAAGGACGGCTTCCATCATAGATGAGTATCTCTTTATCGCGTTTTTCAATCAAGGGGCCAACTGGCGGTGGGACTACAATGAGTATGCGGACCACATTGTTCTGACGAAATACGGTTGGGAGAGGTCAACTGTCCGTGTGCCGGAAAAAATCAATGGAAAAACCGTTACACACATTGCGGCAAACTGCTTCTCCGGGCAGCGGATCAAGAGAATCATCATCCCCGGGTGTGTCAAATCTTGGGATGACCATATTTGCGCAGAAATGGAGCACCAGCCTGAAATCACCTGGCTTGAGGATAACCGCGGCATCGTTGTACCAGCGGTGGAACAAATTTCCGGAGGCTTGCGGGGAGACGGAAACCGCATCCAGTGGGAGCCGGTTGAAGGTGCGTCCTCATACTACATTTACAGAATGCAGCAGGGGCAGGAGCGCGAGTTTATCAAGACTGTCGATTCTTATACTACGGCATATAAGGATCATAACGTATTGGACGGGGTTCTGTACTATTACTATGTACGGGCATACGACTCATCCTGCGGTGTACTAAGTGATTGGAGCAGGGCTGTAGGTATACGGACAAGACTTTCGCAGGAAAACAGCGGTACGGAGAATGACGGGTAGAAGATAACGGCTGATAAGGAAGAAATCATAGTTGCTATCCGTGCGCAGGCACCGTTTCAAAAGAACATACGCGAGAAATAATCGCGAAGCAAAAAGCGAGTACGAATAATTGAATCAATCAACCGACATTGGGGGAGAGTATTTTGAACGTACAGAAAACGGAACTGCCGGGCGTGCTGGTCATCGAGCCGCAGGTGTTCGGCGACAATCGGGGCTTTTTCTTTGAAAGCTATACCAAATCCAAATTCAGCGAGATCGGACTGGATATGGAGTTCATTCAGGACAACCACTCCCTGTCCGTACCCAAATACACCGTGCGGGGCATCCACTTCCAGAAAGACCCCACGGCGCAGGGCAAGCTGGTGCGCTGCATCCGGGGCCGCATCCTGGACTACGCCATCGACCTGCGGAAGGGGTCGGAGACGTATCTGAAGTGGGTGGCGGTGGAGCTGTCCGCCGACAACAAGCGGGAGCTGTTCATTCCCCGGGGCTTCGGCCACGTCTTTGTGACGCTGGAGGAGAACTGCGAGGTCAACTACAAGGTGGACAACGTCTACTCCAAGGAGAACGAGCGCTCCATCCGGTACGATGATCCCCAGATCGGCCTCGTCTGGCCGGAGGGAATGGTGCCGGTGCTGTCGGAAAAGGACAAAAACGCGCCGCTGCTGCGGGACTGCGATTGTGATTTCACCATTTGACAAGGAGGAATGCGCGGATGAAGATCGGCATCATGCAGCCATACTTCTTCCCCTATCTGGGCTACTGGCAGCTGATGAATGCGGTAGACCGCTATGTGGTCTATGACGATGTGAATTTCATCAAGGGCGGGCGGATCAACCGCAACGCCATTCTGGTGCAGGGACAGGCCCACAACATCAATCTGATCCTGTCCGGCGCCAGTCCCAACAAGCATATCAATGAGGTGGCGGTGGATGCGTCGCCCCGGGCGCAGCAAAAGCTGCTCAAGACCATCGGCGAAGCCTACCGCAAGGCGCCGTACTACCAGCAGGTGTTCCCGCTGGTGGAGCAGGTGGTCACCAACGGCGAGACGGATCTGGGCAAATACCTGTACGATTCGTTCCGCATCATCGGCGGCTATCTGGGCATCGGGACGGAGCTGATCCTGTCCTCGCGGATGGAGAAGGACTGTTCCCTCCGCGCTCACGAGAAGGTCATCTCCATCTGCAAGCTGCTGGGCGGCACGGAGTACTACAACTCCGTCAGCGGCGTGCCGCTGTACGAGCCGCACCGGGATCTGTTCGAGGCAGCGGGGCTGGAACTCAGCTTCCCTGTCATGCGTCAGATAGAATATCCGCAGTTCAGGAATGAATTTGTGCCAAACCTGTCCATCATCGATGTGATGATGTTCAACTCGCAGGAGCGCTGCCAAGAGCTGCTGCACGAATACGACTTATTGAAAAAAGGAGACGTGCAATTATGATCAATGTATTTCAGCCTTGTCTGGGAGAGGAAGAAGTCTCCCGCATCCGTGAGGTGTTTCAGTCCAACTGGCTGGGCAAGGGCAAGCTGGTGGACGAGTTTGAGGAGAAGTATGCCGCCCATCTGGACACGGACAAGTCCCACATCCTGACGGCAAACTGCTGCAGTGAGGGCCTGTTCTCCTCCATGCATCTGTTTGGCATCGGCGAGGGCGACGAGGTCATCGTCCCCACCATCAGCTTCGTGGGCGCGGGCAACGCCGTGTGCGCCGCCGGGGCCAAGCTGGTACTGACGGACGTAGATCCCCGCACCCTGAACATCCGGCCGGAGGACATTCTGGCCCACATCACCCCCCGCACCAAGGCCATCCTGCTGCTGCACTTCGGCGGCATCCCCTGCGACATGGATCCCATCATGGAGATCGCCCGGGAGCATCACCTGACCGTTATCGAGGACAGCGCCTGCGGCATCTACTCCCGCTACAAGGGCAAGCCGCTGGGTACCATCGGCGATATGGGTATGTGGTCCTTCGACGCCATGAAAATTCTGGTGTGCGCCGACGGCTCCGCCCTGTACTTCAAGGATCCCGCTGTCCGCGAGAAGGCCGCAAAGTGGCTGTACTTCGGACTGGAGTCCAAGAGCGGCTACTCCAACAGTGTGGATAAGAAGTGGTGGGAGTATGACCTGTCCTGCTTCGGCCACCGCAGCATCATGAACGATGTCACCGCCGCCATGGCGCTGGAGCAGCTGAAGAAGCTACCCGGCTTCATTGCCCGCCGCCACGAGATCGCCGCCATCTACGACAGCCGTCTGGCCGGTCTGGACTGGCTGGATCTGCCCCCCGCGCTGCCGGCGGACTGCTCCGGCACTTATTACTTCTATCATGTCCAGACCAAGCGCGGCTCCCGCGACGATCTGGCCAAGTTCCTGCGGGACAACGACGTGTACACCACGTTCCGCTACTTCCCGCTGCACCGTGTACCGGCCTACGGTCTGGCAGGCAGCTTCCCCAATGCGGACTATGCCGCCGACCATACGCTGTGCCTGCCCATCCATCAGGCTCTGACAGACGATGAGGTCAACTACATCTGCGACAAGATCATCGAGTTCGGCAAAAACAACAACCTGTAAATAATCCGGCGGGAGGAGAGGAAAATATGAAGGGAATCATTTTGGCCGGCGGCTCCGGCACACGTCTGTATCCCCTGACGCGGGCGGTCTCCAAGCAGATCCTTGCCATCTACGACAAGCCCATGATCTACTATCCACTGTCCACACTGATGCTGGCCGGCATCCGGGAGATCCTCATCATCTCCACCGTCCGGGACGTGCCGGTATTTCAGGAGCTGCTGGGCGACGGACACCAGCTGGGACTGGACATCTCCTACGCCGTGCAGGAGCAGCCCAACGGCATTGCCGAGGCGTTCCTCATCGGGGAGGAGTTCATCAACGGCGACAGCGTCGCGCTGATCCTGGGCGACAACATCTTCTACGCCCGGGGCCTGACGGGTATCCTGCACCGCGCCGTCAACCATGACAGCGGCGCCACCATCTTCGGCTACAAGGTGCAGAATCCCAGCGAATTCGGCATCGTGGAGTTCGACGCCGACGGCAATGTGCGCTCCATTGAGGAGAAGCCCAAGCAGCCCAAGTCCGACTACGCCGTGCCAGGTCTGTACTTCTACGACAAGGACGTGGTGGAGATCGCCAAGAGCATCAAGCCCTCCGCACGGGGCGAGAAGGAGATCACGGCGGTGAACAACGAGTACCTGCGCCGGGGCACCCTGCGGGTGGAGCTGTTCGGACGCGGCGTGGCGTGGCTGGATACCGGCACCCACGAGGGTCTGCTGGAGGCTGCGGACTTCGTGTCCATCGTCCAGCGCCGGCAGGGCCTGTACGTCTCCTGCATCGAGGAGATCGCCTACCGCCTGGGCTACATCACCAGAGAGCAGCTCATCGAGCTGGCGCAGCCCATGCTGAAAACGGCCTACGGCCAGTACCTCATCAAGACCGCAGAGGAGGATATTAAATGAAAACCATCCTTGTGACCGGCGGCGCCGGCTTCATCGGCTCCAATTTTGTCCACTACATGCTGGACAAGCACCCCCAGCTGCGTATCGTGGATCTGGATGCCCTGACCTATGCGGGCAATCTGGAGAATCTGGCGGATCTGAAGGACGAGCCGCGCCACATCTTCGTGCGCGGCGACATCGGCGACCGTGCGCTGGTGGGCGATCTGTTCCGGCAGTACGACTTCGACGCCGTGGTGAATTTCGCGGCGGAGAGTCACGTTGACCGCAGCATTGAAAATCCGCAACTGTTTCTGATTACCAACATTCTCGGAACACAGAACTTATTGGATTGTGCACGCCGCGCATGGGTAATGGGAAAAGATGAACAAGGATACCCTACCTGGAGAAAAGGTGTACGCTATCATCAGGTATCCACCGACGAAGTGTATGGTTCACTGGGAGCCGAAGGGTATTTCACAGAAACAACCCCGCTTTGTCCTCACAGCCCGTACAGTGCTTCCAAAACGAGTGCGGATATGTTCGTAATGGCTTATCATGACACGTATAAGATGCCGGTTACGATTACCCGCTGTTCAAACAACTATGGCCCGTATCATTTTCCTGAGAAGTTGATTCCGTTGATAATCAAGAATATCCTCGAAGGAAAACATCTCCCCGTCTACGGTGACGGCAGTAATGTACGCGACTGGCTTTATGTAGAAGATCACTGCAAAGCGATTGATCTCGTTGTACGTGAAGGTAAAGACGGAGAAGTGTACAACGTTGGCGGACATAACGAGAAGACAAACCTCGAAATCGTAAAACTGACTATTTCAACTATCCACCGTCTGATGGCAGAGAATCCCGAATATCGTCAGGTTCTCAAAAAGAAGGTGAAAGACGAAAACGGAAATATTTCGATCGACTGGATCAATGAAGATCTGATTACGTTCGTTAAAGACCGTCTGGGACATGACCAACGTTACGCCATCGATCCTACAAAGATTCACAATGAACTTGGTTGGCTGCCGGAAACAAAATTTGAAGACGGTATCAAAAAGACCATCAAATGGTATCTTGATAACAAGGAATGGGTGGAAGAAGTTACCAGCGGAGATTATCAGGGTTACTACGAAAAGATGTATGGGAAATGATTCTCAACTTACCAACATTCCTATTGCAATAAGAACACCCATAAACAGCATATTACGCGAAGTCTCGCCTAATATGCTGTTTAATTTTTTACCACTATATATTTTCACCATCCGTTTCCAGGTGAGGAAATGAGGAATCAAATAGAGTTGCGGAAGAAGAGCGGCTAAAAAATGACCTTCACGAAGGAAACACAGACAGAGAAGAGAAGCTGTAACACCCAGCATCAAATAAAAATAGCGGCCGAACTTCTCACCGAAACGAACGATTACCGTTCTTTTTCCACTGCGCGCATCCGCTTCCCGGTCACGGTAGTTATTGACTACCAGTAGCGT
>ERZ791837.1684-NODE-1684-length-13637-cov-3.661537_pt1 | contig 13637 bp, 9 predicted proteins | sample MGYA00510292_ERZ791837 | MGnify/ENA primary metagenome ERZ791837 (study PRJEB30046, sample SAMN00715259) | human gut metagenome | study: EMG produced TPA metagenomics assembly of the A metagenome-wide association study of gut microbiota in type 2...
GCAAGCGTCGGAGAACACTCTTTTATAACTTCCCGCTCAATTCTTCCCAATACATCTGTACAGACCATTTTTCTTTCCCTTCCATATTGCACTTTATCCTCTTCTTTATCAGCATGCCCTGCTTTCGCTTAAATATGTTTCTAAAACACTTGTAAGCGATGCCGCACTGCTTGAATGTGTTCTCACAATATCAACATCATTCTTCTTAGCCTCTGTAACAGCTGATAAAACCATCTTATGAGAAACCGTATTAGTAAACAGTATCATAAGATCCGGTGTTCCAATCTGCTTGGAAAATCCACTTTTTTCCTTAACAAATACCTTCGCCTTGCAGCCGTGTTTCTTACATATCTGCTGATACTGGCGTTCCATACATTCATTTCCACCAATAATAACTACGCTCATATTCTCGTCCTTTCATTTACCTTACTTTTGTTAGCTTTGTCTAACCCGTATTTATAAAATAACGGATATCCTAACTGGATACCCGTTACATCAGTTAGCTTTAACTAACTATTAAAATATCATCTTTCTATATAGCTGTCAATACATTTTTACAAATTATCTGTCAAATGGTGCATCGTCATCATTATTGTCAAAGTCATCAATATCCGCTTGACCATCTGAATGGTCATGACCATCAATCATATTCTCTCTGTTGACAACTCTCTTGATATCTCTCTGCTTCTCCACAAGATCTGATAACAGCTCTTTAGTAGCCTTAGGCCTCTTGATATTCTTAATCTCAAAGTCACCCATTGTCTTGTCTCCAGAGCATACTTTAATAGTTCCTACTCCGACAAGTCTCTGCATGAATGAGCGCTCCAATGAAATATCCATAATCCGATACAGTCTTACCTCATCATCTTTAACACTGAAAAATCCTTTGCTTATAAAGAATCTGTCCTTAGATACACTGTATCTTGTAAATGACCATGGAAGTCCGAGGAAGAGAATTCTCTTCCTGTCCTTCCATAATATATCTGTACTGACTTTATCTCTTGCCATAATATCCCCTCCAATTCTAATGGCACACTGCTGACATATTCTATGTATTACTTGAAATACTTAACACCAGATTCGAATATCTTAATATCCTGCTCACCATATATATTAATAGCAACACTGTCACCGCGTCTCTCAGAATGTGCCATCTTACCGAAGCATCTTCCGTCTGGGCTTGTGATACCTTCAATAGCCATGTATGAACCATTGATATTCCACTCTTCATCCATAGATACATTACCGTCAAGGTCACAGTACTGTGTAGCAACCTGTCCGTTAGCAAAGAGCTTATCAAGCCATTCCTTAGGAGCAACAAATCTTCCTTCACCATGTGAAGCCGGGTTGCAGTATACTCCGCCAAGTTCAGCATTAGCAAGCCATGGGCTTAAATTGCTGACAACCTTAGTATATACCATCTTAGATATATGACGGTTAATTGTATTAAATGTAAGTGTAGGTGACTGTGCATCCTGTCCTGTAATCTTACCATTAGGTACAAGACCAAGCTTGATAAGTGCCTGGAATCCATTACAGATACCAAGTGCAAGACCATCTCTCTCATTAAGTAGCTTCTCAACTGCTTCCTTCATCTTGGCATTACGGAATGCTGTCGCAAAGAACTTGGCAGAACCATCTGGTTCATCACCTGCTGAGAATCCACCAGGGAACATAATAATCTGTGCCTGGTTAATAGCCTTCTCAAATTCATCTACAGACTCTCTGATACTCTCAGCATCAAGGTTCTTGAATACCTTAACGATTGTATCAGCACCGGCTCTTTCAAATGCCTTGGCACTATCGTACTCACAGTTAGTTCCTGGGAATACCGGAATAAATACTGTTGGCTTGGCAACCTTATTCTTGCATACATGTACGCTTGGTGCTTCATATAACTTGCTTTCAACCGGTGTAGTTTCCTTAGAAGCCTTAGTTGGGAATACACCCTCAAGGGTATCAGCCCATACGCTTAATGCTTCTTCTACATTAATTGAAACTTCCTTGTATGTGAACTTACCATTATCCTTAACAGTACCAACCTTAGTATAAGCTGTAGTAATCTCACTAAGCTTGTCCGCTGGAACTTCTGCAACGATACAGCCATAAGCTGGCGCAAAGAGGTCATCTTCCTTAACGTCTGCGCTGATCTCAAAACCTAACTTATTACCAAATGCCATCTTGCTGAGTGCTGGCACAAGTCCGTTAGCATCAAGAACATATGCAGATACTATTGCCTTCTTCTGGATAAGCTCATGTATTGCACTGTAGAGTGCCTTAACCTGTTCGAAATCTGGAAGATCATACTGATTCTTCTTAATATCAAATCTGACTAATACATCACCATCATTCTTAAGTTCAGGAGTAATAATATCTCCTTCCTTAGCTACATCAATAGCAAATGAGCAGAGTGTTGGTGGAACATCAATATGTTCAAATGTTCCTGACATACTGTCCTTACCACCGATTGATGGAAGTCCGAATCCCATCTGTGCTTCATATGCACCAAGAAGTGCAGCAAATGGCTGGCTCCATCTTTCTGGATCTTCTGTCATTCTTCTGAAGTATTCCTGATATGTGAATCTGATCTTACTGAAATCACCACCGGCAGCAACAATCTTAGCTACAGAATCTGTAACAGCATAGATTGCTCCATGATATGGGCTCCATGATGAAAGATATGGATCAAATCCATAAGACATCATAGTTACTGTATCGCATGAACCCTTAAGCACTGGAAGCTTTGCAACCATGCTCTGTGTCTCTGTAAGCTGATACTTACCACCATATGGCATATATACTGAACCGGCTCCGATAGAACCATCAAATCTCTCAACAAGTCCCTTCTGTGAGCATTCGTTAAGGTCTGCTAAAGTCTTTAACCACTTACCGCGTACATCTGTAACCTTAACTGGCTTAAGGTAATCGTCTTCCTGTGAAGGAATATCAACTACAACCTTAGTCTCCTGATGAGCACCATTAGTATCAAGGAATGCTCTTGAAATATTAACGATATCCTTGCCTCTCCAGTTAAGAACAAGTCTTGGTTCTTCTGTTACAACAGCTACCTCAACTGCCTCTAAGTTCTCCTCAGCAGCATACTGAAGGAATTCCTTGACATCCTTAGGATCAACAACAACAGCCATTCTCTCCTGAGACTCTGATATAGCAAGCTCTGTTCCATCAAGACCTTCGTACTTCTTAGGAACTTTATCAAGATCTACCTTAAGACCTGCTGCAAGCTCACCAATTGCAACGGATACACCACCTGCACCAAAGTCATTACATTTCTTAATAAGCTTAGTAACCTCTGGTCTTCTAAAGAGTCTCTGCATCTTACGCTCTGTAGGCGCATTACCCTTCTGAACCTCAGCACCACAATCCTCAATAGACTTCTCTGTATGAACCTTAGATGAACCTGTAGCTCCGCCACATCCATCTCGTCCTGTTCTTCCACCAAGAAGAATAATGATATCTCCCGGGTCAGAATTCTCTCTCTTAACTGCACTTCTTGGAGCAGCAGCTATAACTGCACCAATCTCCATTCTCTTGGCAACATAATCAGGATGGTAGATTTCCTTAACATATCCTGTAGCAAGTCCGATCTGGTTACCATATGAGCTGTATCCGTGAGCTGCACCTGTGACAAGCTTTCTCTGTGGAAGCTTTCCATGAATTGTCTCTGATACCGGAACAGTAGGATCTGCTGCACCTGTAATTCTCATTGCCTGATATACATATGTACGTCCTGACAATGGATCTCTTATAGCACCACCAAGACAAGTTGCTGCGCCACCAAATGGCTCAATCTCTGTTGGATGGTTATGTGTCTCGTTCTTAAAGTTAACAAGCCATTCCTCTGTCTTTCCATCAATCTCAACCGGAACAACAATTGAGCAGGCATTAATCTCATCAGATTCTTCCTGATCAGCTAACTTACCCTCAGCCTTTAACTTCTTAGCCCCCATAAGTGCAAGGTCCATAAGGCATACGAACTTGTCCTTACGGTCCTTATATATTTCTGCTCTGTCTGAAAGATACTTGTTATATGTAGCTTCCATAGGGGCTTTATAGAATCCGTCCTTAAACTTAACATCTGTAAGCTCTGTTGCAAATGTTGTGTGACGGCAATGATCTGACCAGTATGTATCAAGTACTCTGATTTCAGTCATAGAAGGATCACGCTTCTCAACACTAGCAAAATGCTCCTGAATGAACTTAAAATCCTTAAATGTCATGGCAAGTCCTAAAGAATCATATAATTCCTTTAACTTATCCTCTGGCATATCCTTGAATCTGTCAAAATAAATAACATCAGCAGGAGTCTTGAACTCAGTAACTAAAGTTTCTGGAATATCCTCTGCTGCCTGTCTTGAATCAACAGGGTTAATGCAGTGTTCCTTAATCCTGTTCTTCTCCTCATCAGTAACAGTTCCTGTCAATACATAAGTTACAGCAGTCTTGATAACTGGTGTCTCATTCTCATTAAAGAACTTAACACACTGTTCTGCAGAATCAGCTCTCTGGTCGAACTGTCCTGGAAGATACTCTACAGAGAACACGAAATCGTCCTTTCCTGCTGGAAATGTTCCCTCATAAACATCATCTACCGGTGGCTCAGAAAAAACAGTAGTAAGTGCTTTCTTATATGTTTCTTCTGAAAGATTCTCAATATCATAACGGATAAGAACTCTCACATCTGTAATAGTCTTTATTCCAAGATATCCTCCTATCTCCTCAAGTAATTCTTTCGCATTAACTGCAAATGGTTTCTTTTTCTCGACAAAAACTCTCTTTACGCCGCTCATATCTTCCTCCTGAGATTAGTTATATTAATTATTAATATTTAACCATTGTATCACAATAAAACATATTTTCAAACAACTATTCATGCATTCTTCTTATTATCTTGTAAACAACCTGATTACCCATTACGGTAGGACCTGTATGTGCGAAGAAAACAATACCGTCTGTCTGTGATATTATCTCACTCTTAACAGTACCCTCGCATGGGTCAAGAATCTGTGCTATAAGCTCACCATGATATACAGGATCACCCGGCTCTTTAAGTCTCTTGTAAAATCCTGCATCATAAGTCTTGACTGCCATAAGGTCAAATTCGTTGATAACACTTGCAATATATCCACTGTGATTGTTGTACTTAAGAATACCCATTCTGGTTAAAAACCTGAGAACAGATGACACAGCCTGTCTTGCAGATTTCTCATCAATCATATCTGTGCTGTTAGTATATATTGAAAATGCATTAGTACCATTCATCTGCCAGTTATAATTAAGTGTCACTGTATCCATTGGCTTCGGCTTTCTAATAACAACGTACTGAAGTCCAAACAGATTGGCAAGACTTGCACTCTGAAATCCTGTATCCATCATCTTTACATGAGGAATAAAATCACCCGGCATATAAAAGCTTGCAAAATGTATGCCATAACTGTAACCCTTAATTCTGTCAAAAAGTGTTCCTGCTATCTGCTTGGTTGTATCTCCATTAACATCCCCAGGAAAAGCTCTGTTAATATCAGAATTATCTGTAGGCCAGAATCTCTTTCCAACATTCATGGAAAATCTGTTAACAGATGGGATAACAAGAATCTCATGATTGTGCGATATTGCACCATGAGCCTCAAGCTCTTTAAGTGCCTTAACAAGCTGCGAACATATATACAGCTGCTGTATCTCATTACCTCTTAATGCACCAACAATACATGCCGACTTCTCACCACCGCCGAATCTGTAGCCTTCTATCTGATAATCTTCTCTATATATACCCTTTAACGAATAAATAATCTCTTTCTTCATTATCTGCCACCATAAACTCTTGCTATAAGAGCCCCCTTATGTACTACCGGATTCTCTCTTAATGTAAATATAATTCCATCTGTAGGCGATTCAATTCTCTGGATTATTCTTCCCTCAATAGGTTCGATAATATCTCCTATATGCGTTCCAATTCCAATCCTCCCCATAGAATCAACTGCTGATACGAATATTCCGCTTTCCTTAGCAGTAAGAAATGTAACCTCACCCTCTGTAGAGATAATAGGTTCATTCACTTCTTTCGGCTCATCATCCCATATCCCCATATGAGACATAAGGTTAAATATACCATCAACAATATCCCTGCAATACTTTGGCGTAATTCTGTTTCCAACACCCATCTCCGTAACAAGAGTAGGCACACCAAGATGGTTAAGACTATAAGCAAGAGTTGCATCAAGCACAGTAATAGACGAATATATCCACACAAATTGTGCATTCATCATCTTCGCATAAGGAAGAAGCTTTTCCTGCGTATCATCATTAATTCTTACCTGTGGCATCTCATTTACAAATATATTGCTTGAATGGATATCAATACACAGATCGCTTCCAATAATATCTTCAATAATACCTGCTGCCACATATTCAGCCATCGCTCCATTATTATCACCAGGGAAAACCCTGTTCATATCAAGGTCAAACATAGGAATTCCTCTTGAACCTGTATCAAGTCCAAGAGGATTAATATCTGGATAAATATCTACAATTCCTTTAAGCTTATTCTTCTCTCTTTCAATCCTTCTGATAACCTCATAGCAGATATACTGTCCGTCAAGTTCATCCCCATGAGTGCCTGTAACTATAGAAATCCTTGGCATATCAATACCATTTTCTTCATTCGTAAGTCTGTTCTTTCTTACTACCAGCCTTTCATGCACCGGCAATTCCACCGAAACAACTTCTTCTATCATAATACTCTCCCTGTAATATACTTATTCATCATAATCCCTAAGAATAATCGTGCTTGGCGTCTTCTTAACAATAATATGTGAAAATACAGAACTTGGCATGTAAGTCTTATCATCCATATATACCCTGCTTCCCGGATATATATGATTCTTTACTTTAACAACTGCTCTCTCTGAATCTCTTATAAGATTGTATAATGCCTTGCTCTTTTCTTCAAGATTGGCTTTCTGAGCCATCTTTACAATCTTTGACTGGGTAACTCTCAATGCCATTTTACTATCATACTTTTCAGGCATGTTCTGTTTAATCATCTCAAACTTCTTATTAGCCATTTCAAAGGCTTCAATCTGTTCGTCCACCTCCTTAAGCTCCATAATAAGTTCTGCATACTCTTTTCTGATTTCTTTGGTCGAACCAACCCTCAACAAAGTCTTTACATTGCTTTCATGTCCACATGATGTAGTACTGATTCCCATAACACCAGTTACATCACCACCTATAATAGAACCTATGGGTCCCTCAACAAATACCCTGCCATATGTAAGCACCCTGCAGTTAAGAATATAATTACACTGTAAGTCTCCTTTGGCAATAACCTCTGTATTCTCAAAAAATCTGCCAGATATATTTCCCCCTGCCTCGATCTTTCCTGAATTCTTAGTATTAACGCCATCCTTTAATACAATATCCTTCCCAGCAATAAGTGTTGCTCCCTCAACGAAGCCTCCAACATATATACTTCCCATGGCATGAACTGTTACACCACTTCTCACACTGCCTGTAATATTAACATCCCCGTTAAAGTCAATATTACCCATACTCATGTCAAGATTACCATTAACCTCATACACATTAACAACACTTAAATCATAGTTGCAGTATTCAATCTTTCCAGATATTGCAGCATAAGTTTCTTTACCATCCTCAGATGTCTTAAAGCCCTTACCATGCAGTCTTGGCTTGGGTTTTCCTGGTTTAGGCACAAGCAGCTTCCCACATACATCAAAGCCAAATTCCCCTTTAGTCGGCTCATGATATCTTGCCAGCAGATCACCCTCATTAACCTTTTCAAATCTCTTCTGATTAAAGTAATCAATAGAACCATCTTCTCTTACTGTAGGTCTGTTATTATTAATTGCATCTGTATCAAAAAAGAACTCATAATATCCATCTTTTCCTGCCTCTACCGGTTTACCAAAAGCAACTTCAACCGGCTGGTCATATATTTTTTGTGAAATCATCCATCGAATTTTTTCTTCATCTATTCCCGTCTTAATTCCATTAAGCGATAGCTTATTCATGACTTCATCATATGTATATCCTTCATCACATTTGCCAAGCCTGACTGATGCGCTCATATTATCATCTGCAATATATACATAAACCTCATGTAACTCGATATCATCTATATCAGCTGTTTCATTAACTATTTCTGTATTGCTCATGCTGTTCCCCCTTTCCGAAGGTCTTATCCATTCATTATCAAAACACTGTACTGTAATAGCTGCATCTTAACATCCATACTTAAGCAGCCCATCCAGATTACTTCCCCTCTCAAGTGCAAGTCTTATCTTCTCCATCTCTTTAAAGGTATATCTTGGATCAGCATATAAAGAAACATCTACACCGCTTGTAAGTCCCATAAGAATTTCCTGTGACTGCAATTCATTAAGTGCAGGCTTCTCGTCATTCCATTTATCAGAAATTCTGTGTCTTGCCTCTTTCATGCTTACCGCATCAATAAACGGATCTGCATATTCAGAAACATCTATTCCTTCTTCAAGCCCAAGTCTTATCTGCTTCATCTGTCCTGATGAAAATCCAACCATGTTATATGGAGTAACATCAATCCCTTCCTCAAGTCCAAGTCTAATCTGTTCCATCTGTTTTCCATTGTATTCATGAAGCAGATACTTAGTTATATCAACACAATTGTGTATTCCCAGCCTTATCTCATTGAGCTGATATTCATCATAATTATCCTCAACAAAAAATGTAAGGTCAATCTCTTCTTTTTTTGCAAGTCTTATCTGTCTTAATACCTCTCCTGAATAACCAAGCTTTGCATACCTGGTCAGATCATAATTAAGCTCTGATGCAAGCCTTATCTCTCTCATAACAGAATGACTGAACTTAGGATTACATATATCATCCATATTCATTCCGCTACGCACAGCCTGCTTCAGTTCTTCCATCTGCATATAATCATACTGTGCATCTGCAAATCTGCTTACATCAAGTTTTTCTTCCAGACCAAGTCTTAATGCTTTCATCTGGGCAGCGTTAAATTCCTCTTTGCAATACACACTCACATCAACGCCATTCTCAATTCCTCTGATAATCTCAATAGTCTGTAATTCATCAAATCCCAGAGACTGCCAGGCCTGCTTGTCTACAGTTTTGTTTTCTATATTCTTATTAATCTCTTCCACGTTCTGCATAAGCCCATCTCCCATAATCAAACCAAATCATCATATATCCGGACCTTAATAATATCTGTCTAAATTTTATCACACATACAGTCCGACTACAAGTTCTAACATTGTACATTTTTTATCAATGCTCTACATATCCTGTTCCGTCCAGAAATCCTTAATACATTTATAAGCATTACCCAGACTGACTGGAAATATCCTGTTCCACTCCCTAGGATACATACGCTCATATTCACCAGTCATAAATCTGTCATCCAGAAGTGCAATAACTCCCTTATCCGTATCCGTCCTTATAACCCTTCCTGCTGCCTGAAGCACCTTATTCATTCCCGGAATAACATAAGCATACGAATATCCATTTTTGCCAAATTCATCAAAATAATCCCTTAAAATGTTGCGCTCCCTGCACACCATCGGAATCCCCGTTCCGACAATGACAGCTCCAATAAGGCTCTCATCCTTTAAGTCAATGCCTTCGGAAAATATTCCTCCAAGCACACAGAAGCCTGCAAGCGAAGCCCCTTCTGGAAGTTCCTCGTAAAATGCTGATAAGAATTTTTCCTTGTCAGCCTCCTTCATAAACCTTCCCTGCACAAGCACATTTACACAGCTTTCTGGTAAAAATGTATCTTCTCCACCACATTCGACCACATTAACACCATTTTCCCACCTGAAGCACTCAAGAACACTCTCCATGTAAGAATATGACGGATAGAACACCATATATCTGCCGCTTCTGCCAGAAATCATATGCATAATATAATCATGTACCTTGGCATATTCCCTTGCATTTCTTCTTGTATAACGGCTTGTCACATCAGTAGCCACGACAATTCTCTTATTATCAGGTTCAAAAGAAGAGTGTGCATACACCGCTCTTTCTGATACATCACCTGAAAGCATTTCCTTAAAATAATTAACTGGAAGCAGCGTTGCCGAGAAGAACACCGTGCTTCTGCCCTGTGAAAGTCTCTCACTTATGTTGCCAGACGGGTCAACACAGTACAGATGTACAAGAAAGTTTCCATCATTATCATGTTCATTATAATAGACATATTTTTCATCAGCACAGTCATACATATTAAGAAAATGTCTCACTGCAAAGAAAAACTCGAGCAGCTCGTTAGTCACAGGCTCACCCTTATGCCTTTCCATAAACTTCTGCATAAGTCCCATGACACGCTCAAGGCTGGCTGGAAATGTTCCAAGACCACTCACAACCATGAATGTATCGCACTGTCTTTTATATTCGAGCAACTGCTTGTTACATCTGTCAAGTGCGCCTGCAAGCCGTTTGTCCATCTCTTTGACAAGCTTCTTAGCCGCAAGAAAATCTTCTTTTTTCAACACTGCGCTGTACATTTCTCTTGCTCTGTCCACAAGGTTATGTGCTTCATCCACAAGAAACACATAATCACCCTTCGCACCATTGCCAAAATACCTCTTAAGCGACGCATCCGGGTCAAATACATAATTATAATCACATATAATTCCATCACACCAGTACGAAACATCAAGCGACATCTCAAACGGGCAGACATTATGTCTGTTGGCATATTCCATGACATTATCTCTTCCGATAACCATCTGGCTCGTTATAATGTCGTACACAGCATCATTAATCCTGTCAAAATGCCCCTTGGCATAAGGACATGCCACGGGGTTGCAGTTGCGCTCATCAAGTGGACATATTTTGTCCTTCGCTGTAAGAGTAACAGTTCTCATATGAAGCCCGTTATCTCTTAATATAGCATAAGTATCCTCCGCAACAGTTCTCGTTATTGTCTTTGACGTCAGGTAAAATATCTTGTCTGACATCTGCTGTCCTAATGCCTGCACAGCCGGGAACACAGTAGACAACGTCTTTCCGACACCTGTAGGTGCCTGAATATATAGATTGGTATTATCTTCAATAGCCCTGTATACACTCACGCACAGATTCTTCTGCCCCTCCCTGTATTCATAAGGGAACTTAAGTTCTCTGATTGATTCCGTCCTTTTATGCCTCTCATCAAATGTATAATCAGTCCATCTCTTAAAGCCTGTAATCAGCTTATTAAACCACTCTTCAATTCTTTCAAATGTATATTCTTCCAGAAACTTGTTGATTGTCTCAGGCTCAGGAGTAACGTAAGTCATCTGGATTCCAATCTTTGACAGCTTCTTCTGGCTTGCATATATATAGCCATATACCAGTGCCTGGGCTTTATGCACATAAACCGGTTCTTTCAGCAGAGAAACATCTGTCTGCATAGTCTTTATCTCATCAATTATTGCATCGCTCTCCGGCTCTTTATTACCATCCTCGTCATAATTAATATCTGCAATAATACCGTCAGCCCTGCCTTCAACCTGTAATACATACTCAATCCCTAAGTCAGATACAAGCGGTATCTCAATCTTTAAAGGCACTTCTGCATGATACATAGTTCCCATGCTGTGCTGGATTTTCCTGTGAATCCTTGCCCCCTCCTGCATGATTTTCACATCATTGCTGCCAGTATTCCTGTTGTCAATATCACCTTCTGCACACATGAATTCCACAAGATTTCTTACAGATATTCGAAAGCAGTTTCCATTTACAGAGTACATACTATCTCCATTCAATAATGTTCTTCAATATCGTATATATAGGCATTGCCTGTCTTTCCGACTCTTTTAACCTGTTCCATGTAATTAAGCATTGCAAGTACACTGGCAGCAGTCTGCCTGTCAATATGCGCTGCATTTGCAAAATCCGCTGAAGTAAAGTTCTTCTCAAGTCCCTCTGGTACAAACTGCATATAATCCTGTGGACAGTCCAGTTCAACTATCTTTCTTATTCCAACAGGAATGCGGTCATAACGCACACTTCCGCGCTTCTTATCGTAACTCCAGCCATTAAGAAGCTTATATTCTTCCATATCAATCAGCAGCAATGTAACCTTAAGATTCTGATTCTTTAAAAATGCTTTAATCTTATATAGTTCAAACATCGCATCATACATAGAACATCGCTTCGGAGACTTTCTTCTAGAAGTAATGTCCCCTGTTTCCGGCTCAATCCAGCTTAAATACTTCTCATATGGCATTGGATATACAACCCTCACCTGATATTCATTCAGGAACACTGACAACTTATCCCTTAACTTGTTAAGCTGCCTCGTCTGAATCTCAATTATCCCATGCTCGTTATATATATCTGCAAAATAACCATCTATTGCAACCTCATGATTATCCTCATCGGGTTCATAATACATTTTTAATACTGCATGCAGTGTCTTTTCCGACAAAGTACCTATCCCCTTGTCATTATGGCTCTTACCGATTATCTTCTCTTTCGCCGCGTCAAAAGCCTGACTGTCTATATATTCAACTGGTTCTGCTGCAGATTTCTTTTTTGACATTGTGTACCTCGTATCAGATATATGTTATCATTGATAACAAGTATCTTACGAATACCTAAAAAAATCAAGGCATTTACCGATATAACCTATATAAATCCAATTAAGAACAGGAGAAAAACATGATATCAATAAGCATGTGCATGATTGTAAAAAATGAGCAGGACATTCTTGCAAGGTGTCTTGATTCATACGCAGGAACTTATGATGAATTGGTTATTGTAGACACAGGCTCAACTGACAATACTAAAGAAATTGCCGCTCACTACACCGATAAAATATATGATTTTGAATGGATAAATGATTTTTCAGCCGCAAGAAATTTCGCATTTTCCAAAGCTGGATGTGACTACATATTCAGTGCTGACGCAGACGAAGTGCTTGATGATACCAACAACTACGCATTAAGAGAATTGAAACATATGCTTCTTCCAGAGATAGACATTGTTCAGATGTATTATGTCAATGCGTCCGGATACAATTCTGTATACAATGCACACAAAGAACTCCGCCCGAAGCTTTTCAAAAGGCTCCGTCCATTCACATGGATTTCACCAATACATGAAACAGTACGGCTCACGCCAATCGTATATGACAGTGACATTGAAATTCTTCACATGCAGGCGGACGACCATAGCAAAAGAGACTTTTCAACATATTTCAAAGCATTTGAAAAAGGTATCCACATTGAAGATTATGTAGTTACCATGCTGTGTAAAGAACTTCTTATATCCGGTGAAGATTCCGACTTTATTGCTTTCAGGAATATATTTGAAAATATTCTTTCCAAAGAAGGCAGAAGCAATGATTTAATGAAAGAAATCAACTGTATTCTTGCTAAGATATATATGGCAGACGGTGACACTGACGCATTCTTTAAGACCACTTTAAAAGCAGTTGCCGACAATCCTCCTGCTGAAATGTGTCTGATTCTAGGAACATTTTACATGAACCAGACAGACTATGAGGAAGCTGTGCTGTGGCTGTATAATGCTGCATTTGAGACAGAGAGCATACTTGATGTGGCAAGCAGCGGAAACAAGCCTTTATCTTTGCTTGGTAAATGTTA
>ERZ791837.1686-NODE-1686-length-13620-cov-3.612090_pt1 | contig 13620 bp, 11 predicted proteins | sample MGYA00510292_ERZ791837 | MGnify/ENA primary metagenome ERZ791837 (study PRJEB30046, sample SAMN00715259) | human gut metagenome | study: EMG produced TPA metagenomics assembly of the A metagenome-wide association study of gut microbiota in type 2...
AGCACCGATACCGGAGAGGACAGCAATACCAGCAGCTATCATAATAAAACCTCCAAAAATAAATTATAACAAATTTTATACTATTAGCTCATAAGTACGATCAGAAGAGCCACTACAAATCCATAAATAGCAGTAGCTTCTGCAAGGGCAGCACCAAGAAGCAAAGCCTTGTTAATGCTTCCGGCAGCTTCAGGCTGACGAGCGATCGCTTCTGCCGCCTTACCTGTAGCGATTCCTATACCAAGTCCAGCACCGATACCGGAGAGGACAGCAATACCAGCAGCTATCATAATATTTTACCTCCTATTTTGCAGCTTGAACTGCAAGCTTTTCAGCTTTTTCCAGTTTTTCGTTTTCCGGTTCAATTCCCTCGCCTATAAACAAAGATGTAAGGAATACGAATACATATGCCTGAATAGCACCGTCAAACACATCGAAGTACATACTGAACACCATTGGCAGAACAACACCGCAAAGCTGTTCAATGAGCTTCATAACAACGAATGCACCGAGGACATTACCAAAAAGTCGCATACATAGCGACAACGGTCTGATAGCGATTTCCATTATGTTAAGTGGAAGCATAATAGGCATAGGTTTAAGGAATGATTTAAGGAATCCTCCAATTCCCCCGTTACCTCTAAATGTCGCTGCTTCAATGAGAATTATACTCAGAAGTGCAAATGCGACAGTTACGTTTATGTCCTTGGTAGGTGGCTTTAGACCGAAACCGAACATACCTATAACATTGGAAATGCACAGATACAGCAGTACAGAGCTTAAGTAAGGTACATAGCGTCTGCCCGCTTTGCCCATATTGTCGTTAAAGAAACCATAAACAAAGTCTACTCCCATTTCAAGCAAAGCCTGAGCTTTACCCGGGACGACCTTTAAATTTCTGGTCATGAGGAGAACTGCAATCATTATTACAGCCATGATTCCCCACATTACAATAATGGACTCATGAATTTCTATGGGACCCACCAGCGGAATGTCTACAGGTATAGTAAACACCGTCCGGTTTTCAAGCTCTTCCAACAGCTTTTCGCCCATATTACACCACATCCTTTATGATGGATTTGTCAGGAAAATATTACATCCCCGACTTTAATTTATATTATAGAACTGTTTTTTTAAAATGTCAAGCATAAGTAAGTATTTAACATACAAATTGATTTTATCATAAGCGCAGCAATTTTTAATACAAATATAAATTAGCACATTATGGAAATCAGATAAGTATTTGTGTAAAATTTTGTAGCCTGCTTGTTTGAACTTACGATTTAATAGATATCCCTCTCCCGTAAAACAGTGAGAGGGATATCTAGAACCTATCCACATAGGAAATTACGCACACAATTTCTATGTGGACAGGTTTTTATTATGCATGTATGGGATTACCTGAAACCTTTACTTGTTCCGTATTCTGTGCTTCCTGTTTTTTCTGTCTGCTGCTGAAACCTATCAGAAGCAGACCTGCAAAGACGATCGCTATTGCTGATAAAACAATACAGTCGCTTGTAACAGAAAGTCCGGAAGCAATACCGCTGCGGAAACCATGTACCGTATATGTGAACGGCATAAGTGGATTGATAAACTGATAGAATCCATTAGAAAGTTCCTTTGGATACGTACCGGCGCATCCGCTGAGCTGAAGAACCATGAACACCAGAAGAACAAAGCTTCCTACTATTCCAAGGTAGAAATTCACACAATATTCCAATGTCAGGAATGCAATTGAAGACAGACATGCTATCAGAATGACTGTCATAAGATCGTCCGGACGGAAGCCATTGAACAGCATCAGTGCAAATACCATTATCAGTGCCTGTAATATTGCAAGACCCCAGAGTTTTACGATCTGACCTGCCCATGCTTTTTTTGCATTCAGACCCTTGATCTTCTGGTCATGAGGTGAAAGCATTACACAGAATGCCAGTCCTGCTACCCATAGACCTACTGCCATCATATATGCTGCCATAGCATTGCCGTTTGTTTCAACAGGAGCAGCAAATGTTTCTTCTGATGAAATCGGAGCTGACATCATATCATATGTCAGATCTGTGTCATTGATGTTATTTATCTCATCAGCACCATCACCAAGAGCATTTTTCAATTCGACAGTGCCGTCGGAAACAGCTGTGATACCCTTTCCCATCTCTTCGGAAGCATCAGCGAGCTTACCGGCACCATCATGTATCTGACCTGCGCCGTCAGAGAGCTGTGATACACCTGCAAGAAGAGCAGCGTTGTTTGCAGCCAGTTCTTTTGTACCCTTTGCAAGCTGCTCGGAACCGTCTTTCAGTTGAGAAACAGCATTTGTTAGAGTTGGCAGCTTTTCTGTAAGTTCTTTTGCACCGTCACGAAGCTGTTTTGCACCATTATTTAATTGAACGGAGTTTGCATTGAGTTGTTTCAGACCACTTTCAAGATCTGATACACCGCCTGTGTAAGCAGAAATACCTCCGGAAAGTGTTGCCGAACCGTCAGATAGTTGATTCAATCCCGAAGAAATCTGCTGTGCACCGGGAAGAAGCTGTCCGTCTACAGCCTGCTGTACTGATTTCATACCGTTTGACAGAGAACTGATAGTCTGCTGTGCACCTGGTATCGCCTTTTTAGCTGCTGTATCAAGTGCTGCTACGCTTTTTTTGAGCGTTGTCATTGTATCACCTGAGTCAGAAAGATCCATGCCTTGTAATGTCTGCGACAGGCTGCTGACCTCTGAGCCGATACTTTGAATATCAGATGCAAGTGAAGTCATCGGTTCTGTGAAACATCCTGCAAGTTCCTGCTGTGACGCCGGATCAAGTGACTGGAAAGCTTGTGTCTGTTTCATAGAAGCTATTGCTGACTGTAAGGTCTGAAGCTGTAGACCTGCATCCTGTGCCTGCGTTCCTATGCTGGTCAGACTTTGAGTAAGTGTTTGAACAATGCCGCTTGTATCAGGCAGCTCACTTTCGCTTATTGCAGTATTGAGTTTGGAAATCCCCTGTTGTATCTGTGTCAGTCCTTCGTCCAGCTGTTGAATTTGAGTCATGTTTTCTTTTGAAAGACTGCTGTTAAGTGATGATGAAAGCTGTCCCAGCCCGGAAGTTATGGCAGCACTTCCGTCTTGAAGTTTTTTTGTACCATTTGTAAGGTCTGCTGCACCTGAGCGTAGTGCTTCACTGTTGCCGTATAGCTGCTGTGCACCGGAAAGTGCTGAAGCCGCACCGTTTGTATAAGCGTTAACACCGTCATAGAGGTCGCTTGTGCCACTTTTCAGAGCTGATGCCCCTGCTGTAAGGGAGTCTGTACCATCGGACAGCTGTTTCATGCCGTCTGCCAGTGTACCAGCGCCGCTGTTTACAGTTACAACTCCGTCTGTATATGTTTTCAGACCATTTTCAAGCGTCTTTGCACCGTCTGTAAATGTCAGCGTACTATCTGCTAATATGTTTAAATTATCAGTAATGGTATTATTGCCGTCAGAAAGTTTCTTTATACCATCCTGTAATTCTCCTGCACCATCTGCGGCATCGGTCATACCTGAGCCAATGTCCCCAAGCTGTTCAAAAATAGTTTCAGCATATTCTTTTGTAACACTGGCAGAAATTTCCTTTTCTATTTTTGTCAGTGCGGATTCACTCATTTTAGATGCGATGTAGTTTGTACCTGGGTTGGTGCTGTACTGTAAAGTCATTTTTTTAGGCGTGTCATCCATCAGTGTAGCTGCATTTTCAGAAAAGTCGGATGGCACACTGATCACCATATAATAAGTACCGTCTGCCAGACCTTCTGTTGCTTTTTTGTCATCTACAAAATGGAAGTCAAGCGACGCATTGTCGTTGAGTTTCTTGACAAATTCACCGCCAACGTCCAGAGTTTTTCCCTCGTATTCTACCGGTTGGTCGTGGTTGACGACAGCTACCGGAAGATCATCAATGCTGCCATAAGGATCCCACATAGATCCTAAAAACAGTGTTGTGTAAATAGTCGGGATCAGCACAACCGCCGCTGATGCGATGGCTTTGAAGTGCTGTTTGATAAAAGATGTTTTTTGTACGGAATCACTTTTCTGCATATTTAAGCAGTCCTTTCTGAATTTTTTGGACAGCAAGCAAAGTTATTGACTGTCTGAGGTAATGTTTCTCATCAATTGATAGGCATTTGTCTAATAACTGAAAAACTGTTGCTTTTTCGTCCTGTTTATATTATAATATAAGAGAACAGATAATACAACCGTTGATTTTTAGCTTATTGTCTACTAATCAACACAGTGTATAATAAAAAGGAGCTTACTATGAAAGAGTCACAATTACAGGAACGTCGTTATCGACGCACGGAAAAGCTGATTTTAGATGGACTGGTTACCCTTCTTCAGGAAAAGAGCATTAAAAACATTACTGTACGAGAACTTGCTGATCTGGTTGATATAAATCGTTCGACATTTTATTTGCATTATACCGATATTTATGACTTACTTGAAAAAACTGAACAGCGTCTGCTTGAACAGTTAAAGAGTGCTGCTGCTGAAGAGTGGCAGAATGAATTCAGCCCTGATCATTTTTTTAGATTTCTGGAACAGGCGTTTACCATTTTAGCGGAGAATGCTCCGCTTTGCTCTGCGTTAATGGGTGCAAACGGAGATATAACCTTTCTCCGTACTATTGAAGATCTTGTACAGGAAAAAGGCATTCAGACACTGCATTCATTTGCCCCTGCTGATATTTCCGAACAAGATTTACAGTATGTCACAACTTATGTTCTTACTGGTTGTGTAGGTCTGATAGGACATTGGTTAAAAAATGGCTGTCCTGAATCACCAACACACATGGCAGAACTGTGCTTGCTACTTCTTCGAGAGGGAGTTTCATCAATAAAAGTAGTTTCAGAAAAATAACTTTAGTTATTTTTTACAATTTATAATTTAAAGACATAGCGAAAAAACTTGATGTCACAATAGATATTGAAAGATGATTTCTGTGCAAACTCTCACAGGAATCATTTTTTATAATAGTGAATAAATGATTTTATAATGTTATACTATTATATAGCATATGTAATATGTCTTATATAGGCAGAAATATGTTCTGAATTATATTCTGGTACGGTGTGGAAAATTGTACAAAACGCCAAAATTCTTAAAATGACTTGACATTCTTGACGGGGTGTGATAAATTTATATTAGCACTCAAAGAGTATGAGTGCTAACACTTAAAAAGCTAATCTGCCAGAATGGAGGGAGACCAGTGGATTCACGTAAGCTGCGTATACTTGCGGCAGTAGTTGATAACTATATAAAAACAGGCGAACCTGTAGGTTCAAAAACAATATCTATGATGCCTGAAATAAAGGTATCGGCGGCTACAGTGCGAAATGATATGGCAATACTTGAAGAGCTGGGACTTTTGGAGCAGCCGCATACATCAGCAGGCAGGATTCCGACATTCAGTGGATACAGGCTTTATATAGAAGAGATATTGGGTCAGAGAGAGCTTGCTAAAGAAGAAAAGGAACGACTTGATGCAATGATAGGTGATGAAGAGTTTTTAACGGAAGAGCTTCTTTTACAGAGTGCATCAACTGCACTTGCAGAGATCACTAAATGCGCTACAGTAGTTTCAAACCTTGCACCGAAATATTCAGTAATATCAAAGGTCGAAGTCATTCCAACAGGCAAGCGTCTATACGTGGTATTGCTTATAACGTCAAACGGCAAGATAAAAAATAAAGCCTGCCGTATGGAATTTGATCTCACACAGGAGCATATGGAGTTCCTTAAAAAGTTTCTGGAGGAAAACCTTGAAGGTGTGTCTGTATCAGAGCTTTCAGATGAAAGGCTGGATCAGCTCATAACTGCAATGGGAACATATATGGTTGCTCTTTCACCTCTTGTAAAAGGCATTTGTGAAATGTCACGTGATCTTCAGAAAAATGAAGTAATTGTTACCGGAGAGCAGAACCTTCTCACTTACAGGGATCTTGATAAGAGTGAAATAGTAAGGTTCATTTCTCATAAGAATGAGCTTAGCAGTATTCTTGATGACAGCATGAGCGGAGTTCAGGTAATGTTTGGAGCGGAAGAAGACCAGAACTTTGCAATAGGAAATTCAAGTATGATAGTTTCCAAGTACCAAAAGGGCGGTAAGACCGCCGGTTCACTGGGCGTTATAGGACCTGTGAGACTTGACTATGCAAAAATAATACCTTATATAGATTATTTTACAGAAAAGCTTACCCGCTTCTTATCAGATCAGGGTGAGGGAAAGGAAGAAGACAATGACTAATAAAGAGCTTGAAGAGCTTATGAAAGAAGATTCTGCTGTTTCTGAGAAGAATAATACTGATTTAGAAGAAAAAGTGGAAGCTTCTTCTGAGGAAGTATCCGAGTTTGACGTTGTGAAAACTGAACTTTTAAAGGCACAGCAGGAGCTTGAAGAAGCTAAGGATAAGCATTTGAGACTTATGGCAGAATATCAGAATTATCGCAACCGCACTGCTGAAGAAAAAAAGAAGATTTACGGAGATGCAAAGGCTGATTGTGTAAAAGAACTTCTGAATGTAGCAGATACTTTTGATAGGGCTGTAGAATCAGAGTGTTCAGACGAAACTTATAAAAAAGGTGTTGAGTTGACTTATAGCCAGCTTAAAAAGGCATTTGAAAAACTGGGAATCACGGAGATCTCTCCGCTCGGTGAAGAGTTTGACCCGAATCTTCATAATGCCATCAGACAGGTCGAAGATGGAGATTTCGAGGAAAATCAGGTCTGTGAGGTTTATCAGAAAGGATATATACTTGGCGACAGACTGGTAAGACCTGCTGTTGTTGCAGTAAAGGCATAATTAAAGCAAAAAAATATAAATTATATAAAGAGGGCAAAAGCTCTAAAACTGAAAGGATGAATTTATTATGGGAAAAATTATTGGTATTGACCTTGGTACAACAAACTCATGCGTAGCAGTTATGGAAGGCGGCAACGCTGTAGTTATCACAAATGCAGAGGGCGCAAGAACAACTCCATCAGTTGTAGGCTTCTCTAAGACAGGCGAAAGACTGGTAGGTCAGATCGCAAAGCGCCAGGCTGTTGCAAATCCTGATAAGACTATCTCATCTATAAAGCGTCACATGGGCGAAGATTATAAGGTATCTATTGACGATAAGAAGTATACCCCTCAGGAAATTTCTGCTATGATACTTCAGAAACTCAAAAATGATGCAGAAGCATATCTGGGTCAGCCTGTTACAGAAGCTGTAATCACAGTTCCTGCTTACTTCACAGACGCACAGCGTCAGGCTACAAAGGATGCTGGTCAGATCGCAGGTCTGAACGTTCGCCGAATCATCAACGAGCCTACAGCTGCTGCTCTTTCCTATGGTATTGACAAGGAAGGAGATCAGAAGGTTATGGTTTATGACCTCGGCGGCGGTACATTCGACGTATCCATTATCGAAATGGGTGACGGTGTTCAGCAGGTTCTTGCTACAGCAGGTAATAACCGTCTGGGCGGTGATGACTTTGACCAGAGAATCATTGACTGGATGATCAAGGAGTTCAAGGCTCAGGAAGGCTTTGATCTGTCAGGCGACAAGATGGCTATGCAGAGACTCAAGGCTGAGGCTGAAAAGGCTAAGATCGAGCTTTCTTCAACAACAACAACAGACATTAGCATTCCGTTTATTGCAGTTGATTCAAACAGCACTCCTCTTCACCTGAATATGACTCTTACAGTTGCTAAGTTCAATGAACTTACACGTGATCTTGTAGATGCTACAATGGGACCGGTTCAGCAGGCACTTTCAGACAGTGGTCTGTCTGCATCTGAGCTTGACAAGGTTCTGATGGTAGGCGGTTCTTCAAGAATACCTGCTGTTCAGGAAGCTGTTCGTCAGAAGCTCGGAAAGGAACCGTTCAAGGGCATCAATCCTGATGAATGCGTAGCTCTCGGTGCAGCTCTTCAGGGCGGCGTTCTTGGCGGCGACGTTAAGGATGGTCTGTTGCTTCTGGACGTAACTCCTCTGTCACTTGGTCTTGAAACAATGGGCGGCGTATGCACAAAGATCATTGAGAGAAATACAACTATTCCGACAAAGAAGAGTCAGATCTTCTCAACAGCAGCTGATAATCAGACAGCAGTTGACATTAATGTTCTTCAGGGCGAGCGTGAATTTGCAAGAGATAACAAGCAGCTGGGTACATTCCGTCTGGACGGTATCGCTCCTGCAAGAAGAGGTGTTCCGCAGATCGAAGTAACATTTGATATTGATGCAAACGGCATTGTACACGTTTCTGCAAAGGATCTGGGTACAGGTAAGGAACAGAACATCTCCATCACAGCATCAACAAATATGTCTAAGGAAGACATTGACAAGGCTGTAAAGGAAGCTGAGGCTTACGCTGAGGAAGATAAGAAGCGTCGTGATGAAGTGGATACAAAGAATCAGGCAGAGAGCCTTATCGGTCAGTGTGAAAGCACACTGGCAGAGCTTGGTGACAAGGTTGATGCTGCTGATAAGAGCGATATTGAAGCTAAAATGGCAGACCTTAAGAATGCTGTTTCAGGAAATGATACAGCTGATATCAAGGCAAAGTCTGAGGCACTTCAGCAGGCACTTTACACTATGTCATCTAAGATGTACAGCCAGCAGGGCGGTCCTGATATGAGCAATATGGGCGGTGCAGGTCCTGACATGGGTGCAGGCAATGCAGGCGGTGCAAACGGCGACGACGTTGTAGACGCTGATTTTAAAGAAGTATAAGCGGAAAGTCCGCAGTAAATAAGCAGTAAAGGCAATCGGGGCGGATAGAAAAGTTATTCGTCCCGCATTGTCATGTTAAGGAGTAAAGACATGGCAGAAGAAAAAAGAGATTATTACGAGGTCTTGGGACTGCAAAAGGGTGCTTCCGAGGACGATATAAAAAAAGCATTTAAGACTATGGCGAGAAAATATCATCCGGATCTGCATCCAGGTGACAAGGAAGCCGAGGAGAAATTCAAGGAGATAAACGAAGCATACGGCGTACTGTCCGATGCTGATAAAAAGGCACGTTATGATCAGTTCGGTCATGCAGGTGTTGATCCTAATTATGGCGGCGGCGGTGCTGCCGGATATGGTGATATAAACGACATCTTTGACAGCATTTTTGGCGGTTTTGGCGGTGGATTCGGTGGATTTGGCGGCGGTGCTCGTTCAAATCCTAATGCGCCAAAAGCCGGCGGAGATACAAGAGTAAATCTTACAATAGATTTTCTAGAAGCCTGTAAGGGTGTTTCAAAGACTGTAAGCATACAGCGTTTGGAAAGGTGTGCACAGTGCAGCGGTACAGGTGCAGATTCAGGAAGTAAGAAGGTAACTTGTACTGTATGCGGAGGCAGCGGTCATAGAACAGAACGCAGACGTTCACTTCTGGGTACTATGGAAACAGTTGTTACATGTTCATCATGTAACGGAAAAGGTCATATTATAGAGAATCCGTGTAAAAAGTGCGGTGGTGCAGGAAGATTCCGTACTACAAGCAATTTCGAGGTAAAGATTCCTGCCGGTATAAGCGACGGTCAGTCAATTTGTCTCAGTGGAAAAGGCGACGCAGGTATAAACGGCGGTCCAAGCGGCGATGCATATTTGACGATCTTTGTAAGAGAGCATGAGCTGTTTAAACGCAACGGCAATGATATTTACTGTGAAGTGCCTATTACTTATGCACAGGCTGCCCTTGGTGCAGAAATAAAAGTACCTACCATTGACGGCAGCGTAGCATATACTATTGATGAGGGTACTCAGAGCGGTACTAAGTTCAGACTGAGAGGTAAGGGTGTTAAATATATTAACCGTGATGTGCGAGGCGATCAGTATGTAACCGTATCTGTGGAAGTTCCTAAGAAGCTCTCAAAGAAGCAGAAAGAGCTTTTAAAGGAATTCGATGAATCCCTCGACGAAAAGAACAACACTAAACAAAAAGGCTTTTTTGATAAGCTGAAAGATATGTTTGACTAATAAAAATTGCAAAAAAAGCTCAGTGTTTAAAGCTGAGCTTTTTTGCACAGGTTTTCCCAAGAATTCAACACCTTAAATCCACTTTTCAACCTTTGTTTCAACAGTCTGTTGAAATGTAAAAGCTCTATATTACGTTAAATATAGTTGAAAAATTACAAATTAAAAACAAACTTTAAAATCTATGATTTTTATTGTAACCATTTTGCAATATCTGTAATTTTAAAGAAATGTTTTTTCAACTCATTGTTGAAAGCTGTGTTGAAACACTCTGGAAAAGATATGGAAAGTTATTTCCGGAAATTAGGAAAAGGACGTAATCTCGCATATTTTACCAATGTTAAAAAGTTAGATTCATAGTATAAAACGTTATGGAAAACTCATACTATTTCCACATTGCACATGGTGCAAAATAAATTTAAACCGAAAATTTGAGGTGAATACTATGAAAAAATGGCTCTCACTTACAGCAGCATCGGTAATGCTTATGTGTTTTGTTACCGGCTGCGGCAAGGATGATGGCGATGTAACTTCAAGTGGTACTACAGAGAGCAGCACGGTCACAGAGGAGGTTACCTCTGCAAATGAAAAGGCTACAGAAAACAATACAGACAATAATGGGATTGTCGGTGATATTGTGACAGACGCCGGAGATATGGTGGAAGATATTGTGACAGATGCCGGGGATATGGTAGATGACATAATTCCCGATAATTCTGAAAGTACAAGTACAGAAACAACTAAATAATTGCGTGAAGCTGCTGTTTTGTTACGGCAGCTTTCTTTTTTTGGCATAAATAAACAAACAGCGCCTTTTGTAATTGTTGTTTTTCATACAATTTTATATTATTGCTTGCAATTTGATTTTGTTTATGGTAAAATAGGATAGACATATTGTTGTTTAAGGTGGTGAAATCGTGTCTCATAAGGATAAATTTATAGAGATCTTTGAAAAAAACATCAAACGTCCCGGAGCTGACAAGCTTCTTGCATGGCTTTGTTCCGACAGCAGCGACTTTTTTACTGCACCATCAAGTACACGTTATCATGGTTCGTATGAGGGCGGTCTGGTGGAACATAGCCTTAATGTTTATGAGTGTTTGAAGGATTATCTCAGCCGACCAAGAACAAAAGAGCTTTATGGTATGGATTATTCTGAAGAATCTATCGCAATTGCCGCACTTCTCCACGATATTTGCAAGGTGAATTTCTACGTCGTGGATTACCGCAATGCAAAAAATGCTCAGGGTATGTGGGAAAAAGTACCATATTATACTATCCACGATGAACTTCCCTATGGTCATGGCGAAAAATCCGTATATATAGTTTCGGGTTTTATGCGTCTTACAAGGGAGGAAGCCTTTGCAATACGCTATCATATGGGATTTTCCGGTAATGAGGATAAGGGGCTTGTTGGTCAGGCTCTCGAAAAATTTCCGCTTGCACTTGCGCTTAATGTTGCTGATATGGAAGCTGCGTATTTTCTGGAAGGCTCTAAAAAATAACTTTTTTAATAAAATTTGGAGGTTTTATAACAATGCATTGGTATGACAACGCTATTATGTATCACATCTATCCGCTGGGATTTTGCGGAGCGCCTAAGGTAAATGACGGCGGAGAAGTCGTAAATCGTCTTGAGAAGGTTAAGGAGTGGATTCCTCACCTGTTGGAAATGCAGGTTGATGCTGTTTATTTTGGTCCTGTATTTGAATCCGCTGAACATGGTTATGATACTACTGATTATAAGCTTATTGACCGCAGACTGGGTACAAATGAGCTTTTCAAGGAGATTTGTGACGAACTTCATGCAAATGGTATCCGTGTTATATTAGATGGTGTATTCAATCATGTAGGACGTAATTTCTGGGCATTTAAGGATGTTCAGGAAAAGGGACAGGGTTCCCCGTACTGTGGTTGGTTTGCAGGTCTTAATTTCGGTGGAAGCAGCCCATGTGGAGATCCGTTCTGGTATGAGGGCTGGAATGGCTATTATAACCTTGTAAAGCTCAATCTTCATAATCAGGACGTATGCAATTACCTTCTTGATGCAATTGGCTATTGGATGGATGAATTCAAAATTGATGGCATCCGTTTTGACGCTGCTGACTGCGTTGACTTCGGTTTCTTTAAACAGATAAGAAGCTTCTGTAAGGGCAGAAATCCTGAATTCTGGCTCATGGGTGAGATCATTCATGGCGATTATAACCGTTGGGCAAACCCTGAAATGCTCGATAGTGTAACAAACTACGAGTGCCATAAGGGAATTTATTCTTCACATAATGACAAGAACTATTGGGAGATCAACTATTCTATCAACCGTCAGTTTGGAAATGGCGGTATTTATAAGGGAATCCAGCTTTACAGCTTTGTTGATAACCACGATGTAGACCGTCTGGCAAGCAAGCTTACAGATGCAAGATACAGAAAGCTTTGTTATACACTTATGTACTGTATGCCCGGTATTCCGTCTGTATATTACGGAAGTGAATATGGTGTTGAAGGCAGACATGAAAATAATTCCGATGACGGTCTCAGACCATGTCTTGAGCTTTCTCAGCTGGAAGCTACAGGTGACAGAGATCTTTACCGTCATATCGTAAAGCTTGGCAGAGTTTATAAGGCATATCCTGAGCTGAGAACAGGCAGCTTTGAAACAGTAAATGTCCAGAACCGTCAGCTTCTTTTCAGAAGAGAATATGAAGGCAGAAATGTTTACGTTGCACTGAATCTGGATGACCAGTCATATTGGCTGAATTTCCGTCCGAACTGCGGAAGCCTTGTTGACGTTCTGTCAGGTGTTTCTGCAAGAATGGAAAACGGCAATGCTATTATTGAAATGCCGCCGTTCTCCAGTATGATTTTTGTAGAGGACGATATTGTAAACGGTACACCGGAGCCTGAGAGAGTACCTGTTGAAGAGATCAAACAGGAAACTGTTGAAATCGGCGGAAGATACCGTCATTATAAGGGCGGCGAGTATGAAGTACTCACTATCGCACAGCACACAGAGACAAACGAAGAGCTTGTTGTTTATAAGAATGTTGAGAACGGTCACATCTGGGCAAGACCTAAGGCAATTTTCCTCTGTGATGCAAACGGCGAGAAGAGATTCATCAAGCTGTAATATAATAAAAAATGGAACATAATACCATAAAGGGTGCTATTCTTGACCTTGACGGCACTCTTCTTGATTCAATGAATGTCTGGCATAGTATAGATATAGAGCTTCTTGGAAAGTATAATATATCACCACCTGAGAATATATCCGAGATAGTTAAGAAAATGACTATTGATGAGTTTTCTAATTATTTTGTAGGAGAATTTAGGTTGCCTGTTACACCGATTGAAATTGGAAACGAGATAGAACAGATGGCGGCAGAGCAGTATACGAATATCCTGCCTCTGAAAGATGGGGCAGCTGAATTCCTCTCAGGTCTTGACGAAATGGGTATATCCTATGGAGTTGCTACTGCAACATATCCTAAGCTTGCGAGAGCAGCTCTTGACAGGCTGGGCTTGACGTCACGAATACAATTCCTTATCACAGAAGCGGAGCTTGGCGTCGGTAAAACAAATCCTCTTATCTACTATGAGTGTGCAAAGAGATTAGGTCTTGGAAAAAGACAGATCCTTGTTGCAGAAGA
>ERZ791837.1688-NODE-1688-length-13603-cov-3.077576_pt1 | contig 13603 bp, 9 predicted proteins | sample MGYA00510292_ERZ791837 | MGnify/ENA primary metagenome ERZ791837 (study PRJEB30046, sample SAMN00715259) | human gut metagenome | study: EMG produced TPA metagenomics assembly of the A metagenome-wide association study of gut microbiota in type 2...
TCAGCTTCAGCGGTCTGAAATCCGCAGTGCTGAACTATCTGAACGGATGCCAGATGAAGGGAGAAGAGATTAATCAGGCGGATGTGGCTGCTTCCTTCCAGAAAGCAGTCGTAGATGTGCTGGTGAGCCATTCCCTCCATGCAGTGAAGGCTTATGGACTGAATAAATTTGCCATTGCCGGCGGCGTGGCTTCGAATTCTTCCCTGCGGGCAGCGTTTGAGGAAGAATGCGGAAAACGTAACATAGCATTTTATCATCCCTCCCCCATTTTCTGTACCGATAATGCGGCGATGATCGGTGTGGCCGGCTATTACGAGTACATTAAGGGTGTCCGCAGCGGTTATGATCTGAATGCGGTGCCGAATTTAAAGCTGGGCGAGCGATAAGAACCGAAAAAAGACTTCAAGGAAAGACAGACACAATATGGTAGACAGAGTAGCACAGGACAGAAATGAGACAGAAGATTACAGCATGAAAAATGAGATGGAAAACGGACAGGAGCCTCAGGAGAATGGGGAAAAGCCCAGATGTACCGCTATTATCCTTGCGGCGGGCAGCGGAAGCCGCATGCAGTCGGCGGTGGCGAAGCAGTTTTTACCGTTAAAAGAAAAGCCACTGATCTGGTATGCCTTGCATGCGGTGGAGGAATCCCGGATCATTGATGACTGCATTCTGGTGACGGCAGAGCAGGATATTCCCTATGTCCGGGAAGAAATCGTGCAAAAATATCATTTTACCAAAGTAAATATTATTACTTCTGGAGGAGCGGAACGGTATCTGTCCGTGGGGAGAGCCTTACAGCTGATTGCTGACGGACGGTTGAAAGTACCCAATGAGCACGGATATGTGTTCATTCACGATGGAGCCAGACCTTTTCTGACAGAGAAGATATTAGAAGATACCTATGCAGCGGCCGTGCAATATCAGGCCTGTGTGGCGGCGGTACAGAGCAAGGATACGGTAAAGATCAGTGACGGAGAAGGCTTTGCCCTGTCCACTCCGGATCGAAGAACCGTCTGGAATATCCAGACACCGCAGGTATTTGAGACCAGCCTGATCCTGCAGGCATACGAGAGACTGAAAAATCGTCTTCCCAGGATGCAGGAACAGGGCATTCAGGTAACGGATGATGCCAGCGTGGTGGAACTGTTTACTGAGACAAGAGTGAAGCTGGTAGAGGCTTCTTATCAGAATATTAAGATCACAACACCGGAGGATCTTGATATCGCGGAAGCATTTTTGAAACATTTATGATTGGAAAATGCCGTATTTTAGCGGATTTTATGGGAAATCTGGGAAGATAAAAATAAAAATTGAAAAAAATGTAAAAAAATATAAAAAAGTATTGACAATTATGTAAATATGTATTATACTATAAAAGTGTAAAACGTATTGCCAAGTGCAATTTGTTAGTAAGAGATAAAGGATTTCTATTAAAAGACATCATGAAAATTCCTCCTTTGAATATATATATATGATAGAAATTCTTTGATTCATATAGGGTGTAATCTTTGGCCCACTGCCTACCCTCCTTGAAAGCCCCCACTATTATTTTAATAGTGGGGGCTCTTTTTGACATATAAGGGAAAATATGCTATAATAGAAATAGGTTCGAAAGAATCTCTTTTAGTGTGCTATAAATCATACGGAGGGTAGACAAAATGAAAAAAATTATGAGTATGGCAATTGTGCTTATTGCACTGGTAACACTTTCGGTTTCCGCATTTGCGGCAGACAACGGTAAACAGATTTCTGAAAGTACTTTTCAGGAGAATGTCGTGGTCAAGGTTTCAAACGCGGGAGAATTTATGAAGGAGGAAGAAGAATTTGAGATTCTGACTCCGGAAGAGATTTCTTCTATGGAAGAAACAGAAGATCCTGATGCCCTTCTTGAGGTTTGCCCTAAGTGTGGCAAAATTCACGATGGGTGCTGTGCTGAAGAGGCAGAGCGCATTCACTTTAGACACTATGTCGACACTGATTATAGTTATCTGAAGTTTTGCGACCTGAAGGATAATGCACTGTACTTTGTGACTCTCGACAATAATCTTATGCTGATGAATCTCAAAACGAAACAGCTTTATTTTATTGCTGATGAGGTTATTGGGTTGACTCGGTATGGCATGAATGGGCGTTATATTGGATATGTAACGCTCAATGACAAGTTCTTTTCTGTACCCTATGAGGTAGGAAAAGACGGTAAGCTTAGCACTGATTTCCAGATGGAATTCGGTGAATAAAAGCTAAAACTCGAACATAAACACAAATAGCACACGGCGGCTCTCCTACTGTTGGAGTGCCGTTTTTTAATATATAAATTTGTTAAAGAAAATATATAATTCACACATAATTCATAAATATAAGATATAATAAACTACATTAAAATGGAAAGTCAGTTAAAAACTTTAACTTGAAAAAAATACACTAATATGATATATTAGCAAAAGAATTGAAGAAAAATGTAGAGGAAAAAAATATGAATAAAATAGTACATATAGGAATGGATGTAGGTTCAACAACAGTAAAGATAGTTGTAATGGACGAAGATTTAAAAGAAATCTATACATCATATGAAAGACATTATTCAGATACAAAAAATACAGTATGTAAAGTATTAGAAGAATTAGTAGAAAAATATAAAGATAAAGAATTTACAATAGCATTAACAGGTTCAGGGGCAATGAGTACAGCTAAATTTTTAGATGTACCATTTATTCAAGAAGTTGTTGCATGTAAAAGATCTGTAGAAAGATATATTCCACAAACAAATGTAGTAATTGAACTTGGAGGAGAAGATGCAAAAATCATTTATTTTGGAAGATCTGTAGAACAACGTATGAATGGAACATGTGCAGGTGGAACGGGAGCATTTTTAGACCAAATGGCATCATTATTAAATACAGATACAGCAGGGTTAAATGAACTTGCAAAAGGATATCAAACAATATATCCAATTGCATCAAGATGTGGTGTATTTGCAAAAACAGATGTGCAACCATTATTAAATGAAGGTGCTGCAAAAGAAGATATTGCAGTATCTATTTTACAAGCAGTTGTAAATCAAACAATATCAGGATTAGCTTGTGGAAGACCAATTAGAGGAAATGTAGCATTTTTAGGCGGTCCATTAACATATTTACCAGAATTAAGAAAAAGATTTGTTGAAACATTACATTTAACACCAGAGCAAACAATAGTGCCAGAAGAAGCACATTTATTAGTTGCCAAAGGAGCATGTTTAGAAGCAAAAGATGAGTCTCCAATAAGTGTGGAAAAATTAAAAAGTAAAATACAAGTATTAAAACATTCTCATGACACAACAACAGTACCATTAAAACCATTATTTTCAACAAATGTAGAATATGATGAATTTAAAGCTAGACATGAAAAAGACAAAGTAGCTAAAAAACCACTTTCAGAACATAAAGGAGACTGTTTTGTTGGAATAGATGCAGGTTCAACAACATCAAAATTAGTGGTTATAGATAGAGATGGAACATTACTATATTCAGCATATCAAGGAAATGGTGGAAAACCACTTGATAGTATAATAGAAATGTTAAAAAAATTATATTCTGTTATGCCAAGAGAAGCAATTATTCGTTATAGTGGTGTAACTGGATATGGAGAAAAATTAATACAAACAGCATTAAATGTAGACTTGAATGAAATTGAAACAATAGCACATTATACAGCTGCAAAAAAATTCGAACCTAAAGTAACAAGTATTGTTGATATTGGTGGCCAAGACATGAAATATATCAAATTAAAGAACAACACAATAGACAATATAATGTTAAATGAAGCTTGTTCATCAGGATGTGGTTCATTTATTGAAACATTTGCTAAAAGTTTGAACTTAAATATAGAAGAATTTGTAAAAGAAGCATTAGAAGCACAAAATCCAGTAGATTTAGGTTCTAGATGTACAGTATTTATGAATTCAAAAATAAAACAAGCACAAAAAGAAGGATATTCAGTTGGAGACATATCAGCAGGTTTATCATATTCAGTAATAAAAAATGCAATACAAAAAGTAATGAAAATAAGAGATGTAAAAAAATTAGGAAGTCATATTGTTGTACAAGGTGGAACTTTCTATAATGAAGCAGTATTAAGAGCATTTGAATTAATTGTTGGAAGAAATGTAATAAGACCAGATATAGCAGGACTTATGGGAGCTTATGGTATGGCATTACTTGCATGTGAACAATATGAAGCAAATATGGACATGGAATATCATTCAACACTTGCAACAATCGAAGAAATTGATAAATTAGATATAAAAGTAACACATACAAGATGTAATGGATGTGAAAATCATTGTCAATTAACAATAAATAGATTTAGTAATGGAAAAAGACATATATCTGGAAACAGATGTGAAAAAGGTGAAGGAATAGTAAATTCACACAAAGATTTACCAAACTTAGTAAAATATAAATATGATAGAATATTTGGATATACACCATTAGAAGAAAAAGATGCACCAAGAGGAACAATAGGAATTCCAAGAGTTTTAAATATGTATGAAGACTATCCATTTTGGTTTACATTATTTACAAATTTAGGATTTAGAGTAATAATATCAGAAAAAAGTACAAGAAAAATATATGAAAAAGGTATTGAATCAATGCCATCTGAATCTGTATGTTATCCTGCAAAATTATCACATGGACATGTTATAAGTTTAATTCAAAAAGGAATAAAAACAATATTTTACCCATGTATACCATATTCAAGAAAAGAGTATGAAGATGCAAATAATAGATATAATTGTCCAATTGTAATATCTTATTCAGAAGTATTAAAAAATAATATTGAAGAATTAAAAAGTGAAGATATTAAATTCATAAACCCATTTTTACCATTTGAATCAAAAGCATTATTAAAAAGAATGATGGAATTACCTGAATTTAAAGAATATAATTTTAACAAAAAAGAATTAAAAAATGCAATAGAAAAAGCTCAACAAGAATATCAAAAATGTAGACAAGATATACATGATAAAGGAAAAGAAACAATTGAATATATTGAAAAAAATAATTTAAAAGGAATTGTATTAGCAGGAAGACCATATCATGTAGATCCAGAAATAAATCATGGAATAGATACATTAATAACAAGTTTAGGAATGTGTGTATTAACAGAAGATAGCGTGGCAGATAAAGCATTACCAGAAAGACCACTTCGTGTTGTTGACCAATGGATGTTCCATTCAAGATTATATGCAGCAGCAGATTTTGTAGGTAAACATGATAATTTAGAGCTTGTTCAAATAAATTCGTTTGGTTGTGGAGTTGATGCTGTTACAACAGATGAAGTTGAAGAAATTCTAACAAGTTTTGGAAAAATGTATACATTAATAAAAATTGATGAAGTAAATAACTTAGGAGCTGTAAGAATTCGTTTACGTTCATTACTTGCAAGTATTAATAAAAGATTAAATAATAAAAAAGAAGAAAAAGAAACAGGTGAATATTTCTTAAAGAAAAATCCATTTACAGAAGAAATGAAAAAAGAATATGTAATCTTAATTCCACAAATGGCACCAATTCATTTTGATTTTATTGAACCAGTTTTGCAAAGTGAAGGATATAAAGCAAAACTTTTAAGAGAATGTACACAAAATACAATTGAAACAGGTTTGAAATATGTAAATAATGATGCTTGTTATCCTTCAATTATAACAACAGGACAAATGATAGAAGCATTAGAATCTGGAGAATATGATGTAAATAAAACAGCATTAATAATGTCACAAACAGGTGGAGGATGTAGAGCAACAAATTATATAGGATTTATTCGTAAAGCTCTAAAAGATGCAGGATTTGGACAAGTTCCAGTAATTTCATTTAATGTTGTTGGAATGGAGAAAAATCCGGGATTTAAACTAACATTACCATTAGTTGAAAAACTATTAAAATCAATGGTTTATGCAGATTTATTACAAAAAATGTTATATAAAAATAGAACTTATGAAAAAAATAAAGGTGAGACAGATAAATTATTTGCAGAATGGATGGAAAAAGCAAAAAAACTCGCAATAAATAGTAGTTCAAAAGAATTTTCAAAGAGTATATATCAGATGGTTGATGATTTTGAAAAAATTGAATGGAAGCAAGGAAAAGAAAAGCCAAAAGTAGGAATAGTAGGAGAAATCTTAATTAAATATCATCCATTTGGAAATAATTATGTAGCAAATTTATTGGAAAAAGAAGGCGCAGAAGTTGTTTTACCAGACTTTATGGGATTTGTTAAATATGTTGCAGCAAATGGAGTAATATCACATCAATTATTAAAAAATAATGGATTGAAATCAATGTTATTTGATGTTGCAATAAAATTGATAAATTCATTTGAAAAAGATGCTAAAAAAGCATTAGAAAAATCTAAAAAAGGATATTTACCAACTTGTGATATTTGGCATTTAGCAGATAATGTAAAATCAGTTTTATCAACAGGAAATCAAACAGGTGAAGGTTGGTTCTTGACGGCTGAAATGCTTGAATATATGGAAAATGGTATTCAAAATATAGTTTGTGTTCAACCATTTGCGTGTTTACCAAATCATGTTGTTGGTAAAGGTGTAATAAAAACTATCAGAGATATGTTCCCAGATGCAAATATTGTACCAGTTGATTATGATCCAGGTGCAAGTGAAGCAAATCAGACAAATAGAATTAAACTTCTTATGACAGTAGCTAAAGACAACTTGAAAATTAAGCAAAAAGAAAAAAAGATGGCTGAAAAAGAAAATAAGAATACAACAAATGTATAAAATAAGTAAAGAATGGCGCTTTCCTATAAAGGATAAGCGCCACTTTATGCTATGGGTTAGTTAATTTTAAGAAGCCTGAATTTGAAAAAATATTAATAAATATTTGTTGAGATTTTTATTTTCATATGTTAAAATTAGAATGACTTACAAAAGGAGGAAAATAAAAGATGGAGAAAAAGAAATATGAAAAAATAATTATATCAATAATATTAATAATACAGACGATAATATTTATAATAGTAGGAGCAAATAAATCATATATTCATATGGACGAAGCATATTCATTAGGTCTTGCAAGTTATGATAAAGTTGAAATACAAGATAATGAAAACTTTTATAATATATGGCATGATGGAAAATATTATGAAGATTATCTATGTGTAAATGATGATGAAATTGGTCAATATAAACAAGTATATGAAAATCAAAAAAATGATGTTCATCCACCTTTATATTATTTAATATTAAGATTTGCAATGGGATTCCATAAAAATAGTTATTCAAAATGGCCAGGAATAATAATAAATATGATAATATATGCATTTGTAACAATATTTATGTATTTGATACTAAACAAAATATTAAAAGACAAATACAAATATAAAGAAAAATCTGCAATTATAGCTATGGTATCATCACTTGTATTAGCATCAATAACAAATGTAATATATATAAGAATGTATGCATTATCAACACTAAATGTATTGATTACAACATATTTACACTTAATGCTATTAGAGAAGAAAGAAATAGATTATAAGTTATTAATATTTATAGGAGTTTCAGCACTTGCAGGTTCATTAACACATTATTATTATTTATTTTATTTAGCAATGATGTTTATAATGTTTGCAATAAAATATATAAAAGAAAAAAGATATAAAGAATTAATTGCATATATAGTAACAATGTGTATAGCAGGTGTAACATCTTTAATAATTTTCCCATATTCAATAAAACATTTATTTTTTGGGTATAGAGGACAAGGAGCCTTAAGCAAATTAACGCAAATTTCAGAGTTTTTAAAAAGCATAAAGATGTATATAAAGAAATTTAATAGACACGCATTTAATGGATTGTTATTTGTTTTATTAGCATTGATAGTTGGATTAGGAATTTATAAAAAGGTAAATAAAAAGAAAATATTTAAGAACAAAAATCAAGATATAAAATATATAGCAATTCCAACAGCATTTTATACTTTATTAGTTTCATTATCAGCACCTTGGATTGAATTAAGATATATAATGCCAGTATGTGGATTAGTATTTATATTAATTATATATTTATTTGAAAATGTTCTTGAAAATATTTTTAATGAAAAAAATGTATTTAGAATTTTGACAGTATGTTTAGCAATTATATTGATAACACCTATAATATTTAAGATGGAGCCAGAAGAAGAATTTTTAGATAAAAGGGATATTGTAGAAGAGGTTCAAAATGAATTAAATGTTCCAACAATTTATATGTTTAATTCTAATGAAAATAGATTTTTAGATGATATATTGTTATTTTCAAAGTTAGATAATTCATATATAGCTAAAGATGTAGAATGTACAGATGAAAATATAAGTAAAATTTTGAATGGTAAAGATTTATCAAATGGAATTTTAGTATTTATAAATTGTGGGCAAAATAATGATGAAATGATGGAAAAAATAAAAAATGCAACAGGATTAAATGAATGGAAATGGATTAAAGGATTAAATGCTTGTAATATATATTTAGTTAAATAACAAAAAGAGTCCCAATCAGCTGAAGCTGACTGGGACTCTTGGTTTTTTTAGGATGCTAAAGAACACATAACATCAAAAAGTTTTTTCAAAACATCTGTGATTTCATGCAAGTGTAACTGAAGATACCCAAAAAGGTTCAACTTAAAGATCGAGCCAATTAGGCCAAGACAAAACTTGATAAGTGCCTCGAACAATTCCAATCCCCAATTGAACCAGAAGTAAATATATGGAAAATCGTTAGGAAGTTCCGGGTAAAAGTAAGTGGTAATAACCCTGAGGCTAAGTCCAATTAATGCCATCCAAAGGAAAGGATTGAAATTAATTGAAACGCTCCGATGAGTGCGTACAAACATGTTGTCAGCACATTCATTTATCTTTTTTCCGATGGAATTACCGAATTCTTTTAATTTACGACAGATTTCATCTAGCAAGTTCAGAGCCTTTTCAGAGTTGATGCTTTCTTTTTTCATATTTTACCTCGTTTATTTTTTATCAAATTCTTTATATAAAACAATGCAATCGCACTGAAAAATGGGGAATATATATAAAATATAAGCTTTTAACTTATACAATAATATTATTATATAACAATTTACATAAAAAGTCAAGAAACTATTAATATGTGAAAATATAAAATGTGTAATTTGTACTGACCTCCCAGTATAATCAAAAAACATCAAAAAAATGGTATAAATATATAAGGTTTACAAACGAAACCAAAATTAAGAAAATAAGGAAAAAGAATGGAAAGATTATATAAATATATAGAAATAACAGATTTAAAAGATATGCTAAAAAAATCAGGAGAAAAATATGGTGAAAAAATAGCATATAAAATAAGACAAGAAAATGGATATAAAGAAATCACACATAATGAAGTAAGAAAAATGGTTGATGGACTTGGAACAAAATTGATAGATATGGGGTTAAAAGATAAAAGAATAGCTGTAATAGGTGAAAATAGATATGAATGGGAAATAGCGTATTTATCAATAGTTTGTGGGACAGGAACAGTAGTACCATTAGACAAATCATTACCAGAAAATGAATTAGAAAGTTTAATTGAAAGATCAAAAGCAGAAGCAATAATATGTTCACAAAAATATGTCGAAATATTAAAAAAGACAAAATTAAAATATATCATTTCAATGGATTTAGAAAAAGATAATGATGGAATCATATCACAAAAGAGACTTATATCAGAAGGAATACAACTGGTAAAATCTGGAAATACAAGTTTTGTAAATGCAAAAATTGATAATGAAAAAATGAGTATAATGTTATTTACATCTGGAACAACATCAATATCAAAAGCAGTAGCACTTTCACATAAAAATATATGTTCAAATTTAATGGATATATCATCAATATTAGATGTAAATTCATCAGATGTGTTTTTATCATTTTTACCATTACATCATGTATTTGAATGTACAGTTGGATTTTTATTTTCACTATATGTTGGAGCTGAAACAGTATTTTGTGATGGAATTAGACATATTCCAGAAAACTTAGCTGAATATAAGGTTTCTGTAATGGCATCTGTTCCAGCAATATATGAAAGATTATTCAAAATAATAAAAAGACACTTAGGAAAACAAGGAAAAGTTGAACAAATACTTGAAGATGAAGAAAAATATAAAGATTCAAGTATGGAAAAGAAAAAAGAAGTATTTAAAGAAATACATGATTTACTTGGTGGAAATATAAAACTATTTATAAGTGGTGCTGCAAGTTTAGAGCCAAGTATTGAAGAAAAATTTAGAAGGCTTGGATTTAATATGGTTCAAGGATATGGATTAACAGAAACATCACCAGTTGTTGCAATAGGAAATAAAAAATATCATAAAACAGGATCTATTGGAAAATGTGTTCCAAGTGATGAAGTGAAATTATTAGATATAAATAAAGACGGAATTGGAGAATTAGCAGTAAAAGGACCTAATGTAATGCTTGAATATTATGAAAATAAAGAAGCAACAGAAAAAGTATTAAAAAATGGATGGTTTCAAACTGGTGATTTAGCAAGAATTGATGAAGAGGGTTATATATTTATTTGTGGAAGAAAGAAAAGTGTAATTGTATTAAAAAATGGCAAAAATATTTTCCCAGAAGAAATGGAAACATTAATTAATAAAGAAGATGGTGTAGAAGAATCATTTATTTTTGGAAAGCCAATTTCAAAAGATCCAAATGATATAAAGATTTTTGTGAAAATTGTTTATAACAAAGAAGGTTTTGAAGGAAAAACAGAAACTGAAATAAAAGAATATTTTAATGAAAAAATAAAATCAATAAATAAAACAATGCCACATTATAAAGCAATTAGAGGAATTATTATTTCAGACAAACCATTAATAAAAACTACGACAAATAAAATTAAAAGAGAAAAAAATTTAGAACAAATAATGAAGGAGTTATAATGACAACACAAATTTTAGGTAATGTATTTGAACATTATGAAGAAATTGACTCTACACAAACAGAAATACATAGAAGAATAGAAAAATGTAAAATACAAAATGGAACAATTATAATGGCAGATAGACAAACAAATGGAAAAGGAACACATGGTAGAGTTTGGCATACAGGTAATGAAAATAATATTGCATTTTCATTTTATATTGAAACAGAATGTGAACCACAAAAACTTGAAGGGATAACAATAGAAATTGCACAAATATTAATACAAATTTTTGAAGAAAAATATGGAATAAATCTTCAAATAAAAGCTCCAAATGATATTTATTATAATGGAAAAAAAGTTGGTGGAATATTAACAGAATCTAAAATTGTTGGACAGAAAACAAAATATATAGTTGTAGGAATAGGCATAAATACTAATAGTAAGAATTTTAGTGATGATATAAGAAATATTGCAACATCAATTAAAAAAGAATTTAACATAGATGTTGATAATTTATTTATTGTAAATGAATTTTGCAAAATATTTGAAAAAAGATTAATGAAAAGGATAGAAGAATAATATGAAAATAGGATTTTTGTTCCCAGGTCAAGGTTCACAATATGTTGGAATGGGAAAAGATTTATATGAGAAATATGAGGAAGTTAGAAATATATATGATAGAGTAGAAAATTTGACAGGAGTAAATGTGAAAAAGATATCATTTGAAGGCCCTGAAGAAGAGTTAAATCAAACTAAAAATACTCAAATTTGTATTTTAACAATGAGTTTAGCAATATTAGAAATACTTAATAAAAATGGAATTAAAGCAGAAATATCAGCAGGTTTAAGTCTTGGTGAATATTCTGCACTAATATATAGTGGAATATTAAATTTTGAAGATGGAGTAAAATTAGTTCAAAAACGTGGAGAATATATGCAAAATTTAGTTCCTGATGGTGAATGGCTAATGTCAGCTATACTTGGAATTGAAGAAAATGAAGTTGAAGAAGTATGTTCAAAAGTTCAAAATGGATTTGCAGTACCAGTAAATTTTAATTGCCCAGGTCAAATTGTAATTTCAGGTGATAAAGATGGAATAAAAGAAGCAGAAAATATAGCTAAACAATATGGTGCTAGAAGAGTTATTGAATTAAAAACATCAGGTCCTTTTCATACTATAAAATTACAAAAAGCATCTGATGAATTAAGAAAAGAATTAGATAAAATAAAATTTAATAATGGAGATTCAAAAGTTATTAAAAATATAGATGCTGAAGTTTATACAGAAAATGATGATATGAAAGATATTTTAGCAAAACATATAATAAGTCCAGTAAGATTTTCAAAGAGTTTAGAAAATATGATTAAACTTGGTGTTGATACTTTCATTGAAATAGGTCCAGGTAAGACATTGTCTGGATTTGCTAAAAAGATTAAAACAGATAAAGAGATTAGGATTTTTAATGTGACAGATGTGGAAACATTGAAAAACGTTTTATATCAAGTTTTGGAAAAAAATTAATTATTTTTCAATAAGAAAGGTGGAAGAAAATGGATAAGTGTGCATTAATAACAGGTGCAACAAGAGGAATAGGCAAACAAATAGCAATAACATTAGCAAAACAAGGTTATAATATTGCATTAAATTATAGAAAAGAAAATGAAGAACTAGAAAATACCAAAAAAGAAATTGAAAAAATTGGAGTTCAAATTCTAGCAGTAAAAGGTGATGTTGCAAATTTTGAAGATTGTGAAAACTTTGTAAAACAAGTAATAGAAAGATTTGGACAAATAGATGTATTAGTAAATAATGCAGGAATTACAAAAGATATGTTACTTATGAGAATGAAGAAAGAAGATTTTGAACAAGTAATAGATACTAATTTAGTTGGAACATTTAATGTTACAAAAAATGTAGTGCCATATATGATGAAAGCTCGTTCTGGAAGAATAATTAATATTTCATCTGTTGTTGGAATTTCAGGTAATGCAGGTCAAACAAATTATTCTGCATCAAAAGCAGGAATTATCGGATTTACAAAGAGTTTGGCTAAAGAGATTGCTTCAAGAAATATTTTAGTAAATGCTGTTGCTCCTGGTTTTATTGAAACAAATATGACTGATGTTTTAAAAGATGATGTTAAACAGGAAATTGCCAAAAATATTCCTTTGAAGAGAATGGGAACTGCTCAAGATGTTGCTAATGTTGTTAAGTTTTTAGCTTCTGATGATAGTTCTTATATTACTGGGCAAGTTATCAATGTTGATGGTGGTATGCTTATGTAATTTGAATAATAATTACAATTTTCAGTTAACACATACTGAGGCTGTAACAAGCAAAGCTTTAACAGCCTCAGTGCTCGCCAAAATTTAATTCTTTTCCAACTAATCTATGTTTCAAGAAAGGAATGATAAAAATGGCAGGAAATACACTAGAAAATATGGATAAATCAAGTTTTTCACCAATGATGCAAAAATATTTAGAAACAAAAGAAAAATATAAAGATTGCATATTATTTTATAGATTAGGAGACTTTTATGAAATGTTCTTTGATGATGCAATAACAGCATCAAGAGAACTTGAAATAACATTAACAGGAAAAGATTGCGGACAAGCAGAAAGAGCACCAATGGCAGGAATTCCACATCATGCAGCAGAAGTATATGCAGCAAAAT
>ERZ791837.1695-NODE-1695-length-13539-cov-2.573495_pt1 | contig 13539 bp, 11 predicted proteins | sample MGYA00510292_ERZ791837 | MGnify/ENA primary metagenome ERZ791837 (study PRJEB30046, sample SAMN00715259) | human gut metagenome | study: EMG produced TPA metagenomics assembly of the A metagenome-wide association study of gut microbiota in type 2...
CAATAGTTTTTTCTTCGGCACCATTTGACTACGGTAGGAGGCTTTTCACAAAATATTGGTTCCTGCCCCTTTTCAAAGTTCTTAAATTCCGCATACTTTACTGCTCCATATGTTTTTAACTTTCTGTCAAACTCTCCCAGCTTTATTTTTTCTATATAAAATTCACGCACATCATATACTCTTTTTAATGAAGAATCTGTTACAGAACCTGATTTAATCGACTTGTATTTTTTTAAAACCTCCTCAGCGTCTTCTAATGTGTCATAAACTATCTCATCAATAAGATACGGAGCTTCGGCAATGCCGTCTGTACAGCCCGGTTCTATTGGGATGTCTTCAGGAATTTCACAGTGTTCTGTCATCATAATCCTGTAACCATATTTAATATTCATAATTTCACCTTTATAATACAATTTATGTCTTAAAACGACTTTATTATATTTAACATTATAGCATTTATTTTCTTATACGTCAATGATTTTATCTAATAATATTTAATAATTGAAAAGCAGCTTTCAGAGTTTTATTTCCTGCTCTGAAAGCTGCGTTATCCCATTAAGAAAATGATATTGTCTTCAGTTCTATAATTCCTGTACCTTTATAGACAAAATATAGCGGATATATACCTTTTTCAATGAAAATATCTTCTGTAAGCTGAGTCCAGTCAGAAACGGGTGAGATTTCAAATCTTGCAATTTCAGTTTGTTCAATATCACTATAAGCAATAAGCGTTCCATTGCCAGTTGCTTTAATCAGAACGGAGAGATTTTTAACATCATTAAAGTAAAAATACTTATATCCGATAAGAGTTTCATTTGAAATTTCACCAATAAAGTGTTCCTCGCCATGATTAGTTACATTTGGAAAACTGTCTGTATATATAGAATTACATCCATGAGGCATATTTCCATTTGTAATATTGCAGGCTATTACAGCAGGGTATTCACCATTAGCGATGAGGGGACCGTCATTAAGACCGCATGACGTTATTTCTACCTGCTTTATTGAGCCATCATTTTCTAATACGATTTTTTCTGCGCAAGCCTGTCTGCTGTAATCAGATTTATGTGTCAGACGATGATAAAATACATACCACTGACCATTTATATTCTCAATGCTGCCATGAGTTGTGCCTGTCATGTTAAGGCGATCTTGTTCTTCACGTCCGTTAATGCCAACGTCTCCGTTTGATACAATTGATCCGCCGAATGTAAAATCACGATCAGGATATTTACTTGTAGCATAGCATAGCTCATGGTTCTGTTTGGATGAATATACAAAGTAATACATATTTCCGATTTTTCTTATAGAGCTTGCTTCAAAGAAAGGATGCTCTTCAAAGCTTGTACCTCTTGTTTCATATGGAATAATATGCTTTGGTTCTTCTTTTACTGTCAGCATATCATCATCAACAACAACCATACAAGGACCCATTACGCTGCCTTCAGTATTGAGAATCTCTTCTCTTGATTTATTGAACATCTCCATTTCTTTTTCTACAATATTTTTATCATTCTGCCAGTTGCTTTTTTGTTCATAATCCATCTGAGTACCGTAATAAATACGAATAATGCCATTATCATTTATAACGCCAGGGTCAAAGCATATGAATTTTTTCATTGGTCGTCCATCAGGGTAATGTACATAACCTAAAAATTCATATTTTCCTGCTGGTGTGTCGGAAACAGCTACACTGATCGGTCCAAAATAGCCCCCTTTTCCATATGCTCTAGACATACAGTAAAAGAGATAATATCTGCCGTCATTACCACGTACGACATCTGGTGCATACATATACGGCCTATTCTTGTAGTCAGGGTCCTGACTTGCCTTGTATATTACACCTTCATATCTCCAGTTTGTAAGATCATTTACAGGTGCAGAATATACTGTATAATCAAGCATACAGAAAGTTTCTCCACCCTCTTTGTCATGGGATCCATACAGGTATACACGATCTCCGAAAACATGGGGTTCCCCATCCGGAATATATTCATTAAGTGGCAAAAAGGGATTAAATACCTGTCTTTTCATAATATTATACCTCATAAAAAGTAGTAAAAATAAACGATTTATTTCATTATACACTATCTCAATTATTATTCAAGAAGAAAAAGTGACTTAACATTAAATTTTATATAAATCGTATGCATTACATAATAATATATGTAAAAAATATGGAAATATACAATAAAAAGCTTGAGAGCTAAAACAACAGCATCTCAAGCTTTAATATTTTTAATTGTAATGAGCAAGAAACTGACGTGTACGCTCTTGTTTAGGATTATCAAAAACTGCGGAAGGGGTTCCTTCTTCAACGATGTATCCATCTGCCATAAATATAACTCTGTCCGAAATAGCCTTCGCAAAGCTCATTTCATGAGTTACTATAACCATAGTCATATGATCCTCTGCAAGTAAACGTATTACTTCAAGTATCTCTCCTGTAAGCTCGGGATCAAGAGCAGAAGTTGGTTCATCGAAGAACAGTATCTTTGGTGACATAGCTAAGGCACGTACAATTGCAACACGCTGCTGCTGACCGCCGGACAATTCACAAGGATAAGCATTTGCCTTTGTGGAAAGGCCTACCTTATCTAAAAGTTCTTTGGCAGTCTTTTCAGCCTCTTCTTTACTTCTTTTAAGTATGCGCCTTTGAGGTTCCATAATATTTTTCAGAACTGTGTAATGTGGAAAAAGATTGAAATTCTGAAAAACAAGTCCGAAATATTTAAGTATCTCCTTGAAATCAGATTTTTTTGCATAAATTGGTTTTCCATTTTCTCCGGTATCTACAGCCGTTTTTCCCATATAGGAAATATTTCCGCCTGTAATAGTTTCAAGAAATGTACAGCAGCGCAGAAGAGTTGATTTACCTGAACCGGATGGTCCTATGATTGAAATAACCTCACCATTCTTAACAGAGAATGAAATGTCATGAAGAACATCAACATCATCAAAACTCTTTTTCAGGTGACTTACTTCTAGATAATTCATACATTACCTCCTATATCTTGTAATAGCTCATACGTTTCTCAATCAGAGACATTATACCTGCCACTATAAGATTCAGAACGTAGTAGAATATAGCTGCAACCAGATATGGAAGCATGGACGTTTCGGCAGCTGCTATAATTTTTGCTTCTGTAAAAAGTTCAATATAGGAAATTGCAAATGCAAGAGAAGTATCCTTAACAAGAGTTATTGATTCGTTTGTAACAGCTGGAAGAACACGCTTAAACATCTGTGGGATTATTATTCGAATGAATTTTTGCATACTTCCATATCCTAAAATATATGATGCTTCATGCTGTCCTATTGGTATAGACTGAATTCCACTGCGAAAGATTTCAGCAAAATATGCAGCATAATTAAGTGAAAATGCTATAATAACAGCCCAGAATCTATATTCTGTAGTAAGTTGCATACCCGCTACAAAATACGGACCGAAATATACAACTAATAGCTGTAGCATAAGGGGAGTACCTCTTACAACTGAAATATACAGTTTCATAAACCATTGAAATGGCTTCCAACCGTATAAACGTACTACGCATATAATAAGTCCGAGCGGAATGGAGAATAACAATGTCAACAAAAAGATCCAAATGGAATTGAGCATATTATCTCCAAGCTGCGCTACAATATCAAAAAAAGACATATATGTCCTCCGTTCGATCACTTAATAATAGAATCGCTCAGTTCCCATTTTTCAGCAATTTTTTCAAATGTGCCATCTTTGCGCATATCATTAAGTGTTGCATCTACCTTATCACGAAGTTCGGTATTATTAATAGCAAAGCCAACAGCATACTGTTCTTCAGAAAGTGTTTCAGGTAACATTATGTAACCGTCACCACGTGATTCAATCTGATATTTAGCAACGCCGATGTCCATAGCAACTGCATCAACAGCACCGGAATCAAGATTCATAAATGCTGTATTGTAATCGCTTACAACGACAAGTTCTTTAAATGAATCTTTTAGATCTGCATTTTCTTCTTGTTCCAAAGCATCTTCAGCAGAAGAATCAGTTTGAACAGCTACACCTTTATTTGCAAGATCTGCAAAGCTTGCAATTCCGCTCTCTGATTTTACAACAACTACCTGGCTATTGTCTACATAAGGTGCAGTCCATGCATAATCATCTTCACGGCCTGTCATAGTAAAGCCGTTCCAAATGCAGCTTATAGTGCCTGAATTCAGCTCCATATCCTTTGAATCCCAGTCAATAGGCTGCTTTACAAGTTCCCAGTCATTTCTTTCGCAAACTTCAGCTGCAAGATCAAGATCAAATCCTACATATTCGCCTTTGTCATCCTGATAACCATAGGGTGGGAATGCTGCGTCAAATCCTACTACAAACTTTTCAGATGTTGAGTCATTATCATTCTTTTCACTTTTTTCACCGCAAGCGGCAAATGGCAATGCCATTGCACTGGTCAACACTGCTGCAAGGATTCTTTTTGCATTAATTGATTTCATAAAGTACATACTCCTTAATTTAATATTTCATTATGTTATTTTGTTAGCGTCATAAAACGCTATCTACAGCAATTATATCATACATATTATCTTTTGTCAATGTTAAACATTTATTATGGAATGGCTAAAAGCGTTTCAATTTTCCTTGTAAAACACCTGCTTCGTCTTGCAAGGACAGAAATATAATATCATAAATCAGCATTTATAATTTAAACATTACAAAAGTTCCGATAAGGAAAAAATAAACCTTATCGGAACTATCTATGCATATTAAAATACAGCAGTTTACAGAAAAATCGAACCAATGTATTTTTTATTTAGTTATATTTATATGACAAGAAAAACTTACTTCTTCCTGATGCCTTCTATAATTTTGGAAAATTCAAGTGCCTTTTCAATGCTGCCATTGATCTTCAGTTTACCTATAGTAAATGCCTTTACAGGACTGAGCTTTCCTTCACATATCTTCAGAAAATCTTTTCCTGATACGGTAAAAATACAATCACGGTCATAATACTCGTATGGCTCTACAGAAATAACACCATCTTTTAGTGCAATATAAAATGCGCCTGCGCCTTCACCGGTGATGTTTATCTGAACTGCAATATTTCCTTCCAGACCGTCTTTGCTATGGGATAGAACGATTTCCTTTGTTTTCCCAAAAATTTCTTCGTATGTCATTATATATCTCCTTTTTACTTTATAATTTCGCCCTGTACCGCTTGATTGCGTTGTATCTTTTTTGATGCAGTTTTATCAAATTCAGTGTTACGTATACGTAGGCGGCGTATTGCCTTTGCTGATGTCACCGTTTTATTGATGTTGTCAACAGTTTGACGTAACTTAGCTGCAATCTCATCATTCGTCCAGCCATCACATACATTCTGGTCTGGGAATATTTCAGCACAAATTACGCTTTCTTCAGTATAAACCAAAACCTCTGAGATATAGTCTATTCCAGCAAATTTATTTTCAAGTTCCTCAGGAGAAACATTTTCACCGTTAGAGAGAATTATCAAATTCTTTTTTCGACCTGTAATGAAAATGCGATTTCTGTTATCAACATATCCCAGATCACCGGTATGCAGCCAACCATCAGGTGTCAGAGCTTCTGCTGTTGCTTCAGCATCTTTATAATAACCTGCCATAACAGATGGACTTTTTACCATTATTTCGCCGTTCTCGATCTTTACTTGACAGCCGTTTACTATAATGCCTACATCACCGTCACAAGCTGTATCAAAACGATCGGCTGTAGAGATTCTTGGAGAACATTCAGTCATTCCATATCCTTGTGCCATTTGGAATCCCATTTCAATATATGCTTTCTGAAGCTCCGGACGCAGATATGCACCACCACTGTAAATTGTTTTAAGTCTGCCGCCAAATACTGCATTAGCAATAACTGAAATTGGAATATCAGGTTTTGCAGCAGATGCTGCCTTTATCTGCTTATATATTGTTTCTGCGATCATAGGTACTATGAGCATAATCGTAGGACGAAACAGTTTAAGATTCTGCGGAATACGCATCATAGAATCATTAAGGCATAATTCTGCACCGTAACGCAGGCTGCAAAGAACATCACAGGTAAAACAATAAATATGATGAATAGGAAGTACTGAAAGAATCACATCATCCGTTGTACTTTCATTATCTTGACACATAGCATTGTCGATAAGATTTCTATTAAGCAGCATTACGCCCTTGCTCTTGCCGGTAGTTCCTGATGTGTAAGAAATTGCAGCAAGTGCATCAGGTGAAACAGCTGTGAATTCAGCAGGTTCATTATCTGCAAGTATATTTTTAAAGTCAGAACCAAAACTTACATATGTATGTACATTAGGACATGAGCTTTTTATTTCTGATATCATTTTTTCATAACGACTGTCGTAGAAAAATATTTCGGAATCAGAACGAGTGAGTAGTTCGCATATATCCTTACAGCCAAGCTGGGCATCAAGGGGAACAGCTGCATTTCCTCCGCAAACAGTGCCGAAGTAACTTACAAGCCATGCATAACTGGAAGCACCTATAACAGCAGCGTGAATAGGCTTATCTGCACTTTTACGTTTATCGTTTACAAATGCAGTCATCTTTTGTACGTCGCAGTAGAATTCACGGAATGACTTTTCCATTATTTGATTTCCGTTCTTTTCTTTAATGAAAATTTTGTTTTCATATTCCTCAGCTGAAGCAGCCACAAGATCTTGTAATGTTTTAATATTATTTTTATTCATAAAAACCTCCGTTAATTTTTCAGAGTGTTTAAATAAGTAATAGCTTCACCAACAGTCTGGATATTTAAAATATCGCTTTCGTCAACTGTAACGTCAAATTCTGTTTCCAGGTCACCAAGAAGGCACATGAAATCGTATGAATTCATGTTAAGATCTTCAATAAAGCGAGCACTCTCAGTAATTTCCTCCGGTGCTGCCTCTACATAATTGCAGATAATTTCTTTCATTTTTTCCAGCATAATAAATTTCTCCTGTTTAATACTGTTTTTATATCATTTTAAGAATATCGCCGATGGTTCGTGTTTCGTCCTCAATTCCACGGAACAGTACACGACAAAGGTAATAGTAAAAATACTGCATTTCATATTCTGTAACTGCATCTTTTCTATACTCGAAATTAAAGTTCAGACCGTTGTCTTCCGGTCGATGCATAACAGTAAGATACAGTGGCTGACCGGCAACACCGTTTGAATACCAGTGACTCTTATATGGAATATCAGGCATATTACTTGCAGCCTGTTTAGATGTAAGAGGCTGATAGGTGAGGCTCATGCTTTCATAGCTTGTACCTGGTTTTGTTTTCCAATAATCGGCACGCTTCATTATAAGTTCGACTGGATCGAAATTTGCATGGCGGAAAACTCTGCTTTGTTCTGCCTGAATCATACGCACCCCATCAAGAAATGTAATGTCGGGTTCCATAACTGTACGCAATGGGAAAAAGTGAACTCTTGTACCGCCCGAGAACTTTTCAGACAGTGTTCCACGTCTTGCAACACAAGTCTTAATAGAAACGTCCTTTTCGTCGTTATTAAATTTTGAAAGTACTGTACGCAAGCCCATCATCAAAAGACTTGCCATTGTTACATGATAAAGCTTACAGAATTTCATAAGACGAATAGAAGCTTCCTCTTCAAGGGAATATACCGAAATTGCTGCTTCAGGGCTATTGGTAACTACCATTGCCCATCTTTGATCGGGATTATTATTCTCACGTCTTTGCGTAAGAAGTCTGCCTTGTCCGGCAAAATCTGTATATAATGGTTCGCTTGAAGCAATTTCATTCATCCAGAATTCTTCATCACGTTTCCTTGAAGACGAATTATTCTCGTATGCAAGATCTTTTTCTAACTGATCGATATAAGACTTCATTGTTCCCGGCATATCTGTGCCATAACGCTTTGAACAATATATTTCCAGCACAGCACGATTAAAGCCAATAATAGAACTTGAATCCATTGTCATGTGGTCGACTTTGAGATATATTCCGTTAAATCCATTCGGAAGCTTGATCATTACAACTTTATTCATAGGTGAATTGTAACGTTCAAAAGGTATGCTTGTCCAGCGGCGCATTTCATCGTGTGCCTTTTCTTCGTTCCAATCAGAGAAATCTACAAATGGAATATCACGTTCTTCACGTGGAACAATATATTGATGGACAGTTTCTTCTTCATCAAGCACGAAACGCAGGCGCATTGTTTCAAACATATCGTATGCCTGATATATCGCCTTTTTAAGGAGTGTAAAATCTACGTCTTGCTGTACATATAAACCTGTGCCAATACAGAGAACCTGTGTAGGACAGTAACGAATGGTATAATTGTGAATTTTCTGTGCAGCACTAAGCGGATAGCATTGCATTACAGCGCCGTTTATATTGATCTCTTTCATTATATACCTCTTATCTTATCGGTTTATGTGTTTTTCAATAAACCGTCTTACAGTGTTTTCATAAAGCTCATGGTTTTCATAATATGATGCTCCATGTGCAGCATTCTCTACAAGTAAAAGTTCCTTTTCTGAACTACACTGTTCATAGTTTTTTTTGCTCATCCATGTTGGTACGAAGTCATCTTCTGTACCGTGTATAAACAGAATAGGCAAACTTGTCTGACGTACAGCTTCCAGTGTGGAATAATCACGAAAGCCATAGCCTGCTTTTTTACGGCAAAGTGCATCATTTATATTCATGACCGGAAATGCAGGCAGGTGGTAGTCACGTTTAAGAATATGCGAAAATACATCATAAGGAGAGGTGAATGCACAGTCAGCTATAATAGCTTTTACACTTTCAGAAAGTCCCGGAAGTGCTGATGCCATAAGCACAGTTGAAGCACCCATAGAAACTCCATAAAGCACAATTTTCTTTTTCTTATCAAAGCGCTTATCGATATAGTTTATCCAGCTTTGGCAATCGAACCTGTCGAGGATACCAAAACCGATATAATCGCCTTCACTTTTACCGTGTGCTCTGTGATCAACAAGTAAACAGTCATAGCCAAGCTTATGGAAGTAAACAGCAATAGATGAACAGTCACGTAATCCGCATCCGGTATATCCGTGATTGCAGATGACAAGTTTTTCCGTTTTTTTATCAGCAGGGAAGTAGTCGCCATGAAGCTTCAGACCATCACGAGACATAATAACTATATGTTCAAGATCCTGTGCTGTGAGCCATTCACGATTTGGTGTGATAAATTTTTTATATTCATCCCACTTTTTCATATCTGCCATTTCACTGATGTCAACTCGAAGTTCGTCCTGCCTTGGAATTACACGTTCAAACAATGTCATTGCTCCGGCAGTACATACTGCTGCTGTACTGCCGGCTAATGCAGCTGCGCCTATCAGTAATTTTCGCATTATGATACACTCCTTTTCAATTATCTTTAAAGATTTCGACCAGTGGTCGAAACTTCATCACATTCATTATATCACCTTTTCGACCGCCGGTCAACTGTTTTTTCTCATAAATTTAACTTGCTAATTAGATTATATTATGGTATAATATTACAGAATGTAGATAATATTGCAATGCAGACGGGAGAATGTTACTATGAATGAAAATAAAATCGAAAGTAAAATAGATATAATTCTGAATTCAGCTGAAGATCTTATGTGTAAGATGGAGGCACCAAATCGTGATATTACGGTCAACATGATAGCTAAAAATGCCGGAATAGGAAAGGGAAGTATTTATTACTATTTTGAGAGCAAAGATGATATAATTGATGCAGTAATAGAGCGAAGTTACAAAGCAGCAATACAAGAATATTTTTCTGCAACAAAAAAATGCGATACGACACTTGAAAAGATACAAATGTTGTTTCGTTCTATGGTATGTAAGGAATTTCAAGACAGCCGAAAGAATATTATTATATCACTTCATGTGCAGGACGATATGGTTCTTCATTGTAAAATGATGATAACTGCTGTTCAGACAGTTTCCCCCATTTTAAAGGAGCTTTTGCAAGAAGGTGTAAAAGATGGTTCAGTCCACACCGAAACACCTTGTGAGAGTTCCGAAATGATTGTTGCTATGCTTACATTTTTACTAAATCAGTCATTTTTTCCATCGGATATCCAGAGCACTTATCGCAAACTTAAGCTTTATGCACAGGTTCTGGAAACTTGTTTAAAGACAGAGCCGGGAAGCTTTGATTTTCTGTTTATGCCAGTAAAAGATGAGTTGTTTTTAGGAGAAACCGAGAAAAAGTTCTAAAATAAAATTAAGATTCAAAGAATTGTTGAAAAGGAGAATATCATTATGAATATGGCTGTTATTCTAAAGCATTTGGACGAGCTTTTAAATGACTGCAAACTTGATGAAGCCGGAGAATTTCTGTCTGAATCTTTAAATGAAGCCTTTCGTGTGGAGGATTATATGTCAGCTATAACGCTTTATAATGAACAAATAGGTTTTTTTAGAGATTGCGGTATGTTTGATAAAGCTATTGATTCATGTGAAAATGTTATAGTTCTTATCTATAAATGTCATCTGGAGAACACAGCCGAACACGCTACTACTCTTCTTAATGTTGCCAATGCCTACAGAGCAGCTGGAAAGCATGATAAGTCATTTGAAGCTTATAGAAAAGTTAAAGAGATATATGATAATATAGAGAATATAGATCTTTCTCTGTATGCAAGCTATTATAATAACCTAAGTCTTCTTTATCAGGAAACAGAAAACTGGTTAAAATCCTGTAAATGTCAGCATAAAGCTTTAGAGATAGTGGAAAAACAGGGCAATATTCAAAGAATAGCTATATCAAAAACAAACCTCGCTGTAACGCTTATACGTCTTGGAAGAATGCAGGAGGCAGAAATATATTTGAATGAAGCTAACGAGTATTTTGCAGGACTTACACCATCTGATTTTCATTACAGTGCAGCGCTTTCAGCTATGGGTGATGTTATGTATTATAACAAAAAATATGAAGATGCTATAAGATATTATGAAATGGCACGTTCTGAAACAGAACTTCATATGGGAAAAAATAATTTTTACGATATAATAACAGAAAACATAGCACAGACAAAGTCATATTTAAGCAGATGCGAGGAGATTAACGGTGTTGAGCTTTGCAGAAAATTCTATGAAGCATTTGGAAAAGATATGATACATAAAAATTTTGCCCGATATGAAAGCAAAATAGTATGTGGAATTGTTGGCGAAGGATCTGATTGTTTTGGGTTTGATGATAAGTATTCTATGGATCATGATTTTGGTCCGGGTTTCTGCATATGGCTTGATAGTGATGTTTACGATGAAATAGGAGTGGAACTTCAAAAGGCATATGATCTTTTGCCAAGAACATTTATGGGTGTTACTCGTGTAAAAAGTTCTCAGAGCAGGCGTAGAACAGGTGTATTTAAATCTGATAAGTTCTACAAAGATCTGCTTGATTCAGATTTTATTCCTGTATCTAATTTTCAGTGGATAGGCATTCCCATTGAGAAGCTAGCCGTCACTGTAAATGGTGTGATTTTTACTAATACAGAAAATGAGTTTACCGATATAAGAAAGCACCTGTTGGAATGTTATCCGCCAGCAGTTCTTCTTAAACAAATTGCTCAAGAGACTGCTGTAATGTCTCAAAGCGGACAATATAACTTCAGCCGATGCCTTTTAAGGAAAGATGTATTTACGTCAAAAGTCTGCTTTATGGAATTTGCACAAGCCGCTTTAAAATGTTGTCATTTACTCCAAAAAAGATACTATCCTTATTATAAGTGGCTCTTTAAGAGTACAAGTGACGAGAATATTAAAGAGCTTATTATTCAATCGGAAAAATTGCCTATATATAATTGGTGCGATGACATTATAGAGCCTATATGTGCCATTATAACGAATAAAATAAGAAAAACATATGATATAAATACAGGAGATGATTATATGGACACAGTAGCACATGAACTGTCTGACATGGCAGATGAACTTATGGAAAAGGAAAGACTTTCGTACGAAATTGCTAAGATGGAATTTGCAGCGTTTGACAAGGTACAGAACGAAGGCTCAAGGGCAAGCTGTCAAGATGATTGGGATACATTTTCTATAATGCGTGTCAGTCAGTATCTCACATGGGAAATACCTATGTTAAAACAATATATAATGGATTTTCGTAATGCAGAAATTTCAGGACGCAATCTTATCACTGAGAAATATGCACATATGATGAGTTCTACTGCACCTGAAAAATATGCTGATATGAAAAATAATCTTCCAATTCCGGAAGAAGATACGGTTAGACTTTGTGATGCGATTTGTGAAATACAGGTAGAATGGATGGAGGAATTTGCCAAAAGGTATCCCAAGTTATCTTCAAATGCACGTGCTGTGCATACCTATGAAGATACAGAATATTCTACTTCCTATGAAACATACCTGAGAGGTGAACTACTGACATATTCTCGTGAAATGCTTGAAATGTATGCGAGATTTATTGTATCACTTCATAAAAGCGAAAGAAATCTTGCTTTTCTTACAATGGAGAATACGGTAAGGCTTTACGGTTACAAGTCACTTGATGAAGCAGAAGAAAAATTGTGATATGTATTATTAACATAAAAGTCTTTGAATATCGTAAAGCAACGGTATTCAGAGATTTTCTATTTTATCATATCTTATTAAAATTAAGTAAATACAAAAAGCACATACAATGCTCTTGACAAATTAGCTAAAATAAAGTATAATTAAGTAAAAAACAGAAGGGTGTTGATGCATTGTGGCAAAAGCAGTCCGAATGTCTGATATTGCACAGAAATTAAATGTAAGTACTGTTACAGTATCAAAAGCCCTTGCTGGAAAAGATGGCGTTAGTGAAGATCTGAGAGCAGAAATACAACGAATTGCAGAAGAAATGGGATACCAGAAAAAAAGTATGAATGAGGGGAAAGTATATACATTTGGAATAATTACCCCTCATAAATATATTGAAAAAGGTCACTCATTCTATTGGACGTTGTACGAACGTGTGATGAATTATTTGTCGCAGCGTGGGCATATAGGTGTTCTTGAGATAATTTCGGATCAGAATGAGCAAATGCTTGAATTACCAAGACTTATTCAAAATGACCGTATTGACGGAGTAATATTGATGGGTAATTTTTCTGAAGAATATTGTAATCATGTTGAAGCATCCGGAATACCTATGGTTATGCTTGATTCTTTTGATGCCAGATATTCAAGAGATACAGTTATTTCGGATGGATATTATGGTATGTATACAATGGTACATCATCTGCTTCAGATGGGACATAGAGACATTGCCTATGTAGGTTCAGTTGGAGAGACAAGCAGTATCACTGACCGTTATTTTGGATTTTGCAGGGCTATGATAGAAGCAGGAGTAACAGTGAGTGACGATATGGTCATACCAGATCGTGATTCTGATGGTAAAATTGAAATTTCAATTAAGGATATAAGAAAAATGCCTACGGCTTTTGCGTGTAACTGTGACAGTACAGCATATATTCTTATGAAGCTTTTAAAATCTGAAGGAATACGTATTCCTGAAGATGTTTCTAT
>ERZ791837.1702-NODE-1702-length-13511-cov-3.209126_pt1 | contig 13511 bp, 10 predicted proteins | sample MGYA00510292_ERZ791837 | MGnify/ENA primary metagenome ERZ791837 (study PRJEB30046, sample SAMN00715259) | human gut metagenome | study: EMG produced TPA metagenomics assembly of the A metagenome-wide association study of gut microbiota in type 2...
GCGAAGATCTGCTTGACATCAACTTCGTTTCCGGTTCTGTTAATATCATTGTTGGTGATGTACCTCCCGTTAAGGATGCAGGTTGGTACGCAGGTGAATATTGGGCAAATGCTGGCGATAAGGTAACAGTTTCTCCTTATGTAATTGGCGATCCTGGTACACTTGGCTTTATCGTTGATCTGGATACAGAGCTTATGGCTGAACTGAGCGATGGTTCTGCAGCAGTTGGTTCTGCATACAGCGCATTCGATACACAGCTGTTCAACATTGATTCCATGAAGGCAACAGCATCTCACGATACTCAGATTGTAACAGCTCCTGATAATTCTGCTCTGATCGACTTCACATACACAATTGGTGGTGCTGAAGCTATCAAGAAACTTGCAGATTCACTCGGCATTGCTCTCCAGCATGACGATGAGCATGGTGCTTACTATCCATTCCCGTTGAACTTCAACGAGAAGGGCTGTGAAGCTTCCGATTCAACTGATGGCGCTGTATTTGATCTTAACCTGAATAATGGTGTTATCAATGTAATTGTTCCTGAAGAAACAACAACAACAACAACAACAACTACTACTACTACTACTACAACTACTACTACAACTACAGCATCCGACGAAACAACAACAACAACAACAACAACATCTGACGATACAACAACAACTACTACAACTGCATATGATCCTAAGCTGAATGCACTGTATGGTGACTGCAATCTTGATAAGAAGGTTACACTGGTTGACCTTGTATATTTGAATAAGTATAATACAGGTGCACTCAAGTTTAATGCACAGCAGATGGAAAATGCAAACGTTGTATATGACGATGATGTTAACGCTGCTGATGGTTCTCTTCTCCTTATGTTTATGGTAGAGAAAGTTGATAAGCTGGGTCCAGGTGCAGTAATGCCGTCATGATCATATTTGATTCAGATTGTTTAATTAAATAAAATGAAATCTGCCGCAGAGTACATTCTGCGGCAGATTTTTTGCTTCAAAAGGCTTCCAGTTTTATTTTGAGCTTTCGTATGATTTTTTTTTCAAGTCGTGATATATAAGATTGTGAGATTCCTATTGCTTCTGCAACTTCCTTTTGTGTACGTTCCTGACCATCGATGAAACCGAATCGCAGCTCCATTATCTCACGTTCACGGGGATCCAGTCCCTTTACAGCCTGACGCAGCATTTCTCTTTCGGCCTCAGATTCAATGTTGCGGCTCACTATATCATCGTCAGTACCTAAAATATCCGATAAAAGCAGTTCATTTCCATCCCAGTCTATATTCAGCGGCTCATCAATAGATACCTCACTTTTGTGCTGAGATGTCTTGCGGAGAAACATTAGTATTTCATTTTCAATGCATCTTGATGCATATGTGGCAAGTTTGATCTTTTTTTCAGGACAAAAAGTATTCACAGCTTTGATAAGTCCTATGCTTCCGATAGAGACAAGATCCTCCATACAGATCCCTGTGGACTCAAACTTTTTTGCAATGTATACAACAAGGCGCAAATTGTGGACGATAAGTGTGTCACGTGCTTTCGGGTCACCCTCCGACAACAAACGGAAAACTTCTGTCTCTTCAGTTCCTGTAAGCGGCGGCGGAAGAGTATCCGTTCCGTGTATGTAATGAACACCGCTTTTTGGCATCAGACTCATCAAAAGCCTTTTTAAACGTTCCTTTAAAGAAATGATTTTGCCCATAGGTTTCTCCTTTCATAGTACACGAAGCAAGTTTGGACTGAAAATGGCGGAATTTTGTTCTCCTGCAATTCCCACAAGTGCATCTGCACTTAGTGTTGTTCCTTGGTTAATGCTTTTTATGATTATCTCGTCAGGACGAAATACAGGCAAAAGTCCATCGCCTGAAATTGTGGTATAGGGCAAAAGCCTGTACCCAGGAAGTTTTTCAGGATTTTTTATCTCCGGAATAGAGGAAAGTGCATTCTTTCCGAAAATTATAACAGCCTTGCCGGTAAAGCAATCGGTGAGGCTGTTTCCTGTGTCTGCAAGTCCTTTTTGCTTTGCCGTATGTACTCCCAAACGCACTGTCACCTCATAGCTTTCATCGGAATGAAAAAATCTAAGCCTTATATGCGAAAAGACTTTCAGTAAAAAATAAGCTGCCGCCGTGCATAAAATGAGGGCTGTTAGTGAAAAATGTAGGTATATGCAGCTGCCACTCCATATGAGCAGATCTGTATCTGAAAATGTACACAGGGCCAGCATAAAACCTGCAAAGGCAAAGCTTATGCAGAGAAAAACTGCAAGACATCTCATAAACCGCCGAATATGCATTATGCCGAAGGCAACACCTACAGGCAGCATAGCGGTAAGCAGTTTTATCAGCAGAGAAAGAAACAGAGGCATTTCCGGCAGAAGTATTGTCATAGAAGTGAGACTTCCTGCGGCAGCTGCAAGAATGCATCGCATCCCTGTGAGTTTTGTATGGGTGAGCTTTGCAGTACTGCGAAGCAGCAGCCAGTTTACGTACAGATTCAGTATCAGCAGCACGTCAATGTAGATGGTATGCATAAGAATCACCGCCTGTTACTTATTATAGCAAAGGCGTTGTGAGAATTTTGTCATATGTTAAAATGAGAGGAGAATATTTTTATGGAAGAGCTATCAGCAGTTTTGGACAGAATGCGTAAGGCACAAAAAGAGTTTGCGACATTTTCACAGGAAAAGACAGATGAAATTTTCAAGGCTGCAGCAATGGCAGCAAACAAAATGCGTATTTCTCTTGCTGAAATGGCAGTTCAGGAAACCGGCATGGGTGTTGTAGAGGACAAGGTAATAAAAAATCACTACGCAGCGGAATATATCTATAATGCCTATAAAAATACAAAGACCTGTGGAGTTATTGACAGGGACATATCATTTGGAACGATCCGTATTGCAGAACCTATAGGCATTGTGGCAGCAGTTATTCCTACTACTAATCCAACTTCTACTGCTATTTTCAAGATACTTCTCTGTCTTAAAACACGTAATGCTGTTATAATTTCTCCACATCCACGTGCAAAGGGCTGTACTGCGGAAACTGCAAGGATACTGCGTGAAGCAGCAGAAGCAGCAGGTGCCCCGAAAGGGATTATTGAGTGTATAGAAAAGCCATCTATTGAAATTACAAATGAGCTTATGAAAAGCGCAGACATTATACTGGCAACAGGAGGCCCGGGAATGGTGAGAGCTGCATATTCCAGCGGAAAGCCTGCACTCGGCGTTGGCTCCGGAAACGTTCCTGCCATTATAGATGAATCTGCGGATATAAAATTAGCTGTCAGCTCTATTATACACTCTAAAACTTTTGATAATGGTCTTATTTGTGCTTCTGAACAGTCTGTTCTTGTACCGGAGAGTATTTTTAGAGAGGTTTCGGCAGAATTCATTCTGCGTGGATGTCATATTTTATCTGATGAGGACACAGAAGCAGTACGGAAAATCCTATTGAAAGACGGAGTTTTAAATGCTGCCATTGTAGGTCAGTCTGCGGAGAAGATTGCAGAACTTGCAGGGATCACTGTACCACCCGATACAAAGGTGCTTATGGGTACTGTTACGGATGCAAGTCCGGATGAACCTTTTGCCCATGAAAAGCTGTCTCCGGTACTTGCGCTTTATAAAACAAAGGATTTCGAGGACGCTCTTTGTAAGGCTGAAAGGCTTATTGAGGACGGCGGATACGGGCATACAGCATCGATGTTTATTGATGCATCAAAAGAAAAAGAACGTCTTGCGGCATTTGCAGTACGAATGAAGGCGTGTCGACTTGTGGTAAATTCACCGGCTTCTCATGGCGGAATAGGAGATCTATATAACTTTAATCTGTCTCCATCGCTGACTCTTGGCTGCGGAACTTGGGGAGGAAATTCAATATCTGAAAATGTAGGGGTAAAGCACCTCCTGAATATAAAAACACTGGCTGAAAGAAGGGAAAATATGCTGTGGCTGAGAACACCTGACAAGGTATATTTCAAAAGAGGCTGCCTGCCTGTAGCTCTCAGAGAGCTTAAGGAAGAATACAGAGCTGAAAGGGTGTTCGTTGTAACGGATTCATTCCTTTTTAAATCAGGAAGCGTAGAGGCTGTAACAGATCGTCTTAACGAAATGGGAATGGCATATCAGGTGTATTCAGACGTTGAACCTGACCCAACACTTTCAAGTAGTATGGCAGGCGCAAAGGCAATGAGAAGTTTCTCTCCTGATGTTATAATTGCATTTGGCGGTGGCTCTGCAATGGACGCTGCTAAGATCATGTGGACATTATACGAAAATCCTGATACTGACTTTATGAATATGGCGATGCGTTTTGCCGATATAAGAAAGCGTGTTTACAGTTTCCCGAAGATGGGCGAAAAGGCAGTGTTTGTTGCCATTCCAACCTCTTCAGGTACGGGTTCGGAAGTAACGCCGTTTGCAGTAATTACAGATGAGCATAGCGGAATTAAGTATCCTTTGGCTGACTATTCACTTATGCCGACTATGGCTATCGTAGATACAGACCTTATGATGAGTCAGCCGAAGTCTCTTACAGCAGCATCAGGAATAGACGCACTCACACACGCCCTTGAAGCCTATGCTTCTGTAATGGCAAGTGATTATACGGACGGTCTGGCACTTTTAGCTATAAAAAATATTTTTGAATATCTGCCGGTATGTTATGAGGACGGCAGCAACGCAGCAGCAAGGGAAAAGATGGCAAATGCAGCGACAATGGCAGGAATAGCCTTTGCAAATGCTTTTTTAGGCATTTGTCATTCAATGGCGCATAAATTGGGAGCTTTTCATCATTTGCCGCACGGTATAGCAAATGCGTTGCTTATTACTGAGGTCATGAAGTTCAATATATCAAAATCCCCGAAGAAGATGGCAACATTTTCACAGTATGCTTATCCGCACGCTTTGGAAAGATATGCTGACTGTGCAAGATTTATCGGAATAAAAGGTGAAAGTGAAGAAGAGCTTTTTGACGGACTTATAAGAAAGATAGAAGAACTTAGAGAGCAGATCGGTATTCACAATAGTGTAAGTGCATATGGCGTCAAGGAGGATGATTTTATGGAAAGTCTTGATGCAATGACAAAACAGGCGTTTGACGATCAGTGTACCGGAGCGAATCCAAGGTATCCGCTTATGAGTGAAATAAAAGAAATATATATGAGTGTATTATAAAATCAATAACTAAATAAAAGTTTTTCGGTATGGCGTTTTTTAAACTGCTCTGCCGGAAAACTTTTATTACTTTAGAACAAGTTCTTAATATGCTTTACGTGGTAAACTTGACATACAGCCTTCAAAATGGTACAATAAAAAAGAAGTCAAAGAATGGAGGACTATATGTGAATGTAACCCTGATAACTCATACGCCGCTGCCTGAAAAAATTGTAGCTGCTGCGGCAAAGCTTTGTTACTCCGACAGTGGAGTTGATACCCTTATGGAAAATATGTCCGATGAAAAAGCGAAACAGTTTGTAGATATGCTTGCAGGATTCGGTCACGAAAGTCCTGTTGAACACGTAACATTTACTTTTGGGATCGAAGGCGTTTCCCGTTCGTTTCTGGCACAGATAACACGTCACAGGATTGCTTCTTTCTCAGTGCAGAGTCAGAGATATGTAAAGCAGGATCATTTTGAATTTATTACTCCCCCTGCTATTGCTGATGACCCGGAAGCAGCTGAGATATATCAGAATTCTATGGATAACGCTATAAAGACGTATATGAGTCTTACTGACCGCTTACAAAAAAAATATATCCCAGAGCTTATGCAAAATGGAATGAGTGAAAAAGCTGCGCGTTCCAAAGCAGAAAAAATGGCTATTGAGGATGCAAGATTTGTTCTTCCCAATGCCTGTGAAACTAAGATGGTCATGACTATGAATGTGCGCAGTCTTAGAAATTTTTTCCGTCTGCGCTGCTGCAACCGAGCTCAGTGGGAGATACGTGCTGTTGCTTCGGAAATGCTTAGACTTTGCTGCGAAGCTGCTCCTGCACTGTTTAGAACTTCAGGGCCGTCATGCTGCTTTGGAAGCTGTTCAGAGGGAAAAATGAGCTGCGGAAAGGCAAAGGAAGTCCGTGAAAAGTTCAGCGCTATGAGAGGTGACTGAAAATGGGTAAACTTATCGTACTTGATGGAATAGATGGTTGTGGAAAGACTACTCAGTTTGAACTTTTATCAAAAAAGCTTTCGGAAATGAACGTACCTGTCCGACCAGTTAGTTTCCCGGAATATGACAAACCATCTGCTGCTCTTGTAAAAATGTATCTCAGCGGTGATTTTTCAAAGGTTCCGGATGGCGTGAACGCTTATGCAGCTTCAAGTTTCTATGCAGTTGATCGCTTTGCAAGCTATAAATTATACTGGGAAGAAGCATACAGAAACGGCAGTCTTATACTTGCAAGCAGATATACTACCTCAAATGCCATTCATCAGATGGGTAAGCTGCCACGTAAGCAGTGGGACGATTACCTTTGTTGGTTAGAGGATTATGAGTATAACAAACTCGGTCTGCCAAAGCCTGATTGTGTTATATTTCTCAGTTTGCCGATCGAAGTTTCTCAAAAGCTTCTTATGGAGCGTTACGGCGGTGACAGTGGCAAAAAGGATATACATGAATCGGATGCAGAGTATCTTAGACAATGTCTTGTAAGTGCGGAATATGCCGCAAAAAAGATGGGATGGCGTGTTGTAGACTGCTCAGAGGGTGAAAACATACGCAGTATCAGCTCGATTCATGAAGAGCTTTTTGAAATTTTTACAGAGGTGAACAGTTAATGCTGGAGTTCCGCACCTTGCAGCTTTCAGACCGTGAATGGGTACAGAAAGCCCTTGACAGATCCGGGTTTTGGGGCTGCGAATATTCCTTTGCAAATAATCTGGCATGGCGCAGAAATGCCGATACAAAAGTCTCAGAATTTGAAGATTTTTATATATGTGCATCTTTTAATACGGAGGACGGTGTACCTTTGTTTTATTATCCGGCGGGAGGGGGAGATATAAGAGCTGCTGTTGGTGAAATGGCAAAGGTTGCAGCTAATAGAAACAGTCCTCTCCGCATTGCAGGAGTAACTGAAAACCTGTTGTCCGGGCTTCGTGAAATTTATAGTGACAACTTTGACGCTGAGCCATACCCTGACGGATTTGATTATATATACGAAACAAAAGATCTGATAGAGCTTCCCGGAAAGAAATATCACAAGAAACGTGGTCATCTTATGCAGTTCAGGAAAAACTATGAAAATTACAGCTTTTCAGAGATAACTCCAGCAGATTACGATGAATGCATAACCATGAGCACACACTTTTATAATCAAAAGCACGGCTATACAGACAAGTCAAGTATATCGGAACAGTTTGCCATTCACACATACTTTTCTCATTTTGACGCACTTGAACTAAAAGGCGGTGTACTTCGTGTGAATGGACTTTTGGTTGGTTTTTCTATCGGTGAAAGACTTACGGACGATATGTTCGTCACTCATATAGAAAAGGCTGATGTAAATTACAAGGGCGTTTATACGGCTCTTATGCAGGCGTTCACAGAGAGATTTGCCGTCGGATACCGTTATATAAATCGTGAAGAGGACTTAGGGATAGAAGGGCTTCGCAAGGCAAAAAGAGCCTGTCAGCCTGTATTTATGCTTGAAAAGTATATGTGTACTTTCCATAATACGGAAAATTTGATTTAATTGATTTAAAGGAGATACTATTATGGTATATGTATTTTTAGCCGATGGATTTGAAGAAACAGAGGCGATAGCTCCAATTGATATGCTTCGCCGTGCCGGAAAAGAAGTAGTAACGGTAGGCGTTACAGGAAAGATCGTCACAGGCTCTCATGGTATTCCTGTAACAGCGGATATTACTGAAGGAGAGCTTAAAAGTCTCAGCGGTACTGAGATGATAGTACTGCCCGGAGGTATGCCCGGTACACTGAATGAAGAATCATCAGAGGTGGTTCAAGGTGCTGTTGATTACTGTGTAGAAAATAATATCCCTATTGGTGCGATATGTGCTGCACCGTCAATTCTCGGTCATAAGGGAATTTTAGAGGGCAGAACTGCCGTATGCTACAGCGGCTTTGAAAAGGATCTTAAAGGCGCTGTTATCGGAAATAAAGGCGTTGTAACAGACGGCAATATTACTACTGCAAGAGGTGCCGGTGCTGCGGTTGAATTCGGACTGGAATTGACGGCTGTTCTTTGCGGAAAGACTGTAAGCGAAAAGATCAGAGCCGCTATCCTTTGCGACTGATATGGATATTATAAATGAAAAGAAAAACGTCCGCAGGGAAATGAAACAGCTCAGGGCAAGTATTTCTACTGATGAGAAGTATTCTCTTGATGTGAAAATGCGTGAAAATCTCTTTGCATCGGATATTTATAAGAATGCAGAGCTTATCCTTACATTCATATCTGTAGGTGATGAGCCCGATACAAGAGAGATACTGAAACGTGTATGGCAGGATGGTAAGGCAGCAGCTGTTCCAAAATGTCTGCCTGAGCATAAAATGGCATTTTTTGTAATAGAAAGCTTTGATGATTGTAAAGATGGTGCATACGGCATTCCTGAACCGAAGAGTTTTTGCAAAGAAGCAAACGTAAACGGACAGAATGTTCTATGCCTCGTTCCCGGACTTGCTTTTGACAGAAAGGGTACACGTCTTGGCTATGGCGGCGGATATTATGACAGGTTTTTAAAATGTCATCCTGATATATGTGCTTTGGGGTATTGTGCGGAGAGGTTTATCATAGAGGAGGTTCCCAGAGAAGAGACGGACATAGGCTTATGGGGTCTGATTACTGAAAAAACAGTGGAGGTACTATATGGAAAACAACAGGCAAAATAACAGCGACGATCTGCTCAGACAGATCCTCACCGAAACATCGGTAGATTCAGCAGAAGAAAAACGAGACGAAAACCGCAGTCCCTTTACAGCAAACAGAACCGAATCCCGTAGTGAAGCTGCTGCTGTCGTACATGAGGCAGCTCCCGTAGTAAGTGAAGAATCAGCTGCTTATGAGGAAAGAACCACTGTTCATAAGGCTGCAAAACCCGAAGCAGGTATTGATATGAACGAAAGCAAGACTCAATCAGATGAAGATTCTCTGTACAGCGATCTTGAAGGTATAAGTCAGACTCAGATACACAAGAAAAAAGCAAATTCAGCAAACACCAAGAGCAGGAAAAAGGCAAAGAAAAAGGGACACAGAGCAATGCGTTCCATTATTCTTACAGCTATTATTCTCTGTATTTCATTGGTTCTTGCCTTGCTTATAATTACCTACGGCAGAGATGTTCTCGGTGTAAATAACGATAACGCAACAAAGATCATTACCATTCCAACCGGAGCCGGTACGGAGGAAATAGCCGAAATACTGGAAGATGAAGGAATTATTACACATCCAATGCTTTTCAAGATAATGGCAGGCTTCAGCGGAAAGGATGCAAACTTTACCGCTGGAGATCATGAACTTCGTGCAGATATGGCTTATGATACTATCTTTGAGAATCTTGCTTCACCGTCACTGGGCAGCAAAGATGTTGTAAATATAGCATTTCCCGAGGGAATAAGACTTGTGGAAGCAGCGGAACTCCTTGAAGAGCAGGGTGTATGCAATGCTGATGCTTTTATTGATTACTTCAACAACAAATCAAAATTCGGACTTGATTATGAGTCTCATTTACCAAGCTTTACAAATGACAAGTTTTATAAGATGGAAGGCTATCTTTTCCCTGATACATATCAGTTCTATACAAATATGGATGTTGACCTTGTATGTCAGAAGATACTCCGTAACTTCAATGATAAGATAACAGATCGTGACTATGAACGTATGAACACGCTGGGGATTTCTCTTGACGAAACTCTTATCATTGCATCTCTTATACAGCGTGAAGCAGGTTCTCTTGATCAGATGACACGTATTTCATCTGTTTTCTGGAATCGTCTCAATAATCCTAATGACTTTCCGAAACTCCAGTCAGATCCTACAAGCGGATATGTAGAGGATTTCATCAAGCCGCATATTGATAGTTATAATGAAGAATTGTTCAACGGCTATGATACATATATCTGCAACGGACTTCCGGCAGGTGCAATATGCAATCCCGGATATGATGCTATTCAGGCAGCGCTGAATCCTGCTTCAACTGATTACTTCTTTTTCTATTCTAACATAAACACCAAGGAAACTTACTTCTCAAGGACACTTGCAGAGCATGAAGCATGGATAAAGAAGGTTGAGGGAAATCAATATGTAGCTACAGAACCGGTGGACACTGAGGACACTACAAATGTGGTAGTAGGTGTTGGTACAGGTGAAAATGCAGAAGGAAGTACGGAATCTTCTGCAGCATTGACTACAATAACAGAGGCGGTGACAGAAAAAGGATGGTAAACGGCAAAACGAGGATGCCGGAGGTTCTTGTTCCGGCAGGTGATGCTGAAAGACTGAGAGCAGCTGTTCTTTTTGGTGCGGACGCTGTTTATCTGGGTGGGAAACAGTTTACTATGAGAGCGGCAACATCCGGCTTTGATAAAGAACAGCTCACAGAAGCAGTGAAGTTTGCTCATTCAAATGGTGTAAAGGTTTATCTTACCTGCAATACACTGCCAAGAAACCACGAACTTGACCTGTTTCCACAATTTCTCCTTGATGCACAGTCGGCAGGCGTGGATGCACTTATAGTTGCTGATTTGGGGCTTCTTTCTATGGTAAAAAAATATACACCTGATATGGAGATACATATGTCCACACAAACGGGTATTGTAAACTATGCCGCTGCTAATGCACTCTATGATATGGGTGTAAAGCGTGTTGTACTGGCAAGAGAATTGTCGCTTAAAGATATTGCGGAGATAAGACGTAATATTCCGGACGATTTGGAAATAGAGGTATTTGTTCACGGTGCGATGTGCGTTTCGTTTTCAGGAAGATGCCTTTTGTCTGCATATCTTACAGGAAGAGATGCCAACAGGGGTGCCTGTGCTCAGCCATGCCGTTGGAAATATCACCTCATGGAGGAAACACGTCCGGGACAATTTTTCCCCGTTGAAGAGGATGATTCCGGTACATATATAATGAATGCAAAGGATCTTTGTATGATAGACCATATACCGGAGCTTGCAGAAGCAGGAGTGAACAGCCTGAAAATAGAGGGAAGAGCAAAGTCCGCATATTATGTTTCTGTCGCAGCTAATGCTTATCGTGCTGCAGTAGATGCATATAAAGAGAAAATGCCCTTGCCCAGATGGGTACATGATGAGGTGTATCACGTGAGCCATCGTGATTACTGTACAGGCTTTTTCTTTGGACGTCCTGAGGATTCACAGCGCTATGAGGACAACAGCTATCTGAAAGCTTCAGATGTAGTAGGCGTGGTAGATGAGTGCAGAGATGGTTTTGTTTATGGGACACAGAGAAACAAATTTTTCGCCGATGATACTATTGAGATACTTGCGCCGGGAAAACCTCCTGTGGAGATCTCACTGAATGGTCAGCTTTATAATGGAGATGATGAACTTGTTGAAACAGCAAATCATGCTATGATGAAGATAAAGTTCCCATGCAGTGAAGACTTTCCGGAAGGGTCAGTAATAAGGAAGAGAACATAATATCAAAAGCAGCTGCCGCATATATATTAGGCAGCTGCTTTTTTAGGTAATAATGTTACTTTGAGAATTTTGCTTATTTAAACGAACGTTGAATTAAATGTATCCAATGTTGAAAAGAATAATTGTAGAATATGACGAATTTTATTTAATAAAATTGTATAAACGGTTCAAATTACTAACTTTTTGAAAAATATTTTAAAATATCTATTGCAATATTAAGTTCTGTTTGGTATAATAAATGTATGTTTAGATTTTCGGTACACATCTGTCTTAAAATTGATGAGTTAAAATGGAAAAATTGCTGCATGGCGGGCAAATGCAGTGTGTTTCCATCCGAAAATCAAAGCGGGTAAGAATTCAGAACGTGATTTTGTATAAAATCCGTCTGTATGAAAACAATGCGCAAAATAATAGTAGAAAGGAAGATTTTGAAATGAAGTTGAAGAAGATGCTTTCTATGTTGACGGCCTGCTGTATGGCTGTTTCAACTGCAACTGTCGGACTGAGCCTGGATTCGACAGCTGCTGAAACAATAACATTCACCGTTGATAATGTCGTTGGTAAACCGGGTGATACGGTTGCACTTACCGTCAAGGTAGATAATTTGAACGGTGAATATGCGGAGGCTGTAAACGGCGGTAAACTTAATATTACCGAATATCAGACTCAGAGCTATAAGCTTGCTTCCAGTGTAACGGCAGAAGCAGGCGATGCGTTTAAGGGAGCAGTAGCAAACGGCGAGAACATTGACACAACAACCTATAAGTGGCTGTTTGCTGCTAATGATGAGCTGTTTACATCTACAACAGCGGATGAGACTATTCTGACATTTAATCTTACAATCGCTGATGAAAGATGGATCACAAAAGCGGCTCAAGCGTATAACATCAAGGGCGTTGCAGAGGGGGACAATATTGCCTATGAGTTCCCAATCTCTGTTATAGATGCTTATGCGGCAAGTGAGGTAGATGTTGAATTCAACGTTAAAACTGTAGACGGTTCTGTTAAGGTAATGCTTCCGAAGAAGAACGAAGATACGACAACATCTACATCTACAACATCAAGTACAACAACTACTACATCAACAGGTACCAGTGATTCTACCACGTCTTCTACGACCAAGGATACAACATCATCGTCGGAGACAACAACTACTTCAACAGTATCAACGACCAGCAACAGTAATCCAGGTACAACAGTTATTGTTCCCAGCAGCTATAGATGGGAAGCAGGTGAGTACTGGATCAATGCTGGTGAAGAATCACTTGCAATCACACCAAAAGTATATAATGACCCTGGTGACATTCGTGCGCTCAAGTGTGCGCTGAAAACAGGTGCTTTTGACAATGGTGCAATCAAGCTGACAAAGTGGGGTTCAAATGACGCTGAAATCGGAGATGCATATCCTGAGTTTTCTAATATGGCATTTGAACTTAGCAAGATGGTATTTGCAGGCAACTCTGAAAATGTTGGTGCAGCGGCGGCGGCAGATGGTTCTATTCTTGCTAAATTATACTATGATGTAGCTGATAAGGCAACAGTAGAAGCAGCAGCACAGAAGCTGGGTCTTACTCTTAAGGAGGATGCAGAGCACGGTCAGTACTACTCATTCCCTCTGGAATTTGATCCGAGCATTAAGTCTGCGGACGAAGGACCGAGATGTGAAGCTGTACTTAACGATAACCGTAACTTGCAGATCAATTTTGTAAGCGGCTATATCAATATTATTGTTGCTCATAAAGTAACGCCTACTGATCTCTATGTACAGATGGGTGCAACCAATGCAGATGGCGGAAAGTATATTGCTCCGGGTTCAAACGGCGCAGATGCTGCTTATATTGGTCTGATGGCATTTAATGCAACAGAATCTACAATGGGTATTCG
>ERZ791837.1706-NODE-1706-length-13494-cov-3.233723_pt1 | contig 13494 bp, 15 predicted proteins | sample MGYA00510292_ERZ791837 | MGnify/ENA primary metagenome ERZ791837 (study PRJEB30046, sample SAMN00715259) | human gut metagenome | study: EMG produced TPA metagenomics assembly of the A metagenome-wide association study of gut microbiota in type 2...
AAGTACCCCCGACCGGACTCGAACCGGTACGTCCTTGCGGACAACAGATTTTAAGACAAGTTCAAAATATTGATATTTCAACACTTTCATCAAGTTTAAGTTTTCGGGTAACTATCAGGTAACTATTTTGATTTTGTGACTCACCTCTTTCTTGTGTTCTCGGCAATCCGTTCCAACAGACGAATGATGACACCAACACCAAGCCAGCCTAACCCGGAAAGAGCAAGGACAAGGAAAATTGCAGCGGCAAAGGTGACCTGCCCGCTCCCCCCGGCCAAAAGCACAAGAGGAACGATCACAGCCAGCACAAAGCAAACGATGCCGACCCCCCGGAACGCTCCAGATACCCCATCCGAAGAGTAGTTTACACCTTGTTTTTTTTCTGCTTCAACAGAGGGCTGAACCGTCTTTTCTTGAGTTTTAGATGAAATGAGTTCTCCGTATTTTATCCAATCATGCTCCCCTTCTTGGCATATAAGAGTCTCAAGGGTAATGCTTTTACGTCGCTCCATAACCTCTAACGTATCGGGATAAAAAGGCCCTTCTGTTTTTCCTTCCGGTGTAGCAATGTAATATTTCACAGCCATAGAATAATCATAACAATGATAAAAAAATACTAAAGAGGAAAAATTTTTACGGTGCCTTCTAATCATGAACTCAGTATGACTACTTCTTCGCACATTGAGTGTACTCCTACTCCAGGGCGTGGTGTTAAATCGTCGTTCATCATCTTCTAAGTCGTTCTCGGCTAAGTTGCATTCTCTGTGTCCTTTTTATTTCCGCGATTTCTTTGTTGATGACTCCGATATTGCTCTCAAGCGTCTGTTTCAGACCCTGAATAACTTGTCTTGATGCAACTCCAAGCTCCGTCAATTTTCCTACAAAAAGCTTGTTTAAATCCCGTAGTTCTTCCGGGTCAATGTGTCCATCAGCCGCCGCGCGTTCTATGTCTTTTCTGATGCCGTCAACAGCCTTGTGAACTAGGGACGTTTGATAGGGCGTAGCACTCTTGCCGGCGTTGATGGTGAAGCCTTCCACAAAGGTTTTGATGGCCTTGTTGGCTTCCTGCTGCTGTTCTTGCCGAAGCCTCTTAGATTCGCGTTCACGCTCTTTTTCAAGCTTCTTCTGTTCTTTCCCCTCTTCCTTCTTTTCTTCATTCTTCCATTCCTTTTTTCCTACCTTAGATTCTTTTTTTCGTACTTGCTCATTTCTCGTTTCTTCTGTTTCAAGCCGCAGCATCCCTTTTTGAATAATAACACGCTCTTTCAAAATATCATTTAATTCTTCTTGGTGCTTTCCAGCTTCTTCTACTGCTGCTTTTTGTCTGGCTTCAATCTTTTTTAGGGAGGCTTTATATTCTTCCGTTCTTTGTTCGTTGGTAATAGGTTTTCCATCTTTACCTATTCCGTAAGAAGGTTGAAAAGGAATATCTTCTTCATTAAGAACAGATTTTGCCATTTCCAATCTTCCTATAATATTGCCTTTCTGCTTTTCAAGCTCTGAAAGCTCATTACGGAGTTGCTTAATAAAATCTTCGTAACCGCCTAATTCGCTAAAAGTCTTTATAGCTTCTTCTTTTCCTTTTATATCTTTAAGTATATAAGGCAACTCACTACTTTCTAGCCTAAATATTTCTGACATTTCCTCTACAGTCGGAAGAGACCTTTTCACATTCTGCAATCGCGAGTTTTCGCCTAAAGCCGTATCTCTTTTCCCTTCGGCTTCACCTTGTTTGTCAGCTAAAGCAAGGTCTTCCTCATGAGCGGTTTGAATCTTGGCTCGTTCTGTTATTCTTTCAAGCTCCTGGTCCAGGAGTAAAAGCTTGTACTTCATTTCATGCTTGCTGATTTTGCCGTCCTGGTACTGTTCTTCTACTTCCAAACGCTGCATCTTGTTTTTCCAGGTGTCCGCCCCCTGCTTCTCGGCAATCTCCATTTTGCGGAGGGTGAGCTGATATTCAATTTCCCGGGTCTGCTGCTGATATTCGTACGTAATGTTTTTGACGTACTGTTCATACTCCCGGTTGACCACGTTGGCCGCATCTTCCTGTTTCGTTTTCTGAACAAGAGCAAGGCGCCCTTTTTCGGCGTCTCTCAAATACTGGTTGATTTCATCATGCTTCCTCTTTGCCTTCTCGGCTGCCTTGTCCAGCTCGTCGCTTTTGGCCTTGAAATGGTCAATCAGAGCACTGATGCCAGCAGTAAGCCCCTGGATCAGCAGCATGGCCCAGCCAAGCGGCCCCATGGCCGTTTTGATGGTGGTGCCGAACAAGCGGATAAACGGAATAGCCCCCCGCAGGGAACTGGACATGCCGAGGATGCGCGTTGCCGCAATGGTGATTTGCCCCGCCATACCCTTCACCTGTGTTGTGGTGAGTTCCCCGGCATCCCCTGCCGTCTTGATGCGCCTCCCCAAATCCTGGATATTCTTCAGGGCGTCCGCCTGGGCCACGTTGTCCCCGGCCTTCCGGGCCTCTTCCAGCTTGGCAATGTAGGCTTCAAGCTCGGCCTGTAATTCCTCATAGGTGGCGGTAGCACGGCGGTTGTTGGCTTCCAGCCGTTCCACCGTGGCCGCGGCGGCTTTCTGCTTCCGGGCTTCCGCATCTTCGGCTTTGTCCGCTGCCTTGTCGGCGGCGTCCATTTCCTTGTTGTAGTCGTCGAGGATCTTCTGAAGGTTTTCGTCAAGGGCATCCCCCCACTTCGCCCCAAGGTCCAGGTTGGAAGCTCTATCGTTGAGGACTTCAAAGACATCATCCACCTGTTCCAGCTTCTTTTTGAATTCTTCGGAGGTCAGAACTCCTTTGGTTACTTCGTCAATAAAGCCGGTCAAGCCGGGGTTGTCGTCAAAGGCAGCCTTCATACGGGAACCGGCATTGGTCAGGGCGTCGGCGTATTCGTCAAGTTTGCTCCTGGCGTTTTCCAAAGCTCTTTCCTGTTCCGGCCCCATGCTTTCGTTCATGGCCTCCCCGGCTTCCTGGCTGGTTTCCTTTACACGAGTAAGAGTGAATGCGGCGTCCTCTCCGCACTTTTGAGTATTGCTCAAGGCCTCCGTGGTCTTGTTGATGGCCTGTGCAGTCTCTTCCGCTCCCGTGGTGGTTTTATTCAAGGCATCGGTTACTTTATCGACCGCTTCCGCGCCTTCTCCGGCTCCCTGGGCCGCCTCCCGGGTCTTGTTGATGGCCTCCGCGGTCTGCTCGGCTCCGGAGGTGTCGGCGGTCGTCCTGATGTTGATGTTTAGTTCTTTGTCTGACATATCGTTTATTTATTGGTTGTTGAGATTCAAGCGTGCGTCGCAAAGGGCGTGCATGACCTCCCAGCGGGCGCTCTTGGGGACGTGGGGAGGCCGGGGGTTCCCGACGCTGACCACGTCATAGGAGCGGGCGTAGTCCTCCGGGTCCGTTGTGACGCTGTCCCAGTTCCACCAGGACCAGCGTCCGGCCCGGTTGCTGGGCGTCCACGGACTCACCAGCCGGACGCGGTCATCTCCGCACAGGTCAAAGACGGTCCGGGCAATCGTCAAATCCTCCGGAGCCAGCGGGGGCAAATCGCGCTCCTGCAGGACGGTGGCCGCCAGTCTGGCCGCCAGGCCACTCATGGCGTAGGATAGTCCGTAGACCTTCCGGACGCCGTGGCCGGAGGAATACCAGTCCAGGCCGGCGCCGGGCATGCTTTCAATCCATTCCCCCGACAAGAGAGCCGTGTCCGAGTCAATCTTGACGACGATGTCATCATCCGCGGCGCCCCCGGCCAGCGTGGAAATAACCCCCCGGACGCATTCCGGGCCGCGCAGGTTGCCGCAGCGGGGGAAGCTGCTCTGACGGTACCGCGCCCCATAAGCCAGGAAGGACATTCTGACGTTTTCCGGCACCGGGGCGGCGCTGTCATCCACTACCGTGACCAACGCCGCGGGAAGGGCCGTTCTGGCGCACCGGACGCAGGCAATAGCCTCATTGGCGTCTCCTGCGTAGGTAAAAATGTAAATCCTGATCATGCTTTTCCTGCTGGGCCTAATGTTCCCGGGTGAATTTGCAAATATACTGCGCCCGCGTGATGCTGAATAACTTTCTTGCCGCTGATTGTGGCAAGGTGGAAATAGTAGTTGTAGGGGGCGAGCCACGGAGAGTTATCATGATTGGGGTCAAGAACAACCGGGTTGGACACGCCTCCCACGGAAGAGAGGGAAGACCCCATGAATTTAGCGTCCTCGTCCAGCGTGATTTTCAGCCAGACCTCCCCGGAGGTCGTCGGGCTTTTTACCCAGCCGCCGGAACCGGCGCCCTCCGGCAGCATGCCCCCGATGTAGTTGCCGGCATACATGGCTTTTCCCTGCCGGATGTAGGCTTCATCCACCTTTCCGGCGTCGTTATACGAAAGCCGGCACTGGAAGCCGACTTCAACGGCGCTGGTGCCCATGGCCGGGGGTTCCTGGGCCTGTCCAATCTTGACGGACGGCCCCACGCTGGGGAGCTCCGGCTTTTTGTCGTCCATGTCCGGGCTGGGGATGGTCCCTCCGCCGTCCGGCCCCACGCCGCCCGCGGAACCGTCACCGGAAGAGGTGGAAGCGGATGCCTGGGACGTGTCCCGCAGGGCGGCGGCAAGCTGCTTGCTCTTATCAATGGAGTCCTGAAGGGAAAGCTGTTCCGCAGCCCCCACCGTCACGTCAGACGCCCCTGTCTTGAGGTCGAGGGTTATTTCCTGGATGACGGAACGCATGGTTTCCCATTCTTTCAGGCCGCCCGTGATGGAGAGGCGCCCCCCGCAGACCTGGTCAAAGTCGTCGTGCACGGTTGCGGAGCCGTCATAGGGCATGATGCGGGTGGCTCTGTAGATGCTCTCCGTGAATTTGACGTACAGGGCCGCGGAGTTGTAGTCTCCGGCGTCTCCCGGGTTGCCGGGGTCAACCGGGCCGTCCCCGTTGTCCAGGTATTCCACCGTTCCCTTGTCGTCCAGCAGATACCGGGCATGTGCAACGTTGGTGGTCGTCACCTCAAACGGGAGCAGCCCAATCCAACGCTCGCCGGCGTCCGTGCGCCCGGCAAATTCCGGGAAATACTGCTTGGCCGTGGCGGGCGGGTCCGTGGCGCGCAGCCGAACGTCAACCTTGACCTTGCCCCACTTGATTTTGCTCTTGCCGTTGATCTGGCCAGCGGTAAGCTCGTGGGAAATGGCGTTGCGGTCATAGCCCCGGTGCTCTGCGTCCGCGGGAGTGATAGGTACCACCGTTGGGAGATTGGCAACTTCCAGGTTGGCGCAGTCCGCCAGGGCCGGCACCCAGCGCTTGACGCGGGCCAGCCATTGAGCTTTTGCCGCGGGGAATTTGTCACCCCTGACGGTCATCCGGGGGGCGTCATAGCCCAGCGTCCCAGTTTCCACGGGGTCGTGCTGGCCGGAAGCGTCCGACACATTGAGTCCGCCCGGTACGTCTACCTCCGCGGTGACCACATAAGGCTGGGACAGGGACGCCCCCGGAGGGTAGACGGCCACGGCTCGCTGCACCTTGGTGCCAATGGAGGCGTTGCAGGTCAGCCCTACGGCAGGGGGCACCAGGTCGGGCCGCGCCTTGAGGGAAAGGGTGCTCACGTCCACGGCGGACAGGTCAAGCACCACGTCCGGCAGGTTGGCATGATCGGCGATGACCAGCGTGACGGAGTCATCTTCCCCATACTCAAACCACGCGGCCATGTTCGGGCGCCATTTTTGAATCTGGATAAGCAGGGAGGCGTAAGTCTCGGAAGAGTAGGCAAAGGGTATTAGTTCCGCCTCCTGGTCAATCCGAAGGTCGTACTTGATGGGAACCAGGGCCGTTTTGATGGCGTGGTCCAGGATGCCGAACAGGGCGTCCTTGATTTTGGCCGTGGCCTGTTTGACCTCGCTCCCGTCCGTGCCGTATTTGTACGAGGCAAAGATTCCGCGTGAGCGCCCATTACTGAAATACTGGATGTTGGCCAGACTCCACCAAAAATCATAAATCTTGATGTCCCAGCTTTCGGAGGTTCCGTCCAGGGAGTGTTCCGGGTTGATGACCGGGCCAATGAGCAGGGTTTTCCCACGCCACACGACTTTGACTATTTCCCCCTCTTCGTAGGGACAGGAAGAAAAGCGGTCTACGGGGACACGGAAGGAGACGGAGGCTCCCCCGAAGGAAAGCCGGCTGTAGGAAGGGCTTTCGGCGATGTCCAGAAATTCGCTGCTGGAAACGTCAAGAGTTTTCATAGGGGTTTGCCAAGGGTGAAGTTGTAGGAGACGATGAAATACAGCCCTTGAATCTTGGGCTCGGCATCGGTGATGACGGCCTCAAAGCGCTGCTCATGGGCGCCTATCTCGTCGGACCATGCAAACGTGCCCTTGCCGGCTGTTTTCCAGTCCGCCAGCCAGCGGAAGAAGGCACGCCAAACCTCGCCGGGAGAAGAAAACTCCCTGGCCGTCGTGATGGAAAAGGACATGGAAAGGTTGCCGAAGGCATCCAGGCGGGGAAACGGACTGTTGATGATGGGAGTTGCCGAGGTGCCGAACTGGACCGGGAAAGCGTGTTCCGGCAGAGTGTCAAGCAGGTCTTCCCCCGCGCGGACAACGGGGCGCCCATCAAAGGCAACGGAAAAGGGAGATACAGTCGTTTCCATGTCTCAAAAACGGTAAAGGGAAATACGGGCCGCCCCTCCCCATGCAAAGAACCAGAGGGGCGGCCCGCGTGTCATGCCCCGGCAGGAGCCGGGAAAGCGATTTCCTCGGTGGGCGTCAGGGAATTCAGGGAGGAAGGAATAACCTCAAGCGTCAGTTTCGGCGTGAGCAGCTTGTTGTTTTCCGTGGGGAGTTCCACCTTGAGCAGCGCCGCCACTTCCAGGACCATGATTTCCTTCTTGTCTTCCTGGTACTTGGTGAGGCGCGCCCACATGTTTTCTCCAAATCTGGTGCGGGAGAAAGGCTGCACCTCCTTTCCGGCTTCCAAGCGGTCCGTCTGGTAAATGATCTGCCAAAGCAGCGGATTCATTTCCGTGACGTTCACTTCAATCGTGTTGCCGGTTACTTTGGTGTTCTTCCGGGCAACATAGGATTTCGTGGCGCGGCTGAACGCCGTGCGGGCGTCGTCTTCCGTGGCGGGAGGGATCTTGTAGTCGATGACTTCACCGCCCGGCAGCCAGGCTTTTGATTCCTTGGCCGGCTTGAAGCTTTCGTCAACGGTGTCCGTGCCGCCGGTCTTCGTGATTTCCGTGCCGAAAGGGCACAAATCAATGAATGTACCGACAAGCATTTCCTTGTTGACCAGCTCGGGGGTGGGCGAGATTGTTTCTTCTTCGGGCATAATTGTTTTAATTTACGTGTTCAATAAAGGTCACTTTCCCTGCTTCGGCATGTACCTTGTACACGTCTTCGGGGATGTGGACGATTCTTCCCCGCGCGGCAATGCCATGAGGGAGTTCCAGCTTGTTGACGACAACCCGGCATTTGACGATGCGGGGCGCCGGAGTAGGGGCGGCCTCCTGGGCCGCGGGGGTGGTGGTTTTAGTTGCCATGTTTCAATATTGCTGTTTGTTCAACGGTGATCGTAACGGCCTTGTTGGTCATCTGTACCCGGCTTGACTCCGTGCTTGTCACCTTGAGCTTCAGGTAGGTTAACCAGGACGGTTCCCGGTATCCGTCAAGCCCGATGGCGAGCAGGTCAGCCAGATCGTCCGCATCCCAGCCGAGCACGGCGGTCGCATCGGACTTTTTCAGGACGGGGTTGCTTTCAATGACGATTTTGGTTGTCAGGATGGCGGCGTTTGTGCCGCCGTGCTCCTGAAGGGGCTTGCGCTTCGGGGCGCACACCAGCACGCAAATTCCCAGCTTGGAAAGCTTCTGGTCAATCAGGGCTTTCAGGCTTGCATCCCAGCCGCGCATGACGATACCGGGGTCTTCCCCCCCGTTGTAATGGGCGCACAGGGAAACGATCTTCTGATAGATTTTTTCCCCGATGGCGATGCGCGGGCTTGCAGGTAGAGCGCTCATAGTTCGCACCAGTTTTGATAGGGTTCCCCGGCACCGAACACCTCAACGCCGCTGCTTTCCGAATCATAGGGGGCAAGGTAGAATTTACCCTGCCGGACGGCCCGGAAAATCTCGCTGGCCGTGCTGTACTGCTTGGCGCGGGGGGACCCTTCCAGGTCTCCCATGTCGGGCAGGTCGGCCAGCATGGCGTGACGTATCCAGACAAGCGTTGGGTGTTCCAGTTCCTCCGGAACCTTCCCCTGCCCCGTTTCCAGGACAGGATATTTTCCGGAGGCGTTGACGATGCCGGCAACAAGGTTGCACGTCGTTCTGATCAGGGCGCCGGCCCGTTCCGGGGAATCACCTTCTGCACCTGCCGAATCAAACGCCGTGATTTCGGCGTCCGCAAGGAAGGCCCGCAGGGTGTTTTCCGTTATTTGGACCAGCGCCATGACGTTTACACACGGATGGAGAGTTCACACTTGGCGGCGGTGTTGTCGCCGCTGGAAGCGTCCGCAACGGCCTTGAGCCGGATGTAGCGCCCCATGTCGTAGGGAACACGTCCGTAAATGACGCCCGCCTGGGCGCCCGCCGCTTCTCCAGCCGTGGGAGCCAGGGAGAACCCCGGCACCTCGGCCCAGCTTTCGCCGTCCCTGGATGCTTCCAGGGTCAGCGTGATTTTCTTTCCGGCAGCCAGGGCCGGAAGGTCTCCGTGATCGATGACGATGGCCATTTCATCAATGCCGCCCGTCTGCCCCGCATCCAGTACTTCGGAATAGGCCGTCTTGCCCGTGCCCGGCATGTTCATCCGGGCCGTCAGCAATTCGTCCTTGCGAGTGTGTCTGATAGGATTCACTATTTAAGGGTCCTTTCTGTTTTACTTGTTCTTCTTGTTGGCTACTTTCTTCGGCGCGTGCTTGCCCCAGTGGGAAATGCCCGTGATGGAAGTCAGGTCGCTTTCGTTGTTGACGATGGAATCAGTCACCAGAATCGGGATACCGTGGGCGTGAGTCGGAATCGGAGCGGAGCCGGAGGAATCCCCTCCCGCCTTGCTTCCATTGACAGAAACACTCACCACATTGCGGCTCTTGCGAAGCTGTTCCAGGGCCATACGGTTCATGATGAACTTCGTCACACGGGCGCCAGCCGGGAACAGGGCCAGCAGTTCTGCCAGCTTGTCGTCATCCAGAGTCGTTCCTTCCGCAGTCCCGATATTCTTCAGGCGTGCGGCAGACAGCTTGGAGTTGTTGACCAGGGCAACAAAGGCGGTCAGGTCAGCGGCCTTGCCCGGAATGGCTCCCTGATCTCCCGTTTCCGGGTCCTTGCCGGGAATGTACGTATCCTTGAACGGCCCAAGGGTGATCCCCTTGTCGCGGCCCCAGCGCCAATGGACGCCCCTGGGCCCCTCCACAACGGCAAATACGGACGTTCCATCGTAGTTTTCCGGAGCCTTGGAGCTATCCGCGCTCATGATCATCGTGTCGTCAATGAAGTCGGGAAGTCCGGGGAAGCCGTTCTTGTCGATTTGCGTTCCGTAAAAACCCTGGGCCCCCAGGGAAAGCAGGACGCCTTCCGTAATCCCGGAAGCTTCGTCGGCCAGCACGGCGGCTTCTCCGTCATCAGAGCTTGCCAACGTAATGGTGTCTACAAAAACGAGGGAGGAAACGGGGAACAATTCCACATTCCTTGCTTCGTAGGTGCAGGACGTATAGCCAATGGGAGCATTGGCCGGACGGAACCGGGCACGGGGTACGCCGGTGCGTACAAACGTCTTGATCATGGTCTTGGAGCCCACCACGGAAGCAAGCTGCGTCACTTCAGGTGCGGAAAGACCTACTTCTTCGATCAATCCGATTTCGGATGCCGAACCGTTACGTTTCTGGATGTCCAGTAGAGTCAAAAAAGGCATGACTTAGTTCTTTTCCTTGTTGATGTTATCAATAATGCGGTCACGTCCGGTGAGTTCTTCACCGCCGCTTCCGTCTTTACCCTTGCCGGCGACCACCGTCGTAAACGCGGGGTCCGGCTTCATCATGTCAATCAAAGCCTTGCCGGCCTTGATGTTGGCAGTCAGGGCGGTCTTGAGCGCTTCCTTGGCTTCTTCGTTTTCCGGGGCAATCTTGCCGGCCTTGATGGCGGCTTCAATTTCCGCGTCAATGAGAGCCGCCTTGGAGGCTTTCACATCGGCAAGCTCCGCTTCCGCGGCTTTCAGCTTGGCTTCGGTGTCATCCAGCTTGGCTTTGGCCGCCTTACAGGAGGCAGCCTCCTTCTCGGCCTCTTCAGCCTTCTTCTTAACCGCTTCAATTTCCGTTTTGGACTTATCACAATCTTCAGATTTCTTCTTCATGTTGTTGATTTTGTCCTCCGCGATCTTGCCGGCATTATCAGATGCGGCTTCCTCTTTGGTGAGGACGCCGCATTTAACCAGTAGTTCGTACATTATTGTATTTGTGTTGTTTGTTTGGTTATGAACGGCGGCGGTATCCTCTCCGTCGCTATTCAAGGGTGCATCCGGTCCAAGGACCGTGAAATTCTCAAGCTTGGCCTTGCTGGCTGCAATGCGGGCAATGTTTTCAAAGGCAGGGTCATTGACCAGGGAGCCCACCTCAATGTCATCCGGTTCAAGACCTACAGGGCGGCAGGTTGCCATGTTGAGCTTGAAAGCCGGGGAAAAATAGCTGTAATCGCGCCCCAGCACCGCCTTCTTGCCGCTCTCCGTCCATTCCCCCTTGAGGATGACGCCCACGCCGTCCATGTAATCAAAGGCAGCAGGTATAAAGGAGGCCGGCCCCGTTTTATGGTCAAAATAGCAGACGGGCCGCACGTTTTGCGTGAGCTTCAGCACAAGATCCCGCTGCAAGCCTTCCAGGCAGGAGCGATCCACAATTACTTTCTGCCGCCCCCCGATGGACGCATTGATGACGTGTTCCCCTTCCGGCATGTACACGATACAGGCCGGAGCGTCGCCAAACGCAAGAGGAACGTTAAACTCAAAATCCATGCACCAAGCATGGCATGAAACACGATTGCGTAAATAGTCGGGGCTGGATATGGATTTCAGGCATCCAGGGAGGCGGCCAGAACGTCCATGAGCTTGACGCCATAGGCGGCGGCCAGTTCTCCGCTGGCCGGGATGGCATCCGGCCAGGGGTCCTGTGTGATGGATTTCCGCAGGGCGTACACTGCACGTACCCCGCCGCCTTCCACTGCTTCAAACAGGGCGCTTTTGTTGGGGATGGTGAACAATTCCCTGATTTCGGATTGGTAATCAGCCGCCCGGCGCCCGTGAGCCTCCGGAACAAGGGGGATGGTCAGCGCCCCGGCATTTTTGGCCGTGATCGTCCCTCCCCTGATTTTATGCCTCAGGGAACCGTCCTCGTCAGGGTTGGAGATAACCGCTCCGGAAGCGTCCGCAGAAGAAAGGAACCATTTGCGGGCAATGTTGGAAAACCAGCCCGTCGACATGCGGCCCGGGCCGTGTGTAGGAAGGGAGTTGTTGACCCAGTGTTCCCGCCCCTTGTTGTCGTACCAAGACGCCAGATAGTCCCGCAGGTATTCCCCGCTTTCCTGGTTCGCGGCTTCCAGCGTTTCCGGGGCGACGATCTTCATGGCCTCGTTCAGCACGGCGTCAAAGCCGCTCATTTCAATTTCAATGTTCATGGTACTTCATCCTTCCACATTGGCGGTTTCCGGTTCACGCATAGAGTTCCAGCCGGCTTCCAGCGCGGCGTGCTGGACCTTGACAAGCCGGTCTTCCAGTTTGGAGGTGTCAATCTTGTCCCACAGGTCCGGCACCTGCTCACGGGCTGACCGGATGACCGTTTCCAGGTCTTCCCCAGCTTCAACAGAGGAAATGAGGGTTTCCATGAATCCGGCAAGGCCGGAGGTCAGTTCATGGGCTGCCTGGTCCGTCTGACGCCCGATGCGGGCAGCTATCCGGTTGATTTCTTCAATGTGCTTCAGCGTTTTTTTTTACGCGCTGCATGCACCAGGGATTCCCGGTCCAGGTCATCCATCTCTCCCGGTTCCGGGACGGCGCCCCCAAAAGAAGGGGGCTGGTAGAGTTCCGCGCCCTCTTCGGGCATGGGGATGTCAAGCCAGTCGTAAACCTGTTCTTTGGCGACGGGAACAAGTTTGGTGGCTCTGTCTACCCAGTCAAGCTTTGCCTGGCTCATTCCTGAGGACGGGTCCTTGAAAGAGATGATCGGCAGGTGTTCCGGAAGGCGGCCCATGTTGAGCCGAAGAATGGCCGGAACAAGCTGCTGGTTGAGGATGCCGGCAACATATTTGCCGCGTGCCAGTACGACTTTGTTTTCTGTTGCTTCATGCACTTCCCCCAACGCGCGGTTGCCGCCCTTGCTGGAAACGTCACTGGTCAGGGTTTGTCCTAAAATCAGGATGTCACAAGCATTATTGGACTCACGGAGCATGTCCAGGTGCGGAAGCTGTGTCCCTCCCTTGACGGCGTCAACAAAGTCAACCTGTGCTTCCGGGTCAGTGACCAGAATACCGGTTTGCCCGAATTTAATCATCTGGTCAAATAGCTTCCGCTGAGCCACCGTTCCTGATGCTTTACCATGGCGGAGGGGGGAACCGAATATCTGGCAGAATTGCATGAACCAGGAGAGGCCGAATTTGGCAGCCCCGAACCATCCGACCAGGGCAAGCAGGTTTGCTCCGTACATGGGATGGTCAAGCCCGTCGCAGTTGATGGCGGCAATGAATTTATCAGGCGGGAATTCCATTTCGGGGCTGTTCCCTATTCCGTCCGGACACAACACAAGGCGGTCAATCTGCGCCGGGTAGCTGGACCATTTGTAAAATGTAGATGGAATGGGGCAATATGCGCGGGGAGACCGTATCTTACCGGGTTCCCACATGATTTCCAGCACGCCCACCCCGCGTTCCGGCGCTTCCGCCAAGGCTCCGATCAGTCCGTTCAAATCCAGTTCCCACTTCCCCTGTTCCAGACGGCAGCGATATAAGGCTGATTCAACAAGATTCGCGTGCTTGATGGCTTCCGGAGTCGGCTTCTTTCCCTTTTCCGCCCACGGGGTTACGGCAAGCTCCAATTCCTGCACGTTTTCCCGCAGCTTCCGCAAGTTGCCCCGCAGCCGCGGCCATTCGATTTTCATCGAGCGGAACACGCGTTCCAGGTCGAGCATGTTGCCCGTCTGGACGCTTTCACGGGCATTTTTCAGCACCTTGGGTGTGATGGTCTCATAGATGCCGAGATAGCCGCGTTCCTGCGGGGAGCGGTCCTCGAAAATCTCAATGTCAGCGGCCTTGGTTGTCTTGGCGGCCTTTTGGCTGCGGGGCTTCTTGCTCATGGGACGGATAGGGGGTAAGGATTAAACGAGGGAACGGGCAACGCTGTAGGCGTCGTCACAGCGGCGCAGCCAGCCCTTCCCGAAGATGGGGAACTGCTTGCAGGAGCGATAAAACGCCTTGCGCTTTTCCTGCAGGCCAATGAGGAATACCGCTTCATCCGTGCCAGCCAACTGGTCCTGTAGCTCTTGTCTGGTCTTGG
>ERZ791837.1708-NODE-1708-length-13489-cov-4.436728_pt1 | contig 13489 bp, 9 predicted proteins | sample MGYA00510292_ERZ791837 | MGnify/ENA primary metagenome ERZ791837 (study PRJEB30046, sample SAMN00715259) | human gut metagenome | study: EMG produced TPA metagenomics assembly of the A metagenome-wide association study of gut microbiota in type 2...
GCACAGGTCTTGATTTGCGTGTATTTGATGATGCGATTACATTCAAGATTGCACTTATGGTTGTGAAATATATGAAGTATATGGAAAGTAAAGATACATTTTAATGGAGGAGATTACTGATGATAATCTTAGAAAATGTCACAAAGACATACTCATCCGGTACACCTGCCTTAAATGGTATTAACCTGCATGTTCAGAAGGGTGAGTTTGTATTTATAGTAGGTAAAAGCGGTTCGGGTAAATCAACTCTTATAAAGCTTCTGCTTAAAGAGTTAGACCCGACAACAGGAAAGATATATATTAATAAGAAATATCTTAACAAAATCACAAGAAAGAAGCTTCCTTATCTCAGAAGGGACATAGGTGTTGTATTCCAGGATTTCAGGCTTCTTCCGGATAGAAATGTTTATGAAAATATTGCATTTGCAATGAAGGTTGTAGAAGCTCCGTCAAGACAGATTAAGAGCCGTGTCCTTTCTATGCTCTCAATGGTTGGGCTTCTCGACAAATATAAGGCTTATCCGAATGAGCTTTCAGGCGGCGAGCAGCAGAGAGTTGCAATCGCAAGAGCTCTTGTAAACAGACCGGCTATCCTTTTATGTGATGAGCCGACAGGTAACCTTGACCCTGCCAATTCTGCCGAGATTATGAAGATTCTTAATCAGGCTAACAAGCTTGGCACGACTGTCCTTGTTGTTACACATAACATGGAAATTGTGCAGCAGATGAAGAAGAGAACTATCACAATGAGTGAAGGTAAGATTATAAGCGATTTGGAAAAGGGTGGTTATTTCTATGAAGATTAGGTCATTATTTTATCATATAAAAGACGGTCTCAAGAACATATACCGCAACCGTCTGTTTTCACTTGCTTCAATAGCAACAATAGCGGCATGTATATTTCTTTTTGGTATTTTGTATTCACTTGTAATGAATTTCCAGTATATGGTTAAAAAGGCTGAAAATGAAGTCTGTGTTACGGTTTTCTTTGACGAGGGACTTTCAGAGACACAGATTAAGCAGCTCGGTGATACTATTTCAAAAAGAGTTGAAGTTTCTTCAGTACATTACACATCTGCTGAAGAGGCATGGGCTAAATTCAAGACAGAATATTTTAAGGAATATCCTGAACTTGCATTAGGATTTAAGAATGATAACCCTCTTGCCAACTCTGCATCTTATGAGGTATATCTCAGCGATGCAAGCATGCAGGGTACACTTGTAACATATCTTGAGAATCTTGACGGCGTAAGACAGGTAAACCGTTCAGAGGTTACTGCGAGCAGCCTTGCAAGTGCAGCAAAGCTTGTAGGATATGTTGCTGCAGCAATTATTATCATACTTCTTGCAGTATCAATTTTCCTTATTACGAATACAATTGTTATTGGTATTACAGTTCGTAAAGACGAGATTTCAATTATGAAATTTATTGGTGCAACTGATGGATTTGTAAATGCTCCATTTTTTGTTGAGGGTATTACAATCGGAATTATTGGTTCAGTAATTCCGCTTGTTATTCTGAGTTATATTTATCAGAAGGTTATCAGCTACGTTCTTGGTAAATTCTCAATTCTCAGCAATATTCTTGCATTTATGCCGATGTCAGATGTTTTCAGAGTTCTTGCACCTGTGGCAATATGCCTCGGAATCGGCATTGGTTTCCTCGGAAGCTTCTTTGCGGTACGTAAGCATGCCAATGTATAAAATGCTGGTTTGAAAAATGTTAAAAAAATGTGCCGTTATCGGATGGTATTGGGAAAGGAGAGGCACCGTATGAAAAAAACGACAATTTTAAAATTTGTTGCTACATTGCTGTGCCTTGCATTATGTGCATCTTCTGTTATGGCTTTGTCTAACGGATTGTTTGCGGCAAAAAAGGTCGCGGCTTCTGACCTTGATGACGTAAAACAGGAAAAAGAAGATAAGGAACAGCAAAGAAAAGATGTTCAAAAGAAAATGGACGAATATAAGGCTAGTGCACAAGATACAAAAGAATATATGGCAATACTTGACGCACAGATGTCAGAACTTAATGGCAGTCTGTATGAACTTCAGATAAAGATGGAAGATCTGAATACACAGATTGATGAGACAACACAGAATCTTGAGGCGGCACAGGAAGATGCAGCAAGCCAGTACGAGATGATGAAGTTAAGAATTAAATTTATGTACGAACATAATGAAGAGAGCTATCTTGCTTTGATTCTTACATCTGAGAGTATGGGTGAAATGTTAAACCGTGCCGAGTATGTTACAAAAATTTCGTCATATGACAGGGATATGCTCACAAAATATGAAGAGACTATTAAGTATATAGCTGAGGCAAAACAGCAGCTCGAGGATGATTATACTGAGCTTGCTGATACACAGTCACAGCTTGAATCACAGCGTGATGAGCTTGCACAGATGCAGGCTGAAAAAGAGAGCGAACTTGCCAATTATAACAGTCTCATAGCATCCTCAAAGGCACAGGAAACGGAACTTTCTAGTGATATCAGCGGACTTACGAGTGAGATAGAGCGTATTGAACGCGAGCTTGAGGAACAGAACAGAAATAACAACAATAATAATGGCGGAAATAGTGGCGGAAGCACAGGTATTCCAAGTACGGGAGTATTTCTATGGCCTACAATATCAAGAAGAATAACTTCTGATTATGGCGATACTGATGGAAGAAACAATCCGCATATTGGAATTGATATAGGAGCAACTACGCCGGGCGTATGGGGAGATCCTATTTATGCGGCTGACGGGGGAAGAGTTGTAAGAGCTGAGTATAACTGGTCAGCGGGTAACTGGCTCTGGATAGACCATGGCAACGGACTTTATTCTATTTATATGCACTGTTCACAGTTCCTTGTCTCTGTAGGCCAGACAGTAAACAGAGGAGATACAATAGCTCTGATGGGTTCGACAGGTGAATCGACAGGGGCACATCTTCATTTCAGTGTGCGTTATGGCGGTACATATGTTAATCCTTGGGGATATTTAAGGTAGAAAGACATATTTTTTATACATAAATCAGAACGGGTCTTAATACGGATTTGTTCTGATTTAAGTTTTTTGAAAGGCGAAAACAGATGGATAATATGGACAATTCAAATCAGCAGAACAATGATTTAAATAATGCGTATGCATCGTATAGGAGAGAAAAAAATAAAAATAAGTCAAAGTTTGGCAAAGGGCTTGTGGCTGGCATTCTTGCAGGAGTTTTCGCAACGGTTTCTGTTGTGGGAATTACAGCTGGGATTTTTGAGAGAAAAGGATATCTTCATTTTGGTGCAAATGGAGAGGTGTATGTGCAGCAGACTTCAACTGATGATTCAGATGGAATAGGAAGTGATGTTGAGGGTAAGCTTAATGCAATTGATTCGCTTCTTGACAGGAATTTTTATTTTGGTGGAACAGATGATGAAAAGGCTGAAAATTATATTTACAAGGCTTTTCTTGATTCCTATGGCGATAAATATACAGTTTATTATACTCCTGATGAATATAAGGCAATCCTTGAATCGACAAGCGGCAAGTTCTATGGAATAGGTGCTGTATGCCAGAAAAATGAGGATGGTTCGATTCTTATTGCAGACCCATATGAGGATGCTCCGGCATACAAAGCGGGAATAAGGAAGGGCGACTGCGTTGTGAAAGTTGACGGAACAGATATAACTGATATGGATTTATCATCCGCAGTTGCACTTATAAAGGGTGATAAAGGAACAACTGTTAATCTTGAAATAAGAAGGGGTTCACAGACACTTACCTTTACAGTTGAAAGAGCAGAGGTAAATGTAAAGACTGTTGACCATAAAATGATGGATGATAATATTGGATATATTATAGTTTCACAGTTTGATGAAGTTACGACAAAGCAGTTTAAAGAAGCATTAGAAGATTTGCAGCAGCAGGGAATGAGCGGACTTATAATTGATATACGTTCAAATCCTGGTGGACTTTTAAACAGCGTTGTTGATATTCTTGATGGGCTTCTTCCGGATGGATTGATTGTGTATACAGAGACTAAGAGCGGAACACGTAAGGAATATAAGGGAAGCAACAGCAATGAACTTAAAGTTCCTCTTGCAGTTCTTGTAAATGAGGATAGTGCGAGTGCTTCAGAGATATTTGCCGGTGCGGTTCAGGATTACGGAAAAGGTGCGGTTATCGGAACAAAGACATTCGGTAAAGGTATTGTCCAGACAATACAGCCGCTGACAGACGGAAGTGCTGTAAAGTATACGATTGCCAAATATTTTACTCCTAAGGGACAGGATATTCACGGAAATGGCGTTACACCTGATATTGAGGTTACGCTTCCGGATGATGCTGTAAGTGACGTCCAGTATGAGGCAGCTGTCAACTATATTAAAGGAAAAATGAATTAAGAGTTTTAAAAGTACAGAACAAATATTCGATTTGTTCTGTACTTTTTTTATTTTGAATGATATACTATAGTGGTAACATACTAGGAATAGTTTATTATTTTAGATATATCACATAGTTTAATCTTAATCAGGAGAACAGTATGAATCATTTTGAGTTGGTATCTGAATATAAGCCGACCGGCGACCAGCCACAGGCAATTAAGAAGCTTTCAGATGGATTTCTTGAGGGCAATCAGTTTGAGACGCTTGTCGGTGTAACCGGTTCGGGAAAGACTTTTACAATGGCTAATATTATTGAGAAAGTGCAGAAGCCTACGCTTATTATTTCACATAATAAGACACTTGCTGCACAGCTTTACGGCGAGATGAAGGAATTTTTTCCAAATAATGCTGTTGAATATTTTGTTTCATATTACGATTATTATCAGCCCGAGGCTTATGTGCCGCAGAGCGATACTTATATAGCTAAGGATTCTTCTATTAATGATGAGATTGATAAGTTAAGGCATTCAGCAACAGCCGCACTTTCTGAAAGAAAGGATGTTATTATTGTGGCTTCTGTATCGTGCATATACGGACTCGGTGCACCTATTGATTACCAGAATATGGTTATTTCCCTGCGTCCCGGCATGGAGAAGGACAGAGACGATGTCATAAGAAAGCTTGTTGATATTCAATATATGAGAGGAGACCAGGATTTTAAACGAGGAACTTTCCGTGTGCGTGGCGATGTTGTTGAGGTTTATCCGGCAGCATCAAGTGGAGAGGCTGTAAGAATTGAATTTTTTGGTGATGAAGTTGACAGAATATCTGAGATTGATTCTTTGACTGGAGAAGTCAAGTCAGAGCTTGAACATATTGCGATTTTCCCGAATTCACATTATGTTGTTGATAAGGAAAAGATGGCGGCAGCAATTGAGAATATTAAGGAAGAACTGAAGGAGAGAATTGCTTATTTTAAGAGCGAAGATAAGCTTGTTGAGGCACAGAGAATTGAGGAGAGAACTAATTTTGATATAGAGATGATGCAGGAGACCGGTTTCTGCTCGGGAATTGAGAATTATTCAAGACATCTTGCGGGGCTTCCGGCAGGGGTTCCGCCATATACACTTATGGATTATTTTCCGGATGATTTTCTTATTATAGTTGATGAGTCACACATAACGATTCCACAGATAAGAGGAATGTATGCCGGCGACCAGTCAAGAAAGACAACTCTTGTAGATTATGGTTTCAGGCTTCCATCTGCTAAGGATAACAGACCGCTTAATTTTACTGAATTTGAGAATAAGATTTCGCAGATGTTGTTTGTTTCGGCAACACCATCTGTCTATGAGGAAGAGCATGAACTTTTAAGGGCGGAGCAGATTATACGTCCTACAGGACTTCTGGATCCTGAGATTTTTGTACGTCCTATTGAAGGGCAGATTGATGACCTTGTTTCGGAGATTAACAAGGAGACTAAGAAACATAATAAGATTCTTGTCACAACGCTTACTAAACGTATGGCAGAGGATTTGACAGATTATCTTAAAGAGCTTGGAATACGTGTCAAGTATCTTCATGCCGACATTGATACGCTTGAAAGGCAGAAGATTATACGTGATATGCGAATGGATGCGTTTGACGTGCTTGTTGGTATTAACCTTTTACGAGAAGGTCTTGATATTCCTGAGATTACACTTGTTGCTATTCTTGATGCCGATAAGGAAGGATTTTTAAGGACGGAGACATCGCTTATCCAGACAATCGGACGAGCTGCACGTAACAGTGAGGGACATGTTATTATGTATGCCGATAAGATTACGGAATCAATGGAAAAAGCGATTTCCGAGACGGAAAGAAGACGTCAGATTCAGCAGGAGTATAATGAAGAGCATGGAATAACTCCTCAGACTATAAAGAAGGCTGTGAGGGATCTGATAAGCATTTCCAAGGCAGCAGATGCATCATCCGGCAATGGTGAGACTATTGAGAAAGATTATGAGTCTATGAGCCGCAAAGAACTTGAAAAGGTTAAGAAGCAGATTGAGAAGAATATGCACAAGGCTGCGGCAGAGCTTAACTTTGAGGAGGCAGCAGTTCTCAGGGATAAGATGATTGAAGTTAATAAGTTTTTATATGAGACGAAGTGAAAGAGGTAAATGATGAAAAAAGGAGATTACAGGCAGTTTATAAGTATTAAGGGAGCTAATGAGCATAACCTTAAAAATGTATCTGTTGATATACCAAGAAATGAGCTTGTTGTGCTTACAGGACTTTCAGGTTCAGGTAAGTCTTCGCTTGCATTTGATACTATTTATGCTGAAGGACAGAGAAGATATATGGAGTCGCTTTCTTCATATGCCAGACAGTTCCTCGGTCAGATGGAAAAGCCTAATGTTGAAAGTATAGAGGGACTTTCACCGGCGATTTCTATTGATCAGAAATCTACTAACAGGAATCCACGTTCTACAGTCGGAACTGTTACAGAGATATATGATTATTTCAGGCTTTTGTATGCAAGAGTGGGTATTCCGCATTGTCCTAAGTGTGGAAGAGAGATTAAGAAACAGACTGTGGACCAGATGGTTGATGTTATTATGGGACTTCCCGAAAGGACAAAGATTCAGCTTCTTGCTCCTGTTGTAAGAGGAAGAAAAGGTGAGCATGTTAAACTTTTTGAGCAGGCTAAAAAGAGTGGATATGTTCGTGTTATGGTTGATGGAAGCATGTATGAGCTGACAGACGAGATTAAACTTGATAAGAATAAAAAACATAATATTGAGATAGTTGTTGACCGTCTTTCTATAAGAGAGGGAATCGAAAAAAGACTTACTGATTCGATTGAGACGACATTGAAGCTTGCTGATGGAATAATGACTGTTGATGTTATCGGCGGAAAGCCGATAAACTTCAGCCAGAGCTTTGCATGCCCGGACTGTGAGATAAGTATTGATGAGATTGAGCCGAGAAGCTTTTCTTTCAATAATCCTTTTGGTGCGTGTCCTGATTGTTTTGGCCTTGGATATAAGATGGAATTTGACGCCGAGCTTATGATACCCGATGAGAGACTTAGTATTGATGAGGGTGCCATTGTTGTTATGGGCTGGCAGTCTGTAACAGATGAGGGAAGTTTTTCAAGAGCGATTATGAAAGCACTTGCAGATGAGTATAATTTCAGCCTTTCAACACCATTTAAGGATTATCCGGACGAGATTAAAGATATTATTATCAACGGAACCAAAGGTCACAGCGTTAAGGTTTATTACAGAGGCCAGCGAGGTGAGGGTGTATATGATATTGCATTTGAGGGACTTGTAAGGAATGTTGCAAAACGTTACAGGGAGACAGCTTCAGAGGCATCTAAGCAGCAGTATGAAGAATTTATGAGAATTACTCCGTGTGCGTCATGTAAGGGACAGAGATTAAAACCGACATCGCTTGCTGTTACGGTTGCTGATAAGAATATTTATGAGATTACAAATATGCCGATTCTTGATTTGCAGGATTTTCTTCAGAATATGAAGCTTTCAGAAAGACAACTTGCCATAGGCAGCCAGATTTTAAAGGAGATAAGGTCAAGAATACAGTTCCTTATGGATGTAGGACTTGATTATCTTTCTCTTTCCAGGGCAACAGGTACGCTTTCGGGCGGCGAGGCACAAAGAATCAGACTTGCAACCCAGATTGGTTCGGGACTTGTAGGTGTTGCATATATTCTTGATGAGCCAAGTATCGGTCTTCATCAGAGAGATAATGACAAGCTTTTAAAGACGCTTGAACATTTAAGAGACTTAGGCAATTCGGTCATCGTTGTTGAACATGATGAGGATACTATGTATGCTGCAGACTATATTGTAGATATCGGTCCCGGTGCCGGCAGGAATGGTGGACAGGTTGTTGCAACGGGAACTGCCGAACAGATTATGAAGTGTAAGGAATCAATTACCGGAGCATATCTGAGCGGAAGAATTAAGATTCCTGTTCCTGCAAAAAGACGCAAACCGACAGGCTGGATTAAGATCAGAGGTGCAAGGGAAAATAATCTTAAAAATATTGATGTTGATATTCCACTTGGCGTATTTACATGTGTTACGGGTGTATCAGGTTCAGGAAAGAGCTCACTTGTAAATGAGATTCTTTACAAGCACCTTGCAAAGGAACTTAACAGGGCAAGATGTATCCCGGGAAAACACGACGGAATAGACGGAGTGGAACAGCTTGATAAGGTTATTGATATAGACCAGTCGCCAATCGGACGTACTCCGAGGTCAAATCCTGCGACATATACAGGCGTATTTGATATGATAAGGGATTTGTTTGCCGCAACACCGGATGCAAAAGAGCGAGGATACAAAAAAGGAAGATTTAGTTTTAATGTCAAGGGTGGAAGATGTGAAGCATGTTCGGGTGACGGTATTATTAAGATTGAGATGCATTTTCTTCCTGATGTGTACGTGCCTTGTGAAGTCTGCGGCGGCAAGCGTTACAATCGTGAAACGCTTGAGGTTAAGTATAAAGGCAAGAGCATATATGACGTGCTTGATATGACAGTTGAAGATGCAGTTGAATTCTTTGAAAATGTTCCGTCAATTAAAAGAAAAATTGAAACTCTCAATGATGTCGGACTTTCTTATGTAAAGCTCGGACAGCCTTCTACTGAACTTTCGGGTGGTGAAGCACAAAGAATAAAGCTGGCGACAGAGCTTTCAAAGAGAAGCACAGGAAAGACTATTTATATTCTTGATGAGCCTACAACAGGACTTCATTTTGCAGATGTGCATAAGCTGGTTGATATTCTTCATAAGCTCGCGGAGGGCGGCAATACGGTCGTTGTTATCGAGCATAATCTTGATGTAATAAAGACTGCAGATTATATTATCGACATGGGACCGGAAGGCGGTGCGAGAGGCGGTACTGTTATCGCAAAGGGCACGCCTGAGGAGATTGTCAAGGTTAAAGAATCTTACACGGGACAGTATGTAAAAAAATATCTGGAAAAGTAGGCGGCATTTTGATTGTGACATCAGGTAGTTTGAATACCTGATGGATTTATATAGGGCAGCAGATATATATACAGATATACAGAAAATATTTTGGAGAAAAATAAGTATGGTTGATGGAATTATTTTTGATATGGACGGAGTTTTGGTCGATTCCGAAAGACAGTCAAATGAGGGTTGGAAGTGGGCAGCAAAAAAACAAGGCATAGACATGCCTATGTGGCTTATCGACAGTTTTAAGGGAGCACCCGATGAGCTTAACCGTAAAATGTTTGATGATTATTTTGACGGAAAAGCTGATTATTGGGAGACAAAAATGTTTCGCACAGAGCATATTTACAAGATAAGGGAAAAGGAAGGTCTTCCTGTTAAAAAAGGTGTTAAGGAAATATTTGAGTATATTAAAGCAAATAATTTGAAATGTGCGGTTGCAACTTCAACAAGGCGTGTCAGTGCCGAAAAAACACTTCGCGATATAGGTGTGTCGGATTATCTTGATGCGGTCGTGTATGGTAACGAGGTTGAGCATGGGAAACCCGAACCTGATATATTTCTGCTTGCGGCAGATGCAATAGGTGTAAAACCTGAAAATGCGATTGTTGTAGAGGATAGTATCAACGGAATTAAGGCAGGTCATGCGGCGGGAATGAGAGTTATTCACGTGCCTGACACGATAGCGATTGATGATGAGATAAGAAAGCTGACGTACTGCGTGTGCAATGATTTGACGAAAATTGCCGATATTGTTGACAGTATTAACAAGCCTGTGATTAACAGAAAGGCTGTGCTTAACGCATTTGCCGGATATGTGCATTATTATGACCCGTCGGATGGAAAGATTAAACTAAAAATTGACCACACTTACAGAGTTGCTGCACTTTGTGAAAAAATTGCCGATTCTGTAGGGCTTACTGGTGAAGATAAGGACGTTGCATGGCTTCTGGGCATGATGCATGATATTGGAAGATTTGAACAGATAAGATGTTTTGGAACTTTTAATGATGGAATGTCAGTTGACCATGCCGAGCTTGGTGCGGATATTCTTTTTGACCCTGACAGAAAAGATAAAGTTTGTGTAACTTCCGCCCAGGGTACTGTGTATGCAATAAAAAAGCCTATGTGTGAACCAGTCAACGATACTGTTGTGAAAAATGCTCCTCGCATAATTAATAAATTTGCCGAAGGATATGTAGAGAAAAACGGCAGTGATTTGCTTGAGCTTGCTATCAGACAGCATAATAAGTTCAGGATTGCTGATGGGCTTTCCAAACGTGAAGAAATGTTTTGTAATATTCTTCGTGACGCAGACAAAATCGATATTTTAAAGGTTAATGTAGATGTGCCTCTTGAGACAATTTATAATGCAACGACAGAAGAGATACGAAACAGTGTGATAACAGATGAAGTGCTTGAATGTTTTTATGCAAAACAGACTGTACTCAGGTCGCTTAAAAAAAGTGTTGTGGATAATATTGTCGGACACATTTCGCTTATTTTTGAACTGGTATATCCAGTGAGCCTTAAAATTGTAAAGGAGCAGGGTTATGTGTATAAAATGCTGGATTTTAAGTCGGACAGACCGGATACTGTGGAAAAGTTTGCCGGAATGAGGAAGTTTGTTGATAAGTTTCTTGAGGGAAATTAAGCAGGACATAGTGTGTCTATAGGTGAAAATACGGCATTTCTCGCTTTGTGTCGTGTTTATTCCGGTACAGATGATATAACCTGTCAATGAAAGGAGGCAGCAGTATGAATCAAAAAAATATAGGCTCGTTTCTTAAAATATTAAGAAAGGAAAAGAACCTTACGCAGGAACAGCTTGCGGAACAGTTCAATGTATCGTCAAGGACTGTTTCGAGATGGGAAACGGGAAGCAATATGCCCGATTTGAGTCTTTTGGTTGAACTTGCGGATTTTTACAATGTTGACATCAGGGAAATTATTGACGGGGAAAGGAAAAGCGAGATTATGAACAGTGAAGAAAAAGAGACATTGAAACTTGTTGCGGATTATGCGGAGAACGAAAAGGGCATTTTACTTAAAAGACTCAGAATTATAAGTATCGTAGGGCTGTGTTCGATTATTGTCGGTTTTGTGATGCTGAATCTGGGAACGGAAAATAACATGCCTGTTTATGATTATCTTATGGGAACTTCGTTCGGACTGGCTATGGGTGCATTGATTGTCGCAGTTTTTTATTCTACGGGAGTATTGTCTTATTTAAGAAAAAATATAAAATGCAGGAACAGCATGAAAGTCATAAAGATAATCGCTATATTGGCATGTGCGGTATTTTTGGCAGCATCAATAGTTGCGTCATTATAAAAAAACATCGCAGTTAAATGATTTTTTGTAAGTTTATTTACAAAGTGGCTTGTCATTGCCGACGGACTTTACTATAATAATTAAAGGAGTGCAAAGTTCGTGTATACACTGTAACTTGGCAACTGCCGTGAAACTGTCGGAACACGCAATACGTGTTTTGTGGTTTAGGAAAAACAATATATGAAAGGGACAATATGAATCAGGAAAAGGTTATTGTTATAGACTTTGGCGGACAGTACAACCAGCTTGTTGCACGTCGTGTCCGTGAATGTAATGTATATTGTGAGATTTATTCTTACAAGACACCTCTTGAGCAGATAAAGGCCATGAATCCTAAGGGAATTATCCTTACAGGTGGTCCAAACAGTTGTTATGAAGAGGGTTCGCCTACATGCACAAAGGAATTATTTGAACTCGGAGTACCGGTACTCGGACTTTGTTACGGAGCACAGCTTATGCAGCATGTTCTTGGCGGAAAGGTTGAGAAGGCACCTGTGCGTGAGTACGGAAAGACAGAGACATTTGTGGATAAGAGCAGTGCTTTATTTGGAGATGTTTCAGAAAAGACTATCGTTTGGATGAGTCATTTTGATTATATTTCACAGGTTGCACCGGGATTTAAGATTATCGCCCACACAGCAGACTGTCCTGTCGCAGCTGCTGAGTGCAAGGAAAAGAATCTCTATGCAATTCAGTTCCACCCGGAAGTTCTTCATACACAGGAAGGTACAAAGATGCTTCATAATTTTGTACGTGGCGTGTGCGGTTGTGCGGGAACATGGAAAATGGATGCATTTGTTGAAAATACGATTAAGGAAATCCGTGAAAAAGTCGGCGACGGCAAGGTTTTACTTGCTCTTTCAGGCGGTGTTGATTCATCTGTTGCGGCCGGACTTCTCTCAAGAGCAATCGGAAAACAGCTTACATGTGTATTCGTAGATCACGGTCTTTTGCGTAAAAACGAAGGTGATGAAGTTGAGGGCGTATTTGGTCCAAATGGTCAGTTTGACCTTAACTTTATAAGAGTAAATGCTCGGGAAAGATATTACTCAAAGCTTGCGGGAGTCACAGAACCCGAAGCAAAGAGAAAGATTATAGGTGAGGAATTTATTCGTGTATTTGAGGAAGAGGCAAAGAAAATCGGTGCTGTTGATTTCCTTGCTCAGGGCACAATTTACCCTGACGTTGTTGAAAGCGGACTCGGCGGCGAATCAGCCGTAATCAAGTCTCACCACAACGTAGGCGGTCTTCCTGATTTCGTTGATTTCAAGGAAATTATTGAACCTCTCCGCAACCTTTTCAAGGATGAGGTAAGAAAAGCTGGTCTTGAGCTTGGAATTCCTGAAAATCTCGTATTCCGCCAGCCATTCCCGGGTCCGGGTCTTGGAATCCGAATTATCGGTGAAGTAACGGCTGACAAGGTACGTATCGTTCAGGATGCAGATTTCATCTATCGTGAAGAGGTTGATAAGGCAGTAGCCGAATACAAGAAGGCAAACGGTGAAGCTCCGGCATGGATGCCGAACCAGTATTTCGCAGCTCTCACTAACATGCGTTCAGTCGGCGTTATGGGCGACGAGAGAACCTACGATTACGCAGTTGCACTGCGTGCCGTAAACACTATAGATTTCATGACAGCCGAGAGTGCCGAGATTCCATTTGCAGTGCTCCAGACAGTCATGAGCCGAATTATAAACGAGGTGCGTGGGGTCAATCGAGTATTTTACGATTTGACGAGCAAGCCACCTGGAACGATTGAGTTTGAATAAATCGAGTTGCTTAAAAAAGCCAGTGTTT
>ERZ791837.1716-NODE-1716-length-13418-cov-2.316172_pt1 | contig 13418 bp, 9 predicted proteins | sample MGYA00510292_ERZ791837 | MGnify/ENA primary metagenome ERZ791837 (study PRJEB30046, sample SAMN00715259) | human gut metagenome | study: EMG produced TPA metagenomics assembly of the A metagenome-wide association study of gut microbiota in type 2...
GGCCTCTTCCAGCACGAACGAGAAGTGGCTCGACTTGGTGCAGTAGCAATAGTTGTACGAACCCTTGTAGTCGACCTTCGCCATCGCCACGTTGAACATGCGCTTGGCGCGGTTGATCTGCTGGGAGATCTTCGGCAGGTAGGTGATTTTGAGCGGAGTTCCGTACTGTTTGATCAGTTCCATCAGCGGAATGTCGTGGAAATTCAGCTCGTTGTCCTCGACGGAGAACTCATCCTGCGGGAAATCGAACGATTGTTCGATCAGGTCGATGTACTTGTCTTTCATGGCTCGTTCGGTAAAGTTTTTACAATCCGGCCCGGTTACTTTGCAATTTTCGGGCGAAAGTAGCTCGCCCGGATTTTGGAAAAAATCGGGATGCAAAATAGGCGAATATTTTTCGGATAACCAACACTTTGCCCGATTATTTTGAAAAAGCCCTCCGGAATATTGCTTTTTCCGCTGAAAAAGGGTAATTTTGAACCCGGATTTAAAGGATTTTCAACCGTGCTGATTCATACCCTGATACAATATCTGGAGTCGCACAGGCGGCTCGTCGTACCCCAACTCGGAACGTTCATCGTCAAGGAGCCGGGCCGGAGCGTCGTCTTTTCGGAACTGCTCAAGCGCGACGACGGCGTGCTGCGGGGGCTTCTCCGCGCCGGGGGGATGGGCGAACTGGAGGCCGCGGGCGAGATCGACCGCTTCGTTTTCGAGATCCGCCACGCCGTGGAGCATGGCTCGGAGTACCGCCTGGAGGGCTTCGGGGTGATGAAACCCGGTCCCAATGCGACCATCGCCTTCGTCTACGAGCCGCAACCCGCGTCGGAATCCCCCGCGCAAGAACCGGCTGCCGGGAAACGTCAGCCGCTGCAACCCGAGAAGGTGGCCGAGGCCGTCAAGACGGCTTTCACGGAGCCGCGCGTGTCGACTTCGGCGAAGATGAATCCCGATCCTTCGGTGCGGGGGCTGCGCTACGGCAAGCCGCCGAAGAACACCGATGCCTACCGCTACGTCGACCGCGTGCCGCGCCGCCGCGCCGACCGGTTCATCTGGATCGCCGTGATCGCCGCCCTGCTGGCCGTGGCGGCCATCGCCTTCGGACTTTGGCGCGACGCCCGGGAGAAGCAGGCCGAAAACGAATACATCGAACTTCCGCAGGCGGCGGAACTCCCGTCCGCCGCGTCCCAACCCGAACAACCCGAATAAATGACAGAGATCACCACTGTAAAACAACGCTTCGGCATCATCGGCAACTCCCCGCTTCTGGACAGGGCGCTGGAGGTGGCCCTGCGTGTGGCTCCTACCGACCTGACGGTGCTCGTTACGGGCGAGAGCGGTGTGGGCAAGGAGTTTTTCCCGCAGGTTATCCACGCCTATTCCGCGCGCAAGCACAGCAAATACATCGCCGTCAACTGCGCGGCGATTCCCGAGGGTACGATCGACTCCGAACTGTTCGGCCACGAGAAAGGCTCCTTTACCGGCGCCGTGGAGGCCCGCAAGGGGTATTTCGAGGAGGCTGACGGCGGCACGATCTTCCTGGACGAGGTGGCCGAACTGCCGCATCCGACGCAGGCGCGCCTGCTGCGCGTGCTTCAGACGGGCGAGTATATCCGCGTCGGTTCGTCGAAGGTGCAGAAGACCAACGTCCGCGTGGTCGCCGCCACGAACATGAACCTCCAGGAGGCCATCGCCCAGGGGCGTTTCCGCGAGGACCTTTACTACCGTCTGGGGACGGTCCCCATCACGGTTCCCTCGCTGCGCGAACGCCCGGAGGACATTCCGCTGCTGTTCCGCAAATTCGCCGCCGACGTGGCCGTGCAGTACCGCATGCCCGCCGTGACGCTCGACGATGCGGCGCGCGAGATGCTGAAGAACTACTACTGGCGGGGCAACATCCGCCAGCTGAAGAACGTCGCCGAGCAGATTTCGGCCATCGAGCAGACCCGGGTGATCACCTCCGAGGTGCTGGCGAAATACCTGCCCCCGCAGGGCGGGGGCGCGCCGATGGCCGCCGGGACGATGCGCATGGACGACACGATGTCGACCGAGCGCGAACTGCTCTACAAGGTGCTGTTCGACATGCGCGCCGACATCAACGACCTCAAGCGGATGATCTCCGAACTGATGAAGGGCGGCGTGCCGTGCCCCGAGCCGGTCCGTGACGTCAAGGCCCTGCTGCCGACCACGGCGCAGAGCAGCTACGTTCCGGCCGTCGCTTCCTATCCCCAGCCTCCGGTCTATGCCGAGAGCGAGAAGGTGACCGACGAGCCGCCCCGCGAGATGACCAAGGCCGACATGCAGCGCGAGCAGATCATCCGCGCCCTGCGCCGCAACAACGGACGCCGCCGCGAGGCCGCTGCCGAACTTTTTATGTCGGAGCGCACACTATACCGCAAGATAAAGGAGTTAGGAATTGAAGACAATTCCTGACTCCAATTAAAAATTAAGAATTAAAAGAATGCGCAGATTCCGAGATAATTTTTCATTTTTCATTTTCCGTTTTTCATTGCTGGCTATCGCCGCGGTGATGACCGGTTGCGGCGTGTCCATCAAATACTCGCTGTCGGGCGCCTCGATTCCGCCCGACGCCAAGACCTTTTCGGTGGCCTACTTCCCCAACAACGCCACGATGGTGTCGCCGATTTTGAGTTCCACGCTCACCGAGGCGCTGGTCGACATGTTCACGCGCCGCACGCGCCTGATGCAGGTCGACGAGGGCGGCGACTTCGCCTTCGAGGGCGAGATCGTCAACTATACCTCGACGACGGCTTCGGTTTCGAGCGACGACTACGCCCTGCTCAACCGCCTGACGATCACCGTCAAGGTGCGCTTCACCAACGCCCTCGACGAGAAGATGTCGTTCAACCGCACCTTCCAGGCCTACGAGGACTACGACTCCACGAAACTGCTTACGGAGGTCGAAGGCGAGCTGATCCCCCAGATCGTCGACAAGATCGTGACCGACATTTTCCAGGCCGCGGCCTCCAACTGGTAATTCCGACGCGCGATGTCCGACCTGAAAACATACTTTGCGGCGCCCGGCCGGGCGGAGACGCCTTCCGCTGCCGAAGCCGGGGACCTTGCGGTGCGCTTCCCGTGGTTCCTTCCGGGGCGTATCCTGCGCGAGACGCTTACGGGCGAATCCGATCCGCGGGTGGCGCTGACGGCCCCGTGGCGGGCCGAGAGTTCGCTGCGCAGGGCCGCCGTCGACGCCTCGGCGCTCACGCAGCTCTCCTCGGAGGAGATCATCGACCGTTTCCTTCAGGAAGAGGACCTGCGCATCGTCGCCGGCGAGGGCGAACCCGAGGAGGAGGTCGTTCTGCAGCCCGAACTGGACGACGACGACGAGGTGGTCACCGAGGAGCTGGCCGAAATCTATCTCGCTCAAGGCCTTCGGGACAAGTCCGTGGCGATTTATCGCAAATTAAGTTTGCGAAATCCCGAAAAAAGTGTTTACTTTGCCGAACTTATTGGCAAAATAGAAAACAATATTAAAATTTAAGGTAATATGTTATACACGATTTGCATTGCCCTGATACTCGTTGCGAGCGTACTGGTGATCCTGGCGGTATTGGTGCAGAACCCCAAGAGCGGCATGGCCGCCAATTTCGGCGCGTCGAACCAAGTGATGGGCGTGCGCGAGACTTCGGACTTTTTGGAGAAATTCACGTGGACGATGGCCATTGCCATCGTCGTGCTGAGTCTGGTCGCTACGCTGGCCATGGACAAAGGCCTTGTCGCCGAGAGCAACAGCGAGATTTCGAAGGACGTTAAGGCGCTTCAGGAGCGCGTTATCGAGTCGGAAACTCCCGCCACGATGCCGCAGGCCGAGATTCCCTCTGCCGGACAGACCGAGCAGCAGGCCGAGTAGCCTCCGCGCTCCGTCCGGAACGCCGGAGGGGGGGGGAGACTTCGCCGTTATAGAAGACCGTGGATTCTTTCCGCGGTCTTTTTTTCGCCCGTCCGGAGGAGGTCCCGCATGGGACGATTCATCGGGGGCCGGAACGGTCCCGCAACAGAGACCCCGGAGGGGCCGCCTTGCAATATCCGAGGTTGTTTGCCTCCCGGAACGGGACGGTGAATTCCCGCCCGTGTTTTGCGTACGGCCGGAACCTCTCCGATTCATGTATTGGAAAAGCCTGCGGGATGCTCCGCGGGCTTTTTTTGTGCCGCTTCGAATCGCTCCGGGAGGGTGCCCCCCCCTTGGGCGAAAACGGTCAGAGATGCTGCGGACTGAAAGCCCCGATGGTCTTGATCCGCTCCTCGAAATCGTCGCGCGAGACGAGCGTGTGCCCCTTGATCTTCGACCGGTAGTTGTAGATCGTGCTCACGGAGTAACGCAGCAGCGCGGCGATTTTCGACGAGTCGTTGATGCCCAGCCGGATCAGCGCGAAGATGCGCAGCTCGGTCGTCAGCAGCTCGCCCTTTTTCGGCTCGATGCGCGCCTCCTTGTCCAGCAGGGAGTTGAAATCCTCGATGAACGTGGGGTAGAGTTGCAGGAACGTCGTGTCGAAGTTGCGGTAAAACTCCTCCAGTTCGCGGCTGTCGCCGTCGGTCGGGGAGTACTCCTTCCGCAGTTCGTCGACGCGGCCGTCGCGCAGCAGGCGGCGTACGTGGCGGCGCGAGTCGATGATCTTGTCGATGTACTCCGAGCACATCGTCAGGAAGATGCCGATATACTCCTCCTTCACTTCGTTGGCCTCTGAAATCTGGCTGTTCAGTCCTGCCAGTCGCTTGTTGATGTGCTGGAGGTCTTTGTTCGAGATGTTGAGCCGGTTGTTGGCCTGCTGCAATTCGAGCCGCGCAAGGTTCAGCTTGCGGTTCTGCCGCAGGACGAAGACCACGCCCCCGAGGGCCAGCAGCATGAAGCAGCCGATCGACACGACGAAGATGTTGTACATGGCGTCCATCCGCTGCCGCCGGACCCGGTAGGCCTCTTCGATGACGTGCAGCGCCAGTGCGTCCTGCCACGGGCGGAGCCGCGAATTGAAGAACCGTGCGTCGTCCATCACGATCCGCATGTAGCGCATGGCGCGCTGGATGTTGTCGTCGTCGAGCAGCGTGTTGGCGAGGCTTTTCAGTGCGGCGTTGTCGCGGATCGCCAGCTGGATGTCGGTCATCGCCGAGCGTGCGAACCACACCTGCGCCGTGGGCGTGTCGTCCATCAGGTCCGCCACGAGGGCGCGCATGTACGACGCCTCGGCATATTCGCGCGAAAGGGGTTGCAGGGTGCTGCACAGCCGTTCGGAAATCTCCACGGCCTGCGGGTAGTCGCGGGCGCCGATCGCCTGGCGGAGCCGGAAGTTGAGGTGCGTGACCGACTCCGGTTCGGTGTTCTCCACGATCAGCTGGGCGTAGATCACCGTAAGCCGCCACGATTCGTGTCCCTGCGCCGAGTCGTGGGAGTAGAGCTGGAGTTCGTCGTTGAGTTTGTGGCGGGCGATGTAGTAGTCGACCAGCTGCCTGCGGTCCAGCGCCGTGGTGTCGACCAGTTTCAGCATGTTCGCCGCTTCGAGGTAGATACCCGCCGAACTGTACAGGTAGGCCAGCTGGATACGGCTCTCGTTGAGGTGCCCCGCGTCGTTCATGCGTGTCGCCAGGGCGATGTTGCGGTAGAGGTAGTCGATGGTCGAATCGGCCTGGTAGGGGGTGTATTCGTCGATCAGCTGCTGGTTGAGGATGTAGCGCTGGGCGTCCGAGAAATCCGATTTCCGGAGGATGTTTTTCAGCGATTCGATCCGCTGTTCGCGTCCGGCGATGTAGGAGTCCCGGTGCGAAAGGGTGGCGTCGAGCTGTGAAAGCACGCTTTTCAGGTCGTTTTGGGCCGAGGCGGCGAGCGTTGCGGCGAGCAGCAGTACGGTTGACAGAAGGTTTCTCATGTGCGGACGGTTCACGGTTTGTTCCTGACAAAGATCGGAAAAAGGACGGATGGTTCCAAGACCGAATCGGGTACGGTGCGGTACTTTCCGGCTGATAAAAGTGTCGTTACGGCACCAAAGATAGGAATAATCCCGGGAAAATCAATACCGGGCGGCGCGCTTTCCGCCGATCGGACCGTCCGGCCGTTTTTCCCGGCAGGACGGGCGGCCGGCCCGGCGAACGGAACGTGCTCCGGGAGCCGGATTTATTTAAAATATTTTATTATATGCCGCTTCCGGGGTTCCGAGGCGGTTGTGAAAATTCCGATCAATCTACTTTTTTTTGCAATCGTCAAATAATTAATATATTGAATATCAAGTAGGTATATTTTTATAAACGGGTTTTGAGTTTACAATTTGCTGTTTAAATTTTTTTCATGTCGCGGAGGATAGTTACTTTTATTTAAGCGGAAATAAGGCGATGAAGTGTCGATTTTTTAAGAACTGCGCCTTACCTATTTATAATATTAACTTAAAACTTAAAAACCTTAAATTCCTATGGCACATTTTTGCAAGAAACTGCAAGCGGACTGCCGGAGAGGGTGGATGCTGGCACTGACGGCGATGCTGATCGTCTTTGCGCCGGCGGCCTTCGCCCAGTCGGCGCCGACAGTGACGGGAACGGTCACCGACCAGTCGGGACAGCCCGTTATCGGAGCCACGATCATCGAGCAGGGAACTACGAACGGCGCTACGACGGGCGTGGACGGCTCTTATTCCCTCAAACTGCGAGGGGGGGGGAATTCTGCTAACCTGATTTTCCAGTCGCTCGGATTCGTTTCGCAGACGGTCGCCGTGAACGGCCGCACGAAGATCGACGTGAAACTCGCCGAAGACGCCGTGGCCCTCGATGCCGTGGTGGCGATCGGTTACGGCACGGTCAAGCAGAAGGACCTCACGACGGCCGTTTCGGTCGTCAAGACCGACGACCTGGCCCGCCGCCCGATTACTTCGGCCTCGGGCGCCCTTCAGGGCAAAGCCGCCGGCGTGCAGGTCATCCAGCCCAACGGCTCGCCCGGACAGGGCATGGTGGTCCGCGTCCGCGGCGCTTCGTCCATCTCGTCGAGCAACGACCCGCTCTATGTGGTCGACGGCGTTCCCGTGGGCGAAGGAAACTACGCCATCGCTTACCTCTCTCCCAACGAAATCGAGTCGATGCAGGTGCTGAAGGACGCCTCGTCGGCCGCCATCTACGGGTCGCGCGCCGCCAACGGCGTGGTGCTCATCACCACCAAGCAGGGCACCTCGGACACACCCCGCATCGAATTCTCGACGATGGTGGACATCTCCACGCCGCGCAAGCACATCGACGTGCTCGACCTCGACCAGTTTCTGGCCTACTCCGACGACGTGGGCGTAAGTCTCGACATCAAGGAGGGCGAGGTCCTCGAAGCGCGCGACTGGCAGGACTATACGATGCGCAACGCAGTGAGCATCAACACCCGCGTGAGCGTAAGCGGCCGCAGCGACAAGTCGAACTACTACCTCGCGGGCGGTTATCTCGACAACAACGGCATCATCCGCAACACCAACGTCCGCCAATACGACTTCCGTGCGAACTTCGACCACCGCATCGCCAAGTTCATCAAGGTCGGCACGAAGACCACCGTCTCGAACCGCAAGAACCAGATGACGCAGGGCACCGAGCCGGGCGGCACGCAGAACGCGACCCGCGCGACGAGCATGATCCGCCAGATGCTCGGTTCGAAACCCTACGTCACGACGTCGGGCGAGGACCTCGGCGACGAAGAGGATTACAAGGGCACCGACCTCTGGCTGAACAGCTACGAGGACGGCAGCGACGAGTTCCGTCTCAGCGGAAGCCTCTACGCGGATATCCGGCTCACCAAATGGCTCTCCTTCAAGACCACGTTCGGCACCGACTACCGCAACAAGAACCGCACCCGTTTCTACGGCCAGTATCTCGACAACGGTCTGAACGGCCGCGCGGGATTCTCGGAACTGGTGGCTTTCCGCTACAACGTGGACAACATGTTCAACATCAACAAGAGCTTCAAGGGAGGCCACCGCATCGACGCCGTGCTGGGCATCTCGGTCAACAGCGCCGAAAACCACAACTCGACGATCAACGCGCAGGACTTCCCCGACTACCCGGCCCTCGAATTCCGCTCCGACGCGATCAGCAACGCCAAAACGCAGGTTCCGGGGTATTCCGAGGACGCAAGCACGCTGATGTCCTACATCGCCCGCATGGTCTACAGCTACAAGGACCGCTACGTGCTGACGGCCACGTTCCGCGCCGACGGCAGCAGCAAGTTCTCCAAGGAGAACCGCTTCAGCTACTTCCCCTCGTTTTCGGCGGCATGGCGCATGTCCGAAGAGAAATTCATGAAGAACCTGAATTTCATCTCCAACCTCAAGCTGCGCGCCGGCTGGGGCATGGTCGGCAATCAGGGCCTGAGCCCCTACCAGACGCTGACCACCTACAGCTCGATGTATACGGCCGACCCCAATTCGGACTATTCGGTATCGCCCGACGGCCAGTTCGTCATCGGCATCAAGCCCAGCATCATGTCCAACCGGGAGCTCAAATGGGAGACCACCGAGCAGTATAACGTGGGTCTGGACCTCGGCCTTCTGGACAACCGGCTCAACATGACCCTCGACCTCTATTACAAAAACACGAAAGACCTGCTCCAGCAGATTTCGATTCCCCCTTCGACCGGATTCTCGTCGATGTGGATCAACCGGGGCAACATCGAAAACAGGGGCGTCGAATTCTCGGTGGACGCCTATCCGGTGGACAACGCCGACTTCACGTGGAACGTCAATGCCAACATCTCGTTCAACCGCAACAAGATCGGCAGCATCGGACTTCCGGCGGCATCGCACGGCAACATCTTCGCCTCGGCGTTCGAGGGCGAGGAGATCTCCAACACGTCGGACTACTTCAAGATGCCGGCCAACATCTTCATCGAAGGACGTCCCGCCGGATTGTTCTACGGCTTCCGCACCAACGGAATCGTGACGCAGGAGGCCATCGACAAGGGACTGGTGCCGACATACCGCGGCCAGCAGCTCCAGCCGGGCGACATCTGGTACCTCGACACCGACGGATCGGGCAACGTGGACGACATGGACAAGGAGGTCATCGGCGATCCCAACCCGTCGTTCACCTACGGATTCAGCACGTCGTTCCGCTGGAAGAGCCTTTCGCTCTCGATGATGTTCGACGGCGTATACGGCAACCAGATCGCCAACGGCAACCTGCTGCCCGAAACGAACACGTCGCCGACGGGCAACAACCTGCACAACGTCCGCACCGAAGCCTATCTCGGCGCGTGGAGCGAGAGCAATCAGGACGCCCGCTATCCCCGTCTGAACCGCACGGCCGGCCAGACCAAGGACTTCACGGACCGGATTCTCGAAAACGGCAGCTACATGCGCCTTTCGGCCGTCACGCTCAGCTACCAGTTCAACTTCAAGCGCACGAGCGTCGTCAAGAACCTCGGCCTGAGCTTCACCGTCCGCAACGCCTTCACATGGAGCTCGTACAGCGGCTGGGACCCCGAAGTGAGCAGCTTCACCAACAATGCCCTCAAAGTGGGCGTGGACTGGAGCTCGTACCCGTCGTCGAGGGCCTATATCTGCGGCATCACGATGACCTTCTAACCGTATCACGCATAAAAAGGAATAAACCATGAAAAAGATAATCATCCTGTTTCTCGTCCTCTGCGGCGCGGGTCTGGGCACCTCCTGCGACGACTTCCTGACGGAACACCCTTCGACCCAATTCAGTCCGGAGGACGTCTACTCCTCCCCGAACGGCGTGCAGGCCGTCCTGAACTCCTGCTACGGCTACATTTCGCAGAGCAACGGCTACGGCGGCTACCTGCACATGCTCCTGTCGTGGCATACGCCCACCATGCAGCTCCAGAACCGCAACTCGACCTACATGGTCGAGCTGGCGACGATGAACGTGGCGGTGGACAACAGCACGGCCGACTACGTCTACGACGGAGCCTACCAGACGATCAATACGGTCAACGACCTGCTGATGAACATCGGATTGTGCAGCGGCATGTCGGAAGCCGAACACAACCGGATCGAGGGCGAAGCGCGGCTGCTGCGGGCGCTCTCCTACTTCAACCTCGTGCGCATCTTCGGCGCGCTGCCGTATATCGACCGGCCCGCCGCCTCCATCGAGGAGAGCCACAAGCCCCGCACGTCGATCGACCGGATTTACGGTCTGATCATCGGCGACCTCGAACAGGCTTGGAACATGCTGCCCGAAAAGGGCGCCCATGCCCACGGACGTCCGCACAAATGGGCCGCCAAAGCATTTCTGGCCAAGGTCTACGTCGCGCTGGCATGTATCAAGGAGCATCCCGGCGAACCGTTCGACGCGGCGCTGTTCGACAAGTCGGCCAAGGAGTACTGGCAGCTGGCGTACGACAACGCCAAGGAGGTCTACGACTCGCACGCCTACTCGCTCGTTCCGAACTTCGCCGACTTGTGGGTCTACACCAACAAGCACACCGAAGAGTCGATTCTCGAAATGGAGATGAACTACGTGACGGGCAGCTGTCCCTTCATGTACCGCTACCTTCCGGGCTACTGGGAAGGCGTGCCCCTGACCAACTCGTCGAACAACTACGGACAGATCCGCCCCTCGCGCGAAGCGTGGGACGAGCACAACGACCGTTATCCGGGCGACTGGCGCGAAGAGTGCACCTACCTCGACTACAAATACAAATGCAACACGACGGTCGAGAACGAAAACTACAGGGGCAAGCAGTACTACATCTATCCCTATACCAAGGAGAATTATCCCGACCAGTCTACTTCGAAATACGAGTACCTCCCCTACCTGCGCAAATGGGTCGATCCGACCTTCACGGCGGGCAACGCCAACGTGAACTTCATCGTCTACCGCTACGCCGACCTGCTGCTGACGCTGGCCGAAGCGGCTAACGAGCTGGGAGGCGCGCATACGCGGGAAGCCGTGGGTTATGTCAACGAAGTGCTCTTCCGGGCCCGGAACGCCTCGAACGAACAGCGCACGGAACCCGCTGACTGGGACGCAGGCCTGTCGCAGGAGGAGATACGCGCCGCCCTGCGCGTCGAGCGCCGCTGCGAACTGAAAGGCGAACTGCACGAGTGGTTCGACTCGCGGCGCTTCGGCGTGGCGTACCTCACCGGGCTGATCGACATCCACAACGCCCGGATCGCCGAGACCGCATCGCTGTCACCCTACGACTACGTGCTTCCCAACGGCTTCAACGAGGTGAAGAAGAATCTGCTGCTGCCGTTCCCCAACGCGGAGATATCGGCGAACTACAACATTTCGGCGTCGGACCAAAACTTCGGCTATTGATGAAGCTGCTCCTGACCCTATTATTACCGGCAGCGATTCTGTTTCTGGCCGGCGCCGGAACGGACGAGGCCGCACTGCGGGAAAAGGCCGCGAGCATGGCCGCCGAAGCCAAGGAGGAACTCGGTCTGAGCGCCGAAGAGGCGACGCACCTGCGGGAGCTGTTCTTCGAAAAGCTCGACAAGACCGAGCGTCTCACCCGCGGCGTGGCGGACCCCGCCGAACGGTCGCAGATAGCCAAGCGTATTCATCAGGAATTCACGCAAAAGCTTTACGGCAGCTACAACCGCAGGACAAGCAACAAGATCGAAGGCTGGTACTACAACTACACGAACAAAAAATAGATTCAGAAAACCGAAAGAACCATGAAAAAAACGGTAATATTAAGTTCGATGCTCGCTGCGCTGCTCATTGCGGGCGCATGTTCGGACACCGACATATACAGCAGCGAAACCACCCGGCCCGCCGTCGGCATCGACGACAAGAGCCTGACGCTCGACGGCAAGACCGAAAGCGCACGGATCTCGATCGCCTCCAACATCTGGTGGAAAGCGCACGTCGAATACGACGGCGGCGGGGAGTGGCTCGAAATCACGCCGGCGGAGGGATTCGGCGATATCGAGATCACCGTTGCGACCGAACGCAACTACGACCTTTCCACGCCCAAAACGGCGCGGCTGGTCATCGTCAGCGATGACGGCAAAGGTTCGTTCCGCAAGGAATTCACCGTCACCCAGCAGACCAGCGAACCCTACATCGAAATCGACGGTCTCCAGAGCGAAGGCCTTGCCGTAGGAGTCACACGCAGCGAAACGCCCCTGACGCTCTATACCAACGACGCGTGGGAGGCCTCGACCTCGGACGACAGCTGGTGTTCGGTCGTAAGCTCCGACAACGGAAGCGGCAAAAAGACCGTACAGCTGGTATGCGCCAGCAATTCGACCAAGCGGGAGCGCAGCGCCGAAGTTACGTTCCGGTCGAAAAACACGCCGGGCGTCGTATGTTCGTTCCGGGTGAACCAGAGCGGCATATTCGCAGCGCCCGTGCTGACGCTGGCCAAAGACGAGAGCGGCGCCATCCGGCTCGCATGGGACGCCGTCATGGGCGCGGTGAAATACATGGTCGTACTCACCGACAACAACGGCGCGCCGATCGCCGAGATCGACAACGGCGCCGAAACCGCCTGCGACCTCTCGGCGCAGGAGGTCTTCGCCAAACCCGAATACGTCGGACTGTTCAACGTCTCGATCCGGGCCTTGTCGGACGATCCCGAAGTCTTCTCGAACAGCGAGACGCAGAGCGCCAACAGCCACTTCGCATCGGGAGCCGGCACGCAGGGCGACCCCTTCATCATCGACCGTGACGGCTACCTGCGCAACATATCGACCGCCAACGCCAAAGCGGCCGGATGTTACTACAAACTCACCTACACGCCGGCACCCGGTGCCGACTTCGAACCGATCTGCTCCCCGGCCGACCCCTTCGCGGGCATCTTCGACGGCAACGGGAAGACCATCGAAGGATGGGAAATCCGTCCGCTGGCTTAAAAATCCATCCAGGGCATCACGGATAAAATCCCTGTGATTGTATGTGATACAGCAAATGCTGACTAAGGGTTCCATCAAGCCTTCCTCCTGTTTTTCATCTGTCCTTTGATGGTCTGGACAAGATAAGTAAAGCTCTCCATCCGGAACAATCCGGCAAGCAACGCATACACTGCCATTCCTGCCACGATCTGAAGCAGTAATTTCACCATCGGCCCACCCGGAAGCACAAACTGCAGTCCATAAACTACAGCAGACATCACCAGCGAAAGGATCAGGGACGGCATGATGTCCATCCACTGACTGAAAATACTGTATCCAAGCAGCTTTTTATTCGGCCATGCATTGACAAAGGTACTGAAAAAATCCAACACTGCCTTGATCGATATCATGACTAATGGCCCAAACTGGGCTCCGATGATCAGTCCGGCCAGTCCCATGCTTTTCTTGATCACTTCCAATTTTAAGAACACATCACTTCTTCCCACGGCGTTGATGGCCTGCAGGTCGCGCGTGCGCTCGTTGACGCGGTGCTCCAGTTCCACGTTGGACTGCTCCAGCATGGCCCGGCTTTCCCGGAGCTCCTTTTCGGCTCGGTCGTATTTGGCCCGCTCCTGATTG
>ERZ791837.1719-NODE-1719-length-13407-cov-3.389080_pt1 | contig 13407 bp, 12 predicted proteins | sample MGYA00510292_ERZ791837 | MGnify/ENA primary metagenome ERZ791837 (study PRJEB30046, sample SAMN00715259) | human gut metagenome | study: EMG produced TPA metagenomics assembly of the A metagenome-wide association study of gut microbiota in type 2...
TGAAAATCCCTTTTGTAGCCACTGAGACGGATAATTCGCACCTGCAATAGTTATCCACAAAACCACGCCAAGAAGCAGAAAAAGCATGGGAAATCCTGTATATTTTCCAAGAACAATTCGATCTATCTTTCGTTCACGACTTTCCTTATATCCAATACTCGATACAACCTCAGCACATATTTTTTCTGATAGTTTTACCGCTGATTCTATATCATTAAGTATATTTTCAAATCCTAAAAACGACTGCGATTCTTCTTCCTCTTCTCTTTTCTCCAAAAGCAAACTTTCCAAACTTTCAAGCAAATCGTCAAGTCCATCTTTTTTTCTGGCGGAAATACCAATGACAGGCGCATCTACAAGCTCGCTAAGCCTGTTAAGGTCTATGGAAATATTCTTTTTCTTTGCCTCATCCATAAGTCCCGCACAGAGAATAAGCTTTTGTCCCATTGCTTTTATCTGAAGTGCCAGAACAAGGCTTCTCTCAATTGACGTACTGTCACATACCACTATTACAGCATCGGGCTTTTCCTTACATAAAAAATCTCTGGCAGCCTTTTCCTCAGCAGATTCAGAACTTATACTGTATATGCCCGGAAGATCTATTAAAACCAGTTCCATACTATTATAACTGCAACGTCCCGACGCACTTTCAACAGTTTTTCCTGCCCAGTTTCCTGTATGCTGACGCATACCTGTGAGAGCGTTAAAAAGGGTAGACTTTCCCACATTCGGATTGCCTGCAAGGGCTATGACAAAGGGTCTGCTTTCTTTCTGATCCTGACTATGCATAATATAATGACCTCCTGTCTTTATGGAGTATTACAGATTATGCATAATCTCAGGCTTATATGACAAAAAACTGCCCATACATTTCTGTACAGGCAGTTTTAACTTTTAGATTAGATAAGACCTGCTGCGCTCATAGCATATGCTTTTAGAGCAAGCGTTGCATCGTCCATGTCAATTTCACCATCAAGATTTAAATCGGCTTTTTTGTTTATATCAGCAGATGCCTTGTAAATTCCTGTTCCTGCCATATCTTCTGCATAAGTTCTCAAAATATCTGATGAATCACTTATGTTAAGCTCGCCATCACCATTTACATCAAAAACGTCTATAGCAAATCGGTATTGGTAATCTTCGATTTCAGCAAGAGATGTTACTCGAATGTCCGTTTTAAGCTCTTCAAAAGTATAATTATAGTTATCCACTATAAACTGCTCATCTTCTTTAGTAAAGCGATAACAATACGTACCCTCGGTAAAAATCTGATCTTCCAACATTATCATATTGCGGTTATATGCAAGCAAAATAGTATGCCCATCATACATATCAATTACTCCATCAAAGTTTACATCTGCACGAATACCCATTTCACCAAAGTCAGTTTCATGAAGAATTCTTCTAACTGATATCATATGCTCAACAATAACCGCATCACTGATTTCAACATATCCATTCAAGTCGATATCTCCAAGCTCATATTCCTGCATCTCATTATAGAGTTTATCAGCATCAGCCTGTGTTACTGCTCCGTCGCCATCTACGTCAGCAAGTCTAAGCTGCTCTTCTGTAAGGGTAATATCTCCGCCTGTAACATAATATGAAACCATTGCTGTATCATGTCCTGTTATAACTCCGTCCATGTCTACATCGCCAAGTGCAAATGAAGTTTCCTCAGCAGAAACAGCAAAAGCCATTCCGCCTATCATTGTAAGCGCTGTTAATAATGATGTTAATTTTTTCATAATATCAGTCCTTTCTTAGTTTTTAATCAATAATAAACTGTTTTATGTTGAACTTCTAATATCTCTTCAACAGGAATTTGAGTCATAAGAGAAGAATACCAATTAAGCACTAAATTACTATCATCCATAGTAATCATTCCGTCCCTATTAGCGTCCGCTGCTTCTACGCATGAGAATGTAACATTCTGCACAGTCCTAATAAAAGTGCTAAAGCTATCACCCCATAAAAGCTTTTTGCCATTGCTAAATGTTGACGTTTCATTGTTAATGATCTTATGGTTTAAAATATTAATTGAAGGGGTAACTCCGGCTACTCGTGCATTGTTAGCCAAAGCACCAATATTAGAAGCATCGGAAATCTCTATATCTCCGGAACCGTCAGCATCGCCAAGCATATAATCGTAAACGATAGACTGACTTGGAGTTACTTCAAGGTTAATCTCGGGATGTATGTCATCCATTGTAGGATGAGCCTTTACAAAAGTCTCACTAATATTTTCAGTTTGCGATTTATAGCTTGCCAAAGCCACTGAAAATTCAGACAAACTTTCGTCTGTAACATCCCCATCAGCAGCATTTAAATAAAGACATATTTCAATATCTTCACAATAATCTGTGCTTTCATACCATTGTTCAGTTCCACCGTTGCCGTTGAAAGTGCCAGCCCAGACAAATAAACCTTTTTCCTCGTTTACAGAATGAATACTCTTAAGTTCACTATTCTGTTCTGCTTTTAAATCAGTCACGGATTTAGCAAAATCATACTTATTTGTATCATATAAAATACAAAATCCCAATTCCGAAACGCCCGGATTATAGGTCGTATAGAACGTCAGTTTAAGCTGCGAATTTGATACAGGCTCTACATTAAGCTCATAATCAAACTTTGAATTAATGCCCGGGGGTGTTACTGCCTCTGTAGTCATTGCAGGTACGCTTGAAGCAATCGTTGCGACTGCAAGTACTCCCGCAATGATTTTTTCTTTTCTCATAGAAAACCATCTCCTAAAAATAAGTATATAATATGTATGTAAGAATATTCCTTACATATACATTATATCACTTCCACAAAAAGATGTCAACACATTTTTAATTTTTTAAAAGTAAATAATGCTTATTTTTTAACAATAAAAAGCAAAAAAATGAGCATATATTACAAAAAGTCTGCCGTATTTCATTAAAAAACACGGCAGACTTTCTTATTTATTTTCAGCTGCGGAACGCTCCAGCCATGCATTTGCAAGGTCAAGGGCGTCGAATAAACTTCCTCTTTCAGAAGTCTTTACAATAGCCTCCATAGGATTCAGTTTCTCATCTGTGGAGATCTGATACACTTTGACTTTATCGGCAATGTCAAGCCCATTCTGCTTTGTCTTGTGCAGAATTTGCAGCTGCGCCACATACGGGTCAGACATATATCCATAATATATGGAATTTCCGCTGCGTACAAGAGGAAATCCCTTATACATAAAATATTCCTGCTGCATTTTTACCATCCCTTCTTGTTATGTCGTTTAGCTCCATGTCTGGATAAATTCCTTATCAGTACCAAAAAGTTCCATGTTTTCTTTTAACGCATCAATAAACGATGCACGGCATTTAAAGCTTGATACTCCGTTTATGGTGATAAGACAATTGTAACTGTCCTGACGATAGAAACAGATCTCCTGCTCCTTTTTGCCATTTTTGGTCTTAAAATAAAGCGTTGCTTCCGGTGTTCCAATAGGTTCTTCATCTATAGCAGTACCCTCTGCTGTAGTTTTCAGAAGGAAGGAGTAGAACTGTCTGTATCGTTCGGAATCAACTTCCTTACCGTTCAGTGTTACAGATGCACTTTCCTTATCTTCTCCCTTGACGGTAAACTCCATGTCCTCCAGATCATCTGCTTTCAGAGAAAGACTATCTATATCCCACACATATGTTGTAATAACAAGGCTTGATGCAAGGTCTGTAGGTTCAACAGATGCCCATGTGCATTTATCTGCTGACATTGCATATACTGCGTCTACACCGTCAAGCATTACCGGATAGAAACTGCCGGAAGTGCCTGTTTCTTCATCTGTTTCAGTATACTTATCACCAATATTAAGAGTATACACATTTCCGTCGTCACAATCCATTGTTACTATACAGAAAGGCTCGTCAAGACCATATTCCGCAATATCTTCCTTTTCGGGATATATTTTCAGAATGCTGCTGGAAGATGCGCCGAACATACCTGTAATAATATTATTAGAACGCTCTACGCTTAAATACGCTGCAATAGGTGAAGTCATTTCATGAGTTGCCGCAGTACCGCCTGTATTTTCATTGTTGGCATCCTGCACATAGGTGAGAACGATATCCTTGTCCATATCCTCACGCTTTATTGTGAGTGTATTGACTATCGGGTACTCATCTTCAGCAGGTGCCTTCAGCATTACCAATGACAAAAAGCTCTCTGCTTTATTTCTGTAATTGGACACCAGAGAAGTCTTTACAGCATAAACCGTATCGTCACCCTCTACTGCAAAATAATTATTTTCACCGTCTGAAACAGAATTTCCAACCCTGAACGCAAATGTGCTGCCATCATCAAATGTAATCTTGCCTTTAGCTGCATCATCTCCAAGGCCATACTTATCCATATCGGTACAGTTCTCCAGAACCAGAGAACTGGCTGAAAGACCTGCCATGTTATTTGCAAGGGTACTTGCAAGAGCTGTATTTGTAGGAAGTTCCTCCCAACCTTTTACACCAAATTCAACAGCTGTACCTGCTGCCTCATCAGCCTCTGCGGTACGTACTATCACATAGGAACCTGTGTCGTTTTCCACATCTATAGAAGCCACATTTTCAGCAGCCTTGTCAGACAGCACAAGATCTTCGGCATTTACAGTGGTAGAAGCAGAGGAAATCTCAGCCTCACTACTGCTTTCCTCTGCTGCCTGCTGACGTGAAACCACCACAACTGCTGCGGCAAGTCCTGCAACAAGAACACAGCCGCCTGCAAGTCCCAGTATTTTCTTATTCATAGGACAAAATCCTTTCTGTCAAAATCATAAGCTTTTTTCATAGAAATACTTCTCAGCGTTTTTTTCTGCGAACAGCTACAATAATTCCGCATACTACAACAATAAGCGGGATCACTACCCAGACGATCCACTTAATGGTATCGATCTTTTCCGTGGTAATGTCAAGTGTAGCTGCTGTTACGTTCTTAGAAGCTATAACTGTACTTGCTTCCTTACCGCAGAGCGTATTCAATGCACTGATAACATAAGCACCGTTATTGTAAGCTGCGTCTGATACTATCATAGTATCCAGCATCTGCATAGATGTTAGTACAAGCATATCGCTTTCATAAATAGTACCGTCAGTATTTACCTGATTCTGTACGATACAGGCAACTGTACGTGCTTTCTGCTCCTCAGCCTCAGAATCTGAAACATCTGAATCTTTGAGTACTACCTCAGTAGAACCTTCAGAAGTCTGCCACAGCGGAATTACTACCTTGCCGTTATTGAGCTTTTCTTCGATAATAGGTCTGCCAAACGGAGCAACAATAGGCAGTGAGGTATTTTCAAGGCTTCCGCTGTAATCCTGTGTTAAAACTGTTACGCTTGGTGCGATCATGGATTGACCTCTGCTATAGAATACATCGTATGTGTTTACGACCTGACTATTATCCTCGGTATCGTTTACAATACTCTTTGAAACAGTAATGTTCCATTCTTTCAGGAATGCATCAAGATTAGGTGTATTTCCCTGTGTATAATCGGCGATATAAAGCATATACTTGCCGTATTTTCCGTCATTATACATAAAATCGGAAAGGCGCTTTGTAGCGTCAACACTAAGATCACTTACAGGGGCAGGCAGGACAAGAATGTCATAATCCTCTGCACTGAGTGAGGCTGTAGAAATGTCAAGATCTCTTTCAACATCATAACCATTATCATCAAGGAGATCGTTAAGACTGTTCATAGCATAAACATTACCCTGTGTCTGGCTGAATATATAATTTCCATTAGCCTTTTCAATAAGACCTACATGCTTTACATTGGCATCTGTTACATTCATAATGGCATTTGTAAGCATCTGCTCGCCCTTGTAACCTGTAATAATATCAGAAAAAGCGCACTGACCATACATATATGCATAATACTTATTGCTGTCAATATCGAACATTTCAAGAAGGCTGCTAACTTTAATACGGTCACCGCATGATACGATAACTGCACCTGAACCTATATCACCGCCATACATTGTCTGGTACTTGGACAGAATATCAGGATCCTTTGTAGTATCAAAATAGGTAACACTGATATGATCAGAATAATCCTCATACTTAGAGAGAGTTTCACTTACCATCATTTCAGTTGTTCCCAAAAGTGATTTGATAGTATCCTTTTCAACAGAGATCGCAATATCAACGTCCTTATCAAGATTCTTTACATAGTCGATAGTTTCCTCGGAAACATCGTACACATTATCTGTAGTAAGGTCAAGACGAACATCCGCAAGCATACTTACAAGAACGTTTACAAGGATAACCACAACTATCACAACTGCGGTAATTGCCGTTGCAATAGAGCCGTATTTAAGCTTCTTGCGCATTTTCAGTCTCTTGCGCTGCTTATCAGACATATTGCCATTTTCCAAAATTTCCTGCATATTTTCATTCATAGCCATCTTCCTCCTTATCTCCAGCGGCGTGTTTCAAGGACACGAACTGTCAGGAAGTTGAAAATGGCAGCAGTACTTACATAGAAAAGTACGCTTGACAGATCGAAAAGTCCGCACGTAAAATCATAAAACTTATTATAGAAGGACAATGCGTTCATGCCTGCCGCAATAACACTTACTATCGGCTGGAAAAACTCCGGAACATTTGCACTTTCAACAAATCCTGCCAGCGACTGCACTATACACATCACAAATATAAGTAAAAGACTTATAATATATGCTATAAACTGATTTTCTGTAAGAGATGAAATAAATACGCCCACAGAAATAAATGCTGCACCTAAAAGAAACAATGCAATAAAGTTTGCAGCGACTATTCCCCATGCAACTGTGCCGAAAAAGCTGAGTATTAGTGCATATACAAAGATTATCGCCACGCCTATGGTATACATTGCAAGAGCTGCAAAATATTTTCCCAACACGATACCGCCGAGTGACACAGGAGCTGTAAGAAGTCCCTGTTCGGTTTTCTTCATCTTCTCTTCGCTGAAACTGCGCATTGTGATAACCGGTATAAGCAGGAATCCTGCCCAGAAAAGTACTGAGAAAAATCCTGACATATCAGCTATTCCACGGCTAAGTGTAAACAGATAAAAACATACACCTGCAAATACATAGTAAATGGTAAGATAAACATAGGCTATAGGGGACGCAAAGAAGGCTCCCATTTCACGTCTGAAAATCGCACCCATTATTCTTCTCCTCCCTTATTGTCCGCAGCGTTTTCTGCTGCTTCTTTCGCAGCTTCCTTTGCCGCTTTCTGATCCTCCGGTGTAATGAGATTTATTATCGGAACATTCTTCTCTCTTGCCGGCATTGTCTCTCCCATTGTTATTCTCATGAAAATGTCCTCAAGAGTCATTTCATCATTTGCCATCTTGTAAATGGTTAGTCCCTTTTCACGGCACATCTCATTGAGCATTACACGTATATCTGCACCGTCCTCCATAACTATCTCGTAATCATAAATTCCGCCTTCACGCTCCATATCCGCACGAACGCTCTTAACACCCGGTATATTACGGATCGCTCCAAGTACGTCCTCACGTTCTCCGTCAAGACGTACTGTCATGCGGTTTATGCTTGATACATTTTTAGTAAGGTTTTCAAGAGTGTCGTCAGCTGCCATTTTGCCCTTGTTAATGATAATAACACGGTCACATACAGCCTGTATCTCTGACAGAATATGAGAAGAAAGGATAAGCGTATGGCGCTTTCCAAGCTTCTTTATAAGATTTCTGATCTCAATAATCTGCTTCGGATCGAGACCAACTGTAGGCTCGTCCAATATCAGAATAGGCGGATTACCTATAAGCGCCTGTGCCATGCCTACTCTCTGACGATAACCCTTTGAAAGTCTGCCTATAACCCTGCCGGATACATCGCTTATCTGACAAAGGCTGCATATCTCAGTAAGATGAGATTTTCTTGGCAGCTTACATTTTTTCAGGTCATATACAAAATTAAGATAACCCATAACAGTCATATCCTGATAAAGCGGCGGGAGTTCAGGAAGATATCCGATATTCGCCTTAGCCTTTATCGGATTCTCAAGAATATCTATACCGTTTATAAGCACCTGACCGGAAGAAGAACTGATGTAGCCGGTAAGCATATTCATAGTAGTGGATTTACCGGCACCGTTCGGACCTAAGAAGCCGATTATTTCTCCGTCCTCAATGGTAAAGCTTACATTGTCCACTGCCAGATGATCGCCGTAGTATTTCGTAAGGTTTTTTACCTCAATCATTGACAAATGCCTCCTTATAATATTTTCATGCAAAATGCACTGCAATTATACTATTATATTGTGATAATACTGTGATAGCATACTGAAATATCAAGAGAGCCTTTCAATTCCAATACGGATTCTTCTAAGGGTCTCTTCCTTGCCGAGAATCGCACAGAGATCTGTTCCTCCTCCGGGGGTACACTGCTTACCGGAAACAGCTGTACGAAGAGGCCAGAGCATAAAGCCGTTCTTTACCTCAAGCTGTGCAATAAGTCCGAATACAGCTTCATGTATGCTTTCTGATGTCCAGTTTTCCAGAGCTTCCAGAACAGGAAGCAACTTTGTAAGAGCTTCAAAAGAAGTTTCGGGGGTAGTTTTCATCTTCTTATGACGATACATTTCAAGATCATACTCAGGCAGCTCATCGATAAAATCTATCTGCTCTGCAATATCTGTGAATATCTCTGTTCTGGGCTTGAGCACATGACAGAGAAGTGTCATATCTGCTATATCACGCTTTACTGCCTTTTTAATATAAGGAACGGCAATTTCAGCATACTGTTCTTCCGTAAGAGCTGCAACATACTTTGCATTTATAGCACGAAGCTTCATATCGTCGAAAATAGCAGGTGATTTACTGATTCCTTTGATGTCGAAAGCACTGCACAGTTCTTCAAGAGAATATATTTCCTGTTCGCCTGTAGGTGCCCAGCCGAGGAGACAAATATAATTCAAAACAGCTTCCGGCAGATAGCCCTTTGCCATAAGATCCTGGAAAGATGCGTCTCCATTGCGTTTTGAAAGCTTATGGGACTGATCTTTCATAACAGGTGCACAGTGGATATATATGGGAACATCCCAGCCGAACGCCTTGTAAAGAAGATTGTACTTAGGTGCAGAGGAAAGATACTCGTTACCTCTGACAACGTGAGTTATGCCCATCAGATGATCGTCAACAACGTTTGCGAAGTTATATGTAGGCATACCATCTGTCTTTATGAGGATCTGGTCATCAAGAGTAGAATTCTCTACTGAAATGTCGCCGTATATCTCATCGTGGAATGTAGTAGTTCCTGTAAGAGGCATTTTCTGACGGATAACATAGGGAACACCTGCGTCAAGTTTAGCCTGAACTTCTTCTTCAGACAGATCACGGCAGTGGCGGTCATACATCGGGTCAAGATGAGCTTCTTCCTGAGCCTTGCGGACGCTGTCCAATCTTTCCTTATCGCAGAAGCAATAGTAAGCCTCGCCCTTTTTAACAAGTTCCTCTGCGTATGATTTAAACATACCCATTCTTTCAGACTGTACATAAGGTCCAACAGGACCGCCAATATCGGGGCCTTCGTCCCAGTTAAGACCTGCAATACGCAGTGTATTATAAATTACATCAACAGCACCCTCAACATATCGCTCCTGATCGGTGTCCTCAATACGGAGAATGAAGTCACCTCCGTCTTTCTTTGCAATAAGATAAGCATAAAGTGCAGTTCTTAAATTACCTATATGCATATATCCTGTAGGACTTGGTGCAAATCTGGTTCTGACTTTTTTATCCATGGGTCATTTCTCTCCTATATAAATTCCGCTAATCTGCGTGCAGTTTCTGTATCCTCATAGATCTGCCTTTGCAGTGCGGTTATGTTTTCAAATTTTTTCTCAGAACGAATAAAACGCAAAAGCTTTGTCACGCAGTATTTTCCGTATAAATCGTCCTTGAAATCAAGTATATGTGTTTCGGCAAGAGGAATATTTTCCTCGGAAACAGTAGGCTTTGTACCTATATTTGTAACTCCGAAATATGTGCCGGACGGCGTCTCTATTTTGCTCAGATACACACCCTTTGCAGGCACAAGCTGTCCTTTTTTAAAGCTCTGATTGATGGTGGGAAAGTTTATGGTTCTGCCAAGAGCCTTTCCGTGTATGACCTCTCCGCCTATTTCATAGGGTCTGCCGAGAAGCTCTGCTGCCTTTTCAGGGCTGCCTATGCGGAGATATTCTCTTATGCGAGTTGATGAAACCTCAGCGCCTCCGATACATACGGATTCTGCAAGTATCACTTCAAAATCCATCTGCCTGCCGAAACTTACAAGTTCATTAAAACTCCACTTGGCATTTTTTCCAAACCGAAAATCGCTGCCGCAGAATACTTTTTTAACATTAAGGATATCTCTCAGTATGTTACGGCAAAAGCTCTCTCCATCCATTTCACCTATATCGGAAAAGCTTCCTGTATACACAGCCTCTATACCCAGATCTTCAAAGAGTCTTTGCTTATGATCTTCATCATAGAGAAATTCAAAGGCTTTACCATGCTTTTTCGGAAAGGTCTCTGTATTAAAGGTAAATGCACCGGGCACAAGTCCATCTTTCCTGCACTGCACAGCAGCCGCAAGAACTCTTTGATGTCCCAGATGAACTCCGTCAAAAAGTCCCAGTGCTATCGCACTTGTCTCCTTCAGCGGCTTTATTACATTTATCATAACTCAAGCTTCTTACCTTTCCTCAAAATTCTTTCCACATCTCAGTTCACAATTTTCAAAGTCTGCCTTTGCCGTTCCTATAAACGTTCCCTCTGAACTGTATACTGTATAATCGCAGCAATTCGGGATTATATTATGAATGCGGCCAAGATCAAGCTTTACACCGTTGCGGTACATTCTCGTCTGCACTTCACCCAGACAAAGCTTTGGGTAATCTTCAAAAAGCCTTTCTGTAGGGAAAAGAAGCCCCTCTGCTTGACCAGCTTCCACGGCAGCTTTTACCTCATCAAAAGTGTAGCACTCGCTTATATCAAATCCGGACGCCATAGTTCTGCAAAGAGAAGTCATAACAGCACCTCCACCCAGAACTCGTCCAATATCATCAATAAGTGTTCGTATATACGTACCCTTACCGCATTTGACGCTGAGAACTGCCTCCTGCCTGTCTTCATCAAACTGCTTAATATCTATAGAATAGACCTGAACATTCCGCACAGGACGCTCTGCTTCTATACCCTTTCTTGCCAGCTCATAAAGGCGCTTGCCGCCTATTGATACTGCGGAATACATAGGCGGCAGCTGCTCTATCTCTCCTGTAAAATCCGGGATAACACTTACAAGTGCATCTTTTGTAACGTGCATAGATGTATATTCGGAAAACTCATTACCCCAAATATCAAGTGTATCAGACGATACGCCAAAGCGCACTCCTGCAAGATACTCCTTGTCCTGACAGGGCATTATATCACAAGCTTTCGCAGCTGTTCCCACAAGCACAGGCAGAACGCCTGTTGCCATAGGGTCAAGTGTACCCGTATGTCCAAGCTTTCTTATTCGGAGAATACCTCTGAGCTTGCCTATAACGTCAAAAGAGGTAAACTCCTCAGGCTTATTCATACATAAAATACCGTTCACGTTTCCTGCATTCCCTTCATAACAGCTTCTACAAGCAGTCTTTTTGCTTCATCCGCCGGCGCTTCTATAGAACAGCCTGCTGCTTTTATATGACCGCCGCCGCCAAAGTTTCTACAGATTTCAGATACATTGACCTTATCCACAGAACGCATGGAAATTCTGAAAAAGTTCTTTTCACGCTCTTTCATAACAATACTTACCTCTGTGCCCTCCACTTGCAAAGGGAAACCGGCAGTGCCGTCAAGTTCAGCTTCATCTATGCCGTATTTTTCAATGATCTCTCTTGTTATACACACAAGATTACATTTTCCGTCTATATAACTTTCAAGCTGCTCTGTGAGCATACAGTCAAGCTGCATTCTTCCCATGCTTTTAACGATAAACATATTCCTGTTTATCATAGAATAGGGAATATCCGGATGCTGTTCCATGATATCCGCCAAAATACGCAGAGTACGTGCGCCTACATTGTCATGCATAAATCCGCCTGTATCTGTTGCAATACCTGTATAAAGGCACACAGCCATTTCTCTTGTAAGAGAAACATTCATTTCACGCAATACCTCATACACTACTTGACAGGCAGCAGCTGCTTTGCCGTCAAGGCAAAGCTCCTTTGCATAGCCTGAATTTGAAATATGATGATCTATGCAAAGGTCTACCTTACCTGCGTACTGTTCAAAAAGCTCATCGCCGAAAAGCTTTTCATCTGCCACATCTACGGATATTATCACATCCGGCTCAAACTGTTCAAGCGTTTCAGCTTCAGGCAGCATAAAGTGATAACGCTCCGGGATAGGGTCACTGCAAAGTACTCTTGCCTTTTTTTCAAGGCTTCTGAGTGCCAGTGCTAAGGCATAACCTGAGCCTATGCAGTCACCGTCAGGACTTCTGTGAATGAGAATATATGCGCTTTCTGCTTCAATCAACCGAGCAGCAGTTTCCTTTACTGTAAGCTCTCTCATTCCTGCTCCTCCTGCACATCTTCATCTATTACAGGTGGCTGTACATGGTGAAGCATTTCATTTATTCTTGCACTATGTGCAATTGAATCATCTGCAATAAAGTGCATAGCAGGAACTTTACGCATTTTAAGGCGGCGGAATACTTCACGCTTTATATACCCTTCTGCACTTCTGAGACCCTTTGCGGATTCTTCTGCCTTTGACTGACCGCTAAGACTTGATACATATATCTTGCAGTTAGACATATCTCTTGACAGTTCCACACGGACTATGCTCAGAAGAGGGTCAATCCTTGGGTCTTTAAGCTCACGGAGAACTGCTGTCAGCTCTCTGAACAAATCCTCTTCTGTACGGCTTATATTAAAACTTGCCATTAGTCTCTATACTCCTCCATAATAAAGGCTTCAAAAATGTCGCCTTCCTTGAAGTCACGGAACTTTTCAAGTGTAATACCGCACTCGTAGCTCTCTGTAACTTCCTTTACATCGTCCTTGAAACGCTTAAGGCTGGACATCTTATCCTCTGCAATTACAACGCCGTCACGTACGATACGTATCTGACACTGTCTTGTTACCTTGCCATTCAGAACATATGCACCTGCAACTGCACCGACATTAGAGATCTTGTAAACCTGGCGAACTTCGATGCGTCCCATAACGATTTCACGATACTTCGGGTCAAGCATACCCTTCATCGCTGCCTCGACATCCTCGATTGCCTGATAGATGACGCGGTAGAGACGAACGTCTACTTTCTCACGCTCTGCGATGGACTTCGCGGTTGCGTCCGGGCGCACATTGAAACCAATAATGATCGCGTTGGATGCGGCTGCCAGA
>ERZ791837.1720-NODE-1720-length-13406-cov-2.965471_pt1 | contig 13406 bp, 9 predicted proteins | sample MGYA00510292_ERZ791837 | MGnify/ENA primary metagenome ERZ791837 (study PRJEB30046, sample SAMN00715259) | human gut metagenome | study: EMG produced TPA metagenomics assembly of the A metagenome-wide association study of gut microbiota in type 2...
GGGTGCTGTTGGGTCGATGTTGTATTATATTCAACAGTACCGAGTATCTTGCGGCAAATGTTGTTATTCATAGCTTCTCTCATGAGTATTGTAAGGTCAGCTACAGTAGAATAGTGTTTTTCGTTATAAAGACCTATGGCATTTGTAAAATGTGTATGTGTCATACCAAGTTCTTCTGCTTTTTCATTCATAAGTTTAACAAAAGTCTCTTCATTTTTCGAAACATATTCAACCAGGGCAACAGTAGCATCTGCACCTGACGGAAGTATCATACCATACAGCAAGTCAGTAATAGTAACGGTTTCCTGATCTTCAAAGCCGGCACGTGCAGCCTCTTGTTCAATAAGAGGACTTATCATATCATATGTAATAGTATATGTGGCATTGAAGTCGGAAATATTTTCTACCGCAACAAGCAGCGTCATTACCTTGGTAATAGAAGCCGGATTCATTTTCAGCTCTGCGCCTCTGTATGCTATGATCTCATTTGTTTCAACATCGACAAGAGCTGCATAGTCACTGTAGATATTTGACTTATCCAGCTTTACAGCATCATCAGCAAACTTAGGATAATTATAATTTACCTCTTCTTCTGTATCATTGCTTTCATTTTCACTGCTTTCACTTTCTGTAGGGTCCTGAAATGTTACAGAATCAGGGTTGACATTATTTGAGGTGCTGCTTTGTTTCCAATCGGAATTATTGTTGACGGCAATTGTTACAGCAATAAATATAATTACGACTAAGACCAGTACACCTGTAAGTATCAGTATCAGTTTGTTTTTTTGGGATTTACTTTTATTATAGTTCATGGGTACACCTCGTAAAGAATTATATCACAACAGCATAGTATAATTTTCGATTATATTTTTATAACTATGTTGTCTGAATCATATTACTTTTAATTATAATACGACACGTGAAAATTGTCAAGAGACATAGTGCAGAAAAGGTGCATCTAAGACGAATTTATGTTAATTATGTCTAAATTGAGCTGTATTTACAATACTATGTATGACAAAAAGGACTGCTCAATAGTGAGAAGCTATTCTACCGTGAGAAAAGCCTCTGAGCAGTCCTTAAGATCAATATTATTATTGGCCGGCAGCATCAAGAAGTCTGTCGTAGAAATCGTAAATACCTTCTCTTGCAGTAAAGTTCTTTTTGCTTACAGTGAAATCCTGATACTGATCATCCATAAACACAGCATAATTTTCGCTGTCCGATGAATATAATGTCATAATATTTTTTGTACCGTCTTTCTTAACATATGTGATCGTTATATCAGGAGTTGCATCTTCACTTACAGGATTTTCAAGAACCAGTGTGTCGTATTTCAGTGCTGTGAGTTTGTTATAGAAATTATCAAGAGCAGAAGCTGCACCTTCACTCAGAGAATTACCGTTCAGAGTGAACCTGCCGTTCTCTTCGTCAATGGTGATTTCAGCGTTAGTACGATCCTCCCACTGTATGCTTACCTTGTCAATTTCAGCAGATGCACAGCTGTAAGCAGTTTTCAGAATAAATTGATCCGCAGTATCTTGCAGAAATACAGTATAGTTTGACTGCATTTCAAAGATCTGTCCTGTTTCCTTGCAGAGTAGTGTTACAAATGATGTACTGTTTGCATCATAATCCTGAGCAAGCAGCGTTGTAGTATTTCCATTTTTCTGAGTAAATGTGAAAACATATTCAGGATCATCAAAACCATAGTCCTTATACTGCTTTTCTGTGATGTGTTCATCACCGAATTTATCAACGATCATCTGGCGAATAGTTGTAAGAAGAGATAAAACATTAGAGTTGTTTACACGGTCTAATGTGTCTATAGGCTTTTTCATTTCCCATACATCATCACTATTCATTTCCAACTCATATACCAGTTTATCGTGAGCTTCAAGTGATACACCGTTTATGGCAGAATCACTGTCCCTAAGAATGTATATGCTTTTTAGAGAATTTTTATTGGCTTTCAGATAATCCTCATAATCTGTTGAAACACTGTAAACGTTGTCCTTGCCGTCGATTGTTACATAGTAGAAGTCCTTTGTAGCACTGAGTTTTCCTACGTTTATTGTATAAGGTGAATCGTTAACGTACATTGTAATGATGTTTGAAGGATCGCTCAGCTCGTAATCTGCAAGATTTGCATCAGCTATCGGACATATTATGTTTGTGGCAGTAAGCGTGGACAGCTGTGTTGCAAGACTGTTGAGATAGTATGTATTGATCTCAAAGTCAACCTCGTTTTCAAGAGTCCACTGACTGTTCTCGTCCATATAAGCTGAATAAACGTTATCATCAGTTTTGATCTCTATTTTGTTTATATCATTGGAATTTAAAGACATCAGAACCTTTTCCTGTTCGATTCTTGCTTCCTCTTCCTGCTGTTTTGATTCCATATTGCTGACCATCACAAGTATTCCTGCTGTTATACCTACAAGGAGGATCAGTGTCAGAATAAGAATAAGTTGTTTTTTCATGACCTATATCCTTTCTTATGAATGACGGCGTCTTAGCCATATGGCTACACCAATTACCATTATTACAACAGGGAGAGCAATGAACACAAATACCAGCATCTGAGCTGTATCTTTAGTTACGCTGAGATAGTCGGTAGCTGCACTCTTTGCACCGATTCCCATGTCTAAATTCTGGTCTGCCATCCATGTTACAGTTGCAAGATATACATAGTATGATGAAAGGTAGGAAACGTCGCTTATATGCTCATCATCAATAAATTCACCGTTTCCGAAAAGTACGACTTTGGCATTATTTCTGCTCTTATCTTCGGAATATACAGCCAGAGGAAGTTCATAATCTTCAACAACATCAGAGTCATATGTACCGCCGTAGGGTTCAGCTACAGCTGAGGTATTGGTGCTTATAAGAACGCCTGTTTCAAGAGAAGCAATATTTTCACCTGTATAGTCAATATCAACAGAACGTGATTTAGGCATATAAGTATAGAATTCCGAATCAATAAGGGACTGCATATCAGCATAAAGTGCAGAGCTCTCCTCCTGTTCTGTCAGATTGCACATTATTGTAGTATCATCTCCGGATACATGGTAAGTGCTGTCTGTTTCACGAACAAAGTCGTACTCTATTTTTAAGCAGAATGGATTCAAAAGTTTCTGGATATTATTATAGTCAAACTCACCGCCATTCGGAGAAAGGAATACAGACATACTTCCGCCGTCATCAAGATATTCAGAAAGTTTGTCATACTCCTGAGCAGTAATATCACTTGAAGGAGATGCAAGAATAATTATTTCCGCATCATCCGGAACATCCCCGGCATCGGAAAGATTAAGCGGCATTGTACGATAGTTCTTGCTCTGCATAAGAGAGGAAATATTATCGTAGCTGTCCTGCATTTCTTTTTCACCATGACCTGTCAGGAAATATACAGTAGGCAGGAAACCATCAACAACAGCCTTGATGTTGCTTGTAATAATATTTTCACCTGTAAAAAATTCTTCGCTTTCAGTGACATTGCCGTTGCTGTCATAATTGCTTGTTGTGCTGTACATACTTATACCGTTTACATGACGCTTATTGTCCCCGCAAAAGAGTACAATATCGCCCTGACTAAGCGTATATATACTATCAGGGTTTATTTTCTGAAGTGTCTCTTCATCCTCATTTGGATCGAAGTCAATGAGGTTTATGGATTCATGCTTATCATATTCAACGAGTGCACGGTAAAGTGAACGTGTTGTGCTATCGTTTTCAAGCTCGTCCATATCCATGAGAAAATACATATCTATCTGCGTACCATTACTGTCAAGTTCGTCAAGATATTCAGTAGATGTCTTGCTGAGACTGAACAGTTTCTGAACGGAAACGTCAATGTTAAAGTCCAGCTTTGCCACAACTATATTTACAATAATCGCAATTACAAGGATCAGCAAAGCGATTATCCAAGCAAAGCTGGTAAAAATCTTGCTTTTTGTATTTCGGATTTTTGCCATTTTAATTACCTCCGGCTCATGTAGTGCTTCTGATGCAGATTAGCTGCGGCTGAAGCGTCTCTTTTCAATTGAAATAATAGTCCAAAGCAGGAACACTGCGATTTCCGTTGCATAGCTTACCAGATCGGACAACTGGCAGAAGCCCTGAGTGAAGTTTTCAAACTTTGCCTGATTTGAGAACCAGTACAGAACGTCTGATATTACAGGAATAGACGCAATATAGCTTGAACCCAGCATCAGCTCCATAAAGAACAGTATGAGTGATACTGCGACGGAAAGCAGCATTGCAAGACCGGGTGTTGCCACAAATGAGGAAACCAACAGGCCAAGGGCAATATATGCAAGACCGTAAAGCAGATAGCCTATATAGCTCGCAATTAGGTTAGGCATTACAACATATCCGTGTATTGATGCAATGATAGGATAAATAAAGGAGATAACCATTGCAATTACAAGTACAGTTGCGACAGCCAAGAACTTTGCAATAACGATTTTAGATACTGAAAGAGGACTTGAAAGAAGAAGTACCTCTGTGCCGTTCTTTCGTTCCTCTGCAAATGCTCTCATTGTCAGAATCGGTATAAGAAGGATTGTAGTGAATAGTATATTATAATAGAAGAAATAAGAAAAGCTAAATTCGATTTGAGTACTTGCTGCGGTGTAGATCCACCAAACAAAGAATCCTGAGAAAATAAGTGTTACAAGTCCTATGAAAACATAGGCAATGGGCGAGAAAAAGTAGCCCTGAAGTTCCTTTTTATAAAGTGAAAACATAGCTTAAACCTCCCCATTTTCATCTGTAGGTGTATTTTCTTCTGTTTCATTTTCGGAAATTTCCTCGGACTCATCAGTCATTTCATCCAAAAGATCCTTTAAGGACTTTCTCTTTCCGGCAGGCTGATTTACAAGCTTTATGAAGATCTGCTCAAGGCTCTTTCTCTCCTCAGCGACTTCTATTACATTTAGCTTGTTTATAAGGAGGGCTGACAGGAGTGAGTTTCTCACATCGGGAGATGCAAGCTCAACATCATATGTATAAATGCCTGTCTTTACAAACGTTATGTTTGATACATTCAGAACACCTTCAACATTTTTGGCTGTACGTGCCACTTCACGGGAACTGCCCTGTACTTTGAGTTTAAGCACAGTGTTTGCACCGGCAGAGGATTCCAGATTTGCAATAGTGTCGATCGCTTGTATCTCGCCGTGGCTTATAATAACAACACGATCGCATACAGCACTGATCTCTGAGAGAATATGAGAACTGAGTATTACAGAATGATCACGTTTGAGATCAATGATAATATTACGCACTTCAATAAGCTGTGACGGGTCAAGACCAACAGTAGGCTCGTCCAGAACGATGACCTTAGGGTCACCAATGAGCGCCTGTGCAAAACCTACACGCTGTCGGTAGCCCTTGGACAAATTGCCGATAAGGCGTTTGCTTACGTCTTCAATATTCAGCCTGCGCATTACTCTTTCAACGTGAGATCTTCTCTGAGATGCAGGAACACCTCTCAGACCTGCAACAAACATAAGGTATTCGCCGACTTTCATGTCAGTGTAAACAGGTGGTATTTCCGGAAGAAAACCTATACAGCGTTTTGCTTTTACAGGGTCTGTTTCGATATTGTAGCCGTTTATAGTAACTGTTCCGCTTGTTGATGGGATAACTCCGCACATAATATTAAGAGTAGTAGACTTGCCGGCGCCGTTAGGGCCAAGAAAACCAAGTATTTCGTTGTCGCCTATGGTGAAGCTTATGTCCTTTACGGCAGCTTTTTGACCGTAATATTTGGTTAGATGTTTGATTTCAACCATAAAAATCTCCTTTCCGCTATATATAAGCAGTTACACATATTATCTCAGAATAATATATATCAGTAATGAATTACAGGTAACTATTATATTAACAGTGGCTAAAAGCTATAAATGAGGAGATTTGCGGGGCAAAAATATAGATAAACTGATAAGTAAGCAAAGCGTATCAAAGGACTGTGAAAATTGCGTGAGGAATGCGTGCCGATAAGTAAAAAAAGATGTTTTTCACTCAAATATCGTTATTTAATGCAATTTAAGTGGTGAATGTGCACAAATAAAGCGAGGCAAATATGTGAAACACTACAAAAAAACTGTAAAATGAGGAATATGTTTCTGTTTTGGGTTGACAAAAAAAGAGAAGTGGTATATAATTTGGATATGAAAGTGCGTTTATTGTGTGTTGCTTTTGTGTAAAAGCATACATAATAAGCAGTTCTATTGACTGTTTATTTTATGTTTGGTTGTTTTAAAGCTTAGAAAATAAGGTTTTTGATCTGACATATAATACAGTCCAAATTATTATTAAAACCTATTTAAATTAACGAGAGGGGAAGTTTTTCAAATGCAAATGAAAAAAAGCAAAGCATTTCTGGCTGCATTCCTTGCTGCTGCTTCAGTTTTCACAGCAGTTGCTCCTACAGCTGCATCTGCAGCATTAGGTCCTGCAAACGGTGAAGATCCGGATGGCAGAACAGCTCCTGAAGCATATGGCGATGAAACTTATGCAGCACGTTTTATGTCTCTGTATGATGACGTAATCACAAATGGTATTGATAATGGTTATATGTCTCCGACATCTACTGTTAATGGCGGTCTTGGTGTTCCTTATCACTCTGCTGAAGAACTCTGTATCGAAGCTCCTGACTATGGTCATGAAACAACATCTGAGGCTATGTCTTACCTGGTATGGGTAGCTGCAATGCGTGATAACATTGTAAACGCAGCTAAGAACGGCGAAGTAACAGTTAAGGGTACAAAGGATGCTTCTACTGAAGAAGTAGGCGATACAGCTAAGGCTTGGCTGACAATGGAATCTACACTGGTTCCGGATGCACAGGGCAGAATGATGACTATGGGCGATCAGCTGAGCGCTACATATTCTGATGAATGGGAACAGGTTGAACTGTATCCTACAGGCATGGATGAAGGTGTAAAGGGCATAAATCCAATTCACAGCAAGTTCTGTAATGCATATGGCAACGATGGCGGTCTTTACCTTATGAACTGGCTGACGTTGATGACTGGTACGGATTTGGTAAGCTGACGTCATCTCAGTATAAGCAGAAGAATGTAAACGGTAATTTCACAATGATCAATACATTCCAGCGTGGTGAACAGGAATCATGTTGGGAAACAATTCCTCACGCATCTGTTGAAGAACTTAAGTGCGGTGTTCCTGGAAACGGTATGAAGGCATTCTTCAATACTGAATCTCAGGTTGCAGCTCAGTTTGCATACACCAATGCTCCTGACGCAGAAGACCGTGCAATTCAGGCTGTATACGCTGCAAATCGTTGGGGCGTAGGCAATCAGCAGGTTAGCTCAAAATGGGGCGGAAGTCAGTCACTTTCTACTCTCGCAGGTAAGATGGGTGACGAATGCCGTAACAATATGTATGACAAATATTATGTTCAGATCGGTGCTCAGAATAAGAATGCCGGCGGCGGCAGCGACAATGGTAAGCACTACCTGATGAACTGGTATACATCATGGGGCGGTGCTCTTGATGGCGGCTGGGCATGGCAGATCGGTGCTTCTCACTGTCACGAATTCTATCAGAACCCTCTGGCAGCTTATGCTCTGCTTTATGATAAGGATCTTAACGCAGGTATGAAGGCTGACGGTGCAACTCAGGATTATAAGGAATCTCTCCAGATGCAGATGGAACTTTATATGTGGCTTCTGTCTAAGGATGGTCCTATTGCTGGTGGTTGTACAAACTCATGGGCTGGTCGTTATGAGAAGTATCCTTCTGGTCAGTCTACATTCCACAACATGGCTTATCTGGAACACCCTGTATACGCTGACCCAGGTTCAAACCACTGGATCGGTAACCAGGTATGGGCTGTTCAGCGTCTGGCTGAACTGTACTATGTTGTTAAGAATGGCGGCGCAGCAAGCGACGTAAATGTTGGCGGTATGAATCTTGAGCAGTGCCTTGAGACTATCCTTGATAAGTGGGTAGGCTGGTTCCTTGATAACACTATCCTTGGTACAGCTAATGCTACAAAGACATTTGAAGATTACTATGAACCATATGATACAGAGAAGAGCACATTCGAGGTTCCAGATCTGTCTAAGGGTGTTAAAGATGATGAAAAGTCCTTCTCTATTCCTGCATCTCTCATCTGGGATGGTCAGCCTGAAGCATGGAACGGCAAGTATGTTGAAAACAACAACCTGACTTGCACAATCGTAGGCTATGGTGACGGTGATATCGGTTGCGTATCTTCACTTGCTAATACTCTGCTTTATTATGCTAAGGCAAAGGGCGTTACAGGCGCAGATCTTGCAAAGGGTGAATCTTCTTATAAGGCTAACCAGGGCTCTAAGGGCGGTACATCTGAATACGCTACACAGTCCCTGTATCTGGCTAAGGAGCTTCTTGACCGTATGTGGAATAAGGCTCGTGATGACAGAGGTCTGTCTATCGCTGACCACAACACAAACCTCCCAAGAATGTGGAGTACAAAGCTCGTTCTTCCTAATGGTTCTCGTACAAATGGTCAGGGTCAGGTTCTTTCAGCTTCTCGTTACACAGGTAAAATGCCTAATGGTGATGAGATCAAGGATGGCGTAGCATTCTATGACATCCGTACAAACTACAAGGATTCTTATATGTATCAGCAGGCTAAGAAGGAATTCGATGCTACTGGTAATACAGACGGTTACTACTTCAAGCTCCACAGATTCTGGCACGAAGGCGATGCTATGATGGCACTGGGTGCTATGTTTGAGCTGTATCCTGAACTGACTCCAGATGGTTCTACTCCGGAAGAGGAGCTTAAGGTTGACAAGGATAAGATTGAGCTCGAAGTTGGAGAGAAGGATGTAATCAAGCCTAACAAGGATGGTTGTACATTTGAGTCAGCTGATAAGAGCGTAGCAGATGTTGATGCAGACGGCAACGTAACAGGTATTGGCGAAGGTAGCACAACTATCACTGTAACAGATCCAGATGGCAATAAGGTAACTGTAACTGTAACTGTTAAGGCTAAAGATGTTACTACTACTACAAGCGGAACTGAAGAATTCAACGATAAGATCGGTGACTGCAACCTTGATGGTAAGGTTACAATGGTTGACATTGTATACCTGAGCAAGTATCTGGTTGGCAGTATCAAGTTCAATGAACAGCAGATGAGAAATGCTCAGTGTAAGACTGACGCTGATGTTGATGCAAACGATGCAACTGCTCTGCTGATGTTCCTTGCAGAAAAGATCGATAAGCTTCCGGTTGTTGTAGTTGACTAATGATTGACTGAGCGAAATTTTTAGATATTTTTAATTAAGCTTATAAGAGGTACGATTTATTCGTACCTCTTTTTGCTGTATTTATATAAATTTACGAAAAATCAAGTGCTAAAATATTCAAAATGTCCTATTGATTTTTATACTGAAAGATGGTATAATAAGTATATATATGTACATGAAAGAAGGATTAACTTGGTAAAAAGCATGACGGGCTTTGGAAGATCAAGCCTTGTTCTCGAAAATATGGATGTGCTTGTTGAGATGCGTTCAGTCAACCATAGGTTTCTTGAAACATCAGTTAGGCTGCCTCACACCTATAGCTATCTTGAGGATAAACTAAAAAAACAAATCCAGCAGAGAGCTGCAAGAGGAAAAATCGATGTAACTCTTAGCATTCAGGTTCATGGCTCTGATAATATAGAGGTTGAGGTCAATAGAGATTTGGCTGCTGCTTATGTAGATGCCCTTCGTTCTGCCAATGAAAAGCTTGATCTGGACGATGATATTACGCTCACATCAATTATGCGTTTTTCTGATATTTTTTCCCTTAGAAAAGTTCAGCTAAATGAAGATGCAGTATGGTCGACAGTTCTTCCGGCAGTAACTGAGGCAGTTGAGAAGTTCATTGCAATGCGCATTACTGAAGGTGAAAAGCTTTACTTCGACTTGAAAAATCGTCTTGATTCGCTTGAAAAAATGCTTTATAAAGTTGAAGAATATGCTTCAGAAACTGCTAAGAGATATTACAATAAGCTATATGCTAAACTTTCCGAAATTCTTGCAGATAAAGATATTGAAGAGTCAAGAGTTACAACGGAAGCTGCAATTTTTGCTGATCGTATAGCTATTGATGAAGAAACTGTTCGCCTTGGAAGCCATATCGAACAATTTCGTACTCTTCTTGAGTCAGACGAGCCTATAGGAAGAAAACTTGATTTTCTGGTTCAAGAGATGAATCGTGAGGTTAATACTATGGGTTCAAAGGCGCAGGATCTTGCAGTGACACGACTTGTGGTGGATATGAAGTCTGAGATTGAAAAAATGCGTGAGCAGATACAGAATATAGAATGAGGTGAAAATGCATGAAAAAAGGAATGCTTATTGTTGTTTCCGGTCCTTCTGGTTGTGGAAAGGGTACAGTTCTTAGCGAAGTTAAAAAGGAAATAGAACTTAGCTATTCTGTATCTGTAACAACACGTGAAATTCGTGAGGGTGAAGTTGACGGCGTAAATTATCATTACATTTCAAAGGAAGAATTTGAGAATCTCATTTCTGAGGAAAAGGTTCTCGAATATACAACATACTGCGGAAACTATTATGGAACACTTCGTGAAGAAGTTGAAGAACGCCGTAATCAGGGACAGGATGTGCTTCTTGAGATTGAAGTTATTGGTGCAGCTAATGTAAAGCGTTTGTGTCCTGATGCTGTTTTGATATTCATTGCACCACCTTCTATTAAGGAACTTGAAAGAAGACTAAAAAAGCGTGGTACAGAAACAGAAGAAGTCATTGCTGAACGTGTTTCCCAAGCAGAACGTGAAATAAAATGCAGTGTAAATTATGATTACATAATTGTAAACGGTGAGCTTGAAAAGGCTGTAAATGACGTTTCATCTGTTATAATTGCAGAGAAGATCTCTGCTCAAAATAAAGAACAAATTGTAAGTGAGGTACTTAATTCATGAATATGCTAAGACCATCTATGAATCAGTTAATATCTAAAAACGAAAGTGGCTACTCTCTGGTAGTTGGTGTTGCAAAGCGTGCAAGAGAGATTGCTGACGAGCTTTATGAAAAGGGCGAGATCCTCAAGGAAAAGCCTGTAAAGACTGCTGTTGAAGAACTGGCAGCCGGAAAGTATCGTATTGTTGAAGATAATACAAATAAGTTTTAATTAAATTAAAGAAAAGAGGCGTGTGTGATGAATACATACTGGAAGGTTTCTGTTGCTGTATGGGATACGGCATATTCCTTTGACCGGCTGTTCACATACACGTCTTTTGAACCTGTTGAAGCTGGCTGTCGTGTGGCGGTTCCGTTTGGTTGGAATAATTCTAAACGTGTTGGAATGGTGCTTGGTTCTGAGGAGACATCAGAGCCGCTTGACTCTCGTATCAAGCCTGTTATTTTTGTTATGGACAATGAATCGCTCCTTAATGAAGAGCAGCTTGAATTTATTTTTTGGCTTAAAGAAAATACTTTCTGTACTTATTCAGATGCGATAAGAACCATTTTACCTGCTGGGATGCAGGTGCGGATCTGTCAAAAGGCAGAGCTTGTACCAGTGCCTGAGGGTATTTTTCTTACTGAAGATGAGAAAAGTCTTGTAAGCTTTTTACAGGCTGCCAAAAATCAGAGAAGTTTTGACAGACTTTTGCAGTCTGAGGGAAATGAAGATAAACAAAGATCAATTGATTCCCTTTTTGAAAAGGGAATACTTAAAATGACTGATTATGCCAAGCAGAAACTAAGCGATTCCGGTATGAAGATGCTCAGGCTAACGGAGAATTATAATGATTTATTAAAGACACGCCGAATTACAGCAAAACAAAGAAAGCTTATTGAACTTTTAATTGAACAGCCTGTTCTTTCTGAGAAAGAAGCTTGTTATCTTTGCGGAATTACTTCAGCGGTAGTTGAAGGGGCTTTGAAATCAGGTGTTGTTGAAAGATATATTGGTGATAATTTCCGTGATATTCCTGAGACGCAAAAAACTCGTAATGCAGAGAATATAAAACTTTCTGATGTGCAGAAGCCTGTATTTGAAAAGGTGCTGTCTGCTGTCTTTGAAAAAACTTCTCATTGTTTTCTGCTTCATGGCGTAACAGGAAGCGGAAAGACAAGTGTTTTTATGAAGCTTATTCATGAAACCATAGCTCTGGGGCGTCAAGTCATAATGCTTGTTCCTGAAATTGCGCTCACGCCGCAGATAGTAAAGGAATTTTGCAGTTTGTTTGGCTCACAGGTAACTGTAATACACAGTGAATTATCATTAGGGCAACGTGCAGATGCTTACAAGAGAATAAAAAAAGGTGATGTAAAAATCGTTATCGGAACAAGAAGCGCTATTTTCGCACCTACTGAAAATCTTGGATTGGTTATTATAGATGAGGAGGGCGAAAGAGCATACAAGTCAGAAAGTTCTCCCAGATATCATGCCATTGATGTGGCAAAGAAACGCTGTCGTACACATAATTGTACACTTCTTCTTGCCTCTGCAACTCCATCTGTTGAAAGCTACTATTATGCGCAAAGGGGCATATATACGCTGCTTGAAATGAAAAAGAGATATGCGGATATGCCGCTTCCTATAGTTTCTGTAGTAGACATGAATGAAGAGCGCCTTCTTGGTAATGATACAGAGTTCAGCGATGAGCTGATGATAGCATTAAGGGAAAATCTTGCAGCAGGAGAGCAGTCTATACTTCTTTTAAACAGACGTGGTTATCATACGATTATAAGCTGCTGTGACTGTAATAAGCCGGTATACTGTCCAAATTGCAGTGTTCCGATGACATATCATAAGGTGAATAACAGTCTCATGTGCCATTACTGTGGACATACTGAAGAAATGGCAGAGAGCTGTAAGTTCTGCGGCGGAACGCATATGAAAAAGATGGGCTTCGGTACGCAGACTCTTGAAGAAGCTTTGGAAAAAGCACTGCCGGATGCGAGAATTCTCAGAATGGATGCCGATACTACAATGTCACGCTATGCATATGAGGAAAAGTTTTCCGCTTTTGCACGTGGTGAATACGACATAATGGCAGGAACACAGATGATAGGCAAGGGACTTAATTTCCCAAATGTTACTCTTGTTGGAGTATTGTCGGTAGACAAAGCGCTTTTTGCAGGAGATTTCAGAAGCTATGAGAGAACGTTTTCTCTTATAACTCAGGTCGTTGGACGAGGCGGCAGAGGAGAGAAAAAGGGAAGAGCTATTTTACAAACATTTATGCCGGAGCATTATGTTTTAAGGCTTGCGGCAGATCAGGATTATGAAAGTTTTTATCGTGAGGAAATAACACTTCGCAGGACTCTTGTATTTCCTCCGATATGTGATATATGCGTAATAGGCTTTGTAGGATTGTCTGAGGAATTAACAGCAGCTGCGGCAGGATATGCAGCTCA